>Ga0187782_10001887_pt1 | contig 15421 bp, 7 predicted proteins | sample 0715_SJ02_MP15_2_FD_132454 | JGI IMG/M metagenome (GOLD analysis project Ga0187782, IMG submission 132454) | Tropical peat soil microbial communities from peatlands in Department of Meta, Colombia - 0715_SJ02_MP15_20_MG | ecosystem: Environmental > Terrestrial > Soil > Wetlands > Peat | place...
CGGGCAAAACGCACCAGTCCCACCTCGGCCATATCCGGTTCGCGAAGGCGCCAGAACAACTCCAGATTAGCTGCGTTTTGGCCGCTTTCCGCACGGCTGTGCCGAGGATGTCAACAGAGCCAGACAGGTTCTAAAACCTGGTTGACTCTATTGTTCGTCGAGGAGATAGATGGGAATGGGGACTGAAGTGAGCGTGCGGATTGCCGTTGGGCCGGATGTGATAACAGGGGTCTCGTCTGCTGTAGATCGCTTCTGCGGATGGCTGGAGCGCTATGGCGAGACATCATACGACTTTCAGACATTCTACGCGAGCGACCTATGCCGGAACATCAAAGCACTTTACTATCGGGAGCCGCTTCTCGGGACGCTGGCCGTCGCTCCGATCATCTTCTGCGAAGCCTTTCTGCCTTCGGCTCGCAGGCTTTTCTGGAAGCGTCAGAGATTCCCTATCGCAGACGCGCATTTCGCGATGGGCTTCGCGTTCTTATCACGATATTTGAATGACGAAGGCCACTACCGTCGCGCACGCCACTTTTTGCAGGTGCTCGAGGACACTCGCTGTTCCGCGTACGAACGGTATTGCTGGGGTTACCCCTTCAACTGGGGAACTGTGGGTGGGACAATTTGGAAAGGAACACCACTCATCACCACGGTGCCTTACGTGTACGAGGCGTTCCGAGAAGTTTATGCGATCGATAACGACTCTCGCTGGTGGGAGATCATGCGGTCCATTGCAGAACATGGCCTGCACGATTATAAGGATTTTGTAACTTCGAAGCGGGCGGCTTCTTGTTCATATACTCCATTCCCCGAGCGATCGGCGGGGGTTATTAATGCGAATGCCTATCGCGCGTTCCTTCTGACGCAGGCGGCAACCGATTTCTCAGACGACCGCTACAGAGAGACCGCTGCGCGGAATCTCTGTTTTGTGCTTGAATCTCAGAATTCTGACGGCTCCTGGCCTTATGCACGCAACGGCAGGAGGAACTTCATCGATCACTTTCATACCTGTTTTGTAATGAAGGCGCTCGCCAAAATCGAAGCCCTGACCGGCGATGCGGAGTGCACCAGCGCAATCGAGCGCGGTATCGATTACTACGTCCGCAACCTCTTCGACGAACACGGTGTGCCGAAACCTTTCTCCCGGCCTCCACGGCTCATCGTGTATCGCCGGGAGTTGTACGACCATGCCGAGTGCATCAATCTAGGCATGTTGCTCCGGGGACGATTCGAGAAATTGGACCGCCTCGTGGATGGAGTGGTGAATCAGGTTCTGACGGTTTGGCAAAGGTCCCAGGGCTCATTTCGATCGCGGAAATTGCTGCTCGGTTGGGACAACATTCCCATGCACCGCTGGGCGCAGGCGCAACTGTTTCGTAGCCTCTGTCTGCTTTTGCTTCGAAGCGGACAATCCGAGAATCTCTCGGCGTAAAGGCTTAGTACTAATGAGCCATAAAAAATCACGCAAACAGAGAGAGCGGGCCAGAAACAATCCACTCCTGTAGAATCAACTCTTAAGAAACAGTACTAGAGCCTGTTATTGACTTTTCTACAAGTTGCTGATTCAAAATGGGTTGTGCGCCAAAAGTCAGACTCGGAAAATCGCTGTAAAATACAGATTTGACGGAACTTCCCACAAAGTTCATGACAGGCTCTAGAAATCTGCACTTCTTGCTGGCGGTGGATGGTCGCGGAGAGGTACCGAAAGGCCAAGGTTGAAGAGAATTATATGTGTGGAATTTGCGGGCAATTCAATTTTGCATCCAGATCAACTGTTTGCCGTGGCGACTTGGAGAGAATGGCACGAACGATGCTTCATCGAGGGCCAGACGACGAAGGCTACTATCTTCAAGAGAAGATAGGCCTTGGGTTTCGGAGGTTATCCATCATTGACCTCGAAGGCGGCCATCAGCCGATGTCGGATCGGGAAGGAACAACATGGGTGGTGTTTAACGGCGAGATCTATAACTTCCCTGAGCTCCGCCGCGAATTGGAGGGGTTTGGCCATAGCTTCAGTACGCGATGCGATACGGAAGTGATCGTGCATGGATATAAACAATGGGGCGATGACGTTCTAAACCGGCTGAACGGAATGTTCGGGTTGGCTGTATGGGATAAGAAAAGAACACGATTGATTCTGGCGCGGGATCCTTTCGGCATCAAGCCACTCTATTACAAGGTTGTGGATGGGCGCCTATATTTTGGTTCGGAAATTCGCCCGATACTCGCGACCGATGCCACGAGTCCGAATATCGATCCCGTATCACTTAACCTATTCCTAAGATACCGCTTCACGCCATCTCCTCGTACCCTGTTCGATGGCGTGAAGAAACTGGGACCAGGAACAATGGCGGTTGCGGAAGGCGGTGAGTTGAAGACGCGACTATGGTACCGTTTCTCGCCGACACCATTTCCAGAAAGAGTCACGCCGGATGCGGCTCAGAAAGAATTGCTTGTCCGTTACAGGCGATCTCTGAAGCGCCATTTACTCAGCGATGTGCCAGTAGGCCTTCTGCTCAGCGGCGGGATAGACTCCGCCCTGCTACTCGCGTTAATGAATGAATGTGGAGATTCCTGGAGAACCTATACCGTCGGTTACGGTTCAGACTTTGCGGACGATGAACTCGCGGATGCCGAGAAGACGTCGAAGGCGCTCGGCTCGAAGCACACGTCGGTTCTGTTGGACAGAGCCGCATTTGAGCGAGCTTTGCCCCAAATCATATCGTCAATGGAAGAGCCAGTTGCCACCTCATCGATTGTTCCGATGTTCTTTGTGTGCGAGCGCGCGCGGCAGGATGTAAAGGTTGCGCTAATTGGCCAGGGCCCGGACGAACTTTTCGGGGGCTACCCCCGGCACCTGGGGGTGCGGTACGGCCCTTACTGGACAAAGGTGCCGAAGGTTTTTCGAAATGCGATACAGCGCCGGGTAGAGGCGGCTCCACGCAATGAGGCTTTAAAGAGGGCCGTTCGATCATTGGCTATCGAGGACAGGCTCTGTCGATATCAAAATGTCTTATCGCTTCTACCGGGAGACCTGGTCGATGCGCTTTTTCAAGAGGGAATGGTCCCGCAGCGGACCGGCGACTTGATACTCGAGAGCTGGGAGAGCTTTCGGCCTCTCATGCGCGATACAGATGAACTTGGCGGATTCCAGTTTCTCGAACTGCGATCCACGCTTCCCGATGAGCTGTTGATGTATGCGGACAAACTTTCGATGGCCCACAGCCTCGAGGCTAGAGTTCCCTATCTCGATCGGGAGATCGTTGAATACGCCGAACGGCTTCCAGCGAAGTACAAGGTACGGAATGGATCGCGGAAATGGCTGCATCGTGAAGTGTGCAGGAGCTTCCTGCCTGCGGCGGTACTTCGACGAAAGAAACGTGGTTTTGCTTCAAATGTGGTGGATGCATGGTTCAGGAATTCTAAGACCCGCCTGACAGATGAGTTGCTTTGCGATGAAAAGGCGAGAATCTTCTCATACCTGCGCCCGAATGCAGTGCAGCAACTGCTCCGTGACCATCGTACAGGCGCAAGCGATAATCATAAAATACTCTTCAGTTTGGTTGTAGTAGAGGAATGGCTGCGGGCAAATGATATCGGGCGATAGATGACGGATGTGCTCCCAAGAACGCCTAGTGGGTTGCGGCGAAGAGTCGGGCGCTCTTCCTCGCTTGCCCAGCGGCGAACGCCAAAGTGTCGGCAAAGGACTGCCCATCGGTTGGGAAAACTATCGGTCGGCAGAGCCGCTAAGGAAAAGTGAATCGAGCTGCGTCCGCCGGTTTAGAAGCTGTTTCATAACCCGCTTCGTGTCAGGGCACGACTTTAGTCGTGCCGAAGAACACCACAGAAACACGGGGCTTTAGCCCCTGAGAGACGACAAAAAAGGTTATGAAACAGCCTCTAGCTTCACTGGAATCGAGCTGAGTGCAATGAACCTGAGAGGGTTTTGTTATACGATTCCTTTTGTTGGGACAACTGCGGTCTTAGCCTAACCCGGTAAACCAGGGAAGGAGTCTGAATTGAGAATCAGCGTGTTTGGTTTGGGCTATGTGGGTGCGGTATCTGCCGGATGTCTGGCAGCGGAGAGCCACCAAGTGATTGGGGTGGACCCGATCCGAGCGAAAGTGGAACTCATAAACAGCGGCCAATCCCCCATTATTGAGGCCGAAATCGGTGAAATCATTTGCGCCACCACTCGTTCTGGACGGCTTCGTGCAACAGCCGACAGCAAGAACGCAATTGATGAGACCGAACTCTCGTTTGTCTGCGTTGGTACGCCGAGTCTGCCGAACGGGAATCTTGACTTGAGCTATATTCGACGCGTTTGTGAAATGATCGGGACTTCGCTAAGGAGTAAATCAGGCCGGCATACTGTTGTCATTCGCAGCACAATACTCCCAGGGACAATGCGCCAGATCGTGATTCCCATTCTGGAAGAGTATTCCGGGAAGAAGGCAGGAGCGGATTTTGACGTCTGCAATAACCCCGAGTTCTTGCGAGAAGGGTCGGCAGTGAAGGACTTTCGTTGCCCACCGAAGACAGTAATTGGTCAACTCACTCCTGCCAGCGGGGATCTTTTGGCAAGTCTGTATGCAGTGATTGATGCGCCGCTCATTCGCACGGACTTAGAGACCGCTGAAATGGTGAAGTACGTTGATAACAGTTGGCATGCTCTCAAAATCGGTTTTGCAAACGAGATTGGCACGCTTTGTAAGTCAGTGTCTGTTGACTCGCACAAAGTGATGGACATTTTCTGCCAGGACAAGAAGCTCAACATATCGACGGCGTACCTTGCCCCCGGTTTTGCATTCGGAGGGTCCTGTTTGCCGAAAGACCTTCGGGCACTTGCATACGCAGCCAAAACGCGCGATTTGGAGTTGCCCATCCTTAAGTCGGTTCTCCGAAGCAATGAACTGCAAATCTCCAGAGGATTGCAAATCATTACTGATAAGGGTTACAAAAGGATCGGAATTCTGGGACTGAGTTTCAAAGAAGGCACCGACGATCTGCGAGAAAGTCCGATGATCGAGATTATTGAGCGCCTTATCGGGAAGGGATACGACCTGTCTGTATTTGACAAGAACGTAAATCTTGCAAGTTTGGTGGGGGCCAATCGGGATTTCATTCTCAATCGTATTCCGCACATCTCGCGGCTGATGGCTCCAAGTGTGGAAGAGGTCCTTGCCCATGCCCAGACGATCGTAATTGGAAACAAGGAAGATGATTTTGCCGGTGTTGCGGCGCAACTTCGCGAGGATCAGGTGCTCGTCGACCTTGTGTGCATCGGCGAGCAGAGAAGCGGGAACGGCAAGTATGAAGGCATATGCTGGTGAGCCCTCGCTGGAATCTCGCATGGGAGAACCCCAGGCTTTGCCTGGGTGGCACCGGAAGTCTGAGGCCGGCGGGAATCGTGCCTGGCTTTTGCTCTTTCGCGCACGACCGCGGCTAGGGCAGGCTTCCCTGGGGCCAAAGGTCCAAAGATCGTGGGTTGCGCATTTCGGCCCGGCTTTCAGCCCTAGTTACAGGTCGCCGCGAGAAGGGCCCAAGTGAGTGGACTGCATCTGGCGAGGGGGCACTTCGAGAAGCCCGCAGGCGTAAGGCCTCTCGCTTTGCAAGATACCTACTGATGGATAGAGTTCCCCCGGACCGTAGATCTGTTCGGCGTTTTACTGTCGTTAAGGACCGGATGCTTGCCAAGCCGCCGTCGTGAACCTCTACACCGGACGCTCCAGCGGCTTCGATTGCTTTCAGACGGGCGATCCAGTTTATTTGCACCCACTGTTGACCCGCGCCCTTCACGACGCACAATACAATGAACTAGCCATGATCATAACCAGCACTCCGCTTCGTATCTCTTTCTTTGGCGGTGGCACGGATTACCCCGTGTGGTACCGCGAGCACGGCGGATCGGTCCTGTCGACAACGATCGATAAATCCTGTTTCATCACGTGTCGATGGCTTCCGCCGTTCTTCGAGTACCACACCCGCATTTCCTACACAAAAGTGGAGAATGTGAGCAGAAATGAGCTCATTCAACACCCTTCAGTCAGAGCGTGCCTGCACTATCTCGGAATCAACGAAGGAGTGGAAATCCACCATATTGCCGACCTTCCTGCCCGCACCGGTCTCGGCACGAGCTCCGCTTTCACTGTCGGATTGCTTCTTGGGTTGTATGCCCTCAAGAACCAGTTGCGCGATAAGCGCACTCTTGCAGCCGAGGCCATCCACGTGGAACAGGATCTGCTACATGAAGCAGTTGGCGCCCAGGACCAGATAAGCGCAGCCTACGGAGGCTTCAATCGCATCTCTTTCGACCCCGATGGCACTTTCGATGTTAAGCGCCTGTTGATGTCCTCAGCTCGGCTTGCCGAACTTGAAAATCATCTGGCCCTGTATTTCACAGGCTTTTCCCGCATTGCCTCAGAGGTCGCCCAGGACCAGGTTAGGCTTACACCTCAAAAGGGCAGTGAACTGAAGGCCATGCTTCAGTTGGTCGACGCAGCCCAAGACATCATCTTGGATTCTGAACGTGACCTGCACGAGTTTGGCCGACTGCTTCACGAAAGCTGGCAAATCAAAAGATCACTCACCCGGAGAATCTCGAATTCAGAAATCGACGAGATCTACCAAGCCGGCCTAAGTGCCGGCGCTCTCGGTGGCAAGCTACTTGGCGCGGGTGGCGGTGGCTTCATGCTCTTCTTCGTCCTGCCCGAGAGACGGGCAGCCCTGCGGGATCGCTTGCGAAAGCTTCTATGTGTTCCTTTTGCTTTCTCGAATAAGGGCAGCGAGGTAGTTCTCTACGAGCCGGAGGAACCCTACAACCGGTCGCTAGCTCAGGAGCGCAGGTTGGCATACAATCAGGGTTCTGAGCTGGCAAAATAGGTTCTGCCATCCCCAGAGCTGACGTCCACCCGAGGGACTCACGCGACGCGCGAGCATGATCGGCAAGGGTTATCATCGGGCGAACCTTGTCCTGCAGTGGGAGGCTGAGCATGACTGTGGCTAAGCTCTTTGCAATCTCTACCAGTCGACCAGATCCTCGTGAAAGGATATGACTTCGGGAAGCGGACGTTCTTTCTTTCGGATGGAACTCCTAAGGTACTATGACTCCAGGACATTGCCGCTGGATATCCAATGCTCCTCGCAAGCAATCGACACCCTCGTGTTCTTTGCTGACCGGGATCCGAATTCACTGCAGTTGACGCTGAAAGTGGCACAGTGGACGATCGCTAATATGCAGGATGGCACGGAGTATTTTTACTATCGTCGCTACTCCCGATGGTTAGTGAACAAAACACCTACGTTGCATTGGGGACAAGCTACGATGTTTTGCGCACTCGCAGGTCTGCACCAAGCACTGTGCAATGACCGGGGGAAAGCGTGAAGGGAAAAGTTCTTATCATAGTCGAGAATGCGCCTGCTCCTCCTGATCCCCGCGTCTGGAAGGAAGCGCTCGCGCTGCGCGATGCAGGCTATGAGGTGAGGGTATTGTGCCCCCGACGAAAGGGATACCTAAAGGGATATGAATTGAAAGACGGAATTCATATCTACCGGCATCCGATGCCTAACGGAGGCAACAGCATTCCGGAGTATCTCTGGGAGTATGGGTGCGCTCTATTCTGGGAGTTTCTCTATTCGTGGTGGATCTATTTGCGGCGCGGATTTCAGGTCATTCAGGGTTGCAATCCGCCTGACGATATTTTCCTTGTGGCCCTCCCGTTTAAGCTTCTTGGAGTTAAATTCATTTTTGACCATCACGACGTTAACCCAGAGTTATATCTGGCAAAGTACGACAGAAGGGATCTATTCTACAGAGCGATGGTATGGCTCGAAAAGCTGACCTTTCATTATTCTGATGCGGTTATCTCTACAAATGAAAGTTACAAAGAAATTGCCGTGACTCGAGGCAACTGTGCGCCTGACGATGTCTTTGTGGTTCGCAATGGTCCCGATCTGAAGACTTTTAAAGCTGTTCCCGCCAACCCATCTCTCAAACACGGAAAGCGCTTTCTTGTCGGCTATGTAGGCGTCATGGGCGCTCAAGACAGCGTGGACATCCTGCTGGATGTGGCAGACTACATCAGGAGCCTGGGACGCAGGGACATTCATTTTACGTGTATCGGCACCGGCCCAGCGATGCCCAAGCTCATCAAGATGCACCGGGAGAAGAATCTCGGAGATATGGTGAACTTTACGGGAAGGATACCGGATCGAGAATTACTCGAAATCCTTTCTACGGCCGACGTCTGTGTGAACCCCGACAAACCGTGCCGGATGAATGATATTTCAACGATGATCAAGATCATGGAGTATATGGCTTTGGGTAAGCCCATCGTGCAATTTGATCTTAAGGAAGGCAGGGTTAGCGCGCAGGAGGCGTCTCTATATTCTGACACTGGGAACCAAGTGGAGGATTTTGCGCAGAAGATTCTCTGGCTCGTGGACCATCCGGAGGAGAGACGGAGAATGGGCGAAGCCGGCCGGAAGCGAGTGGAGACAGAGCTTGCGTGGGATTATTCGGTTGCACCTCTCCTCGCCGCTTACGAAAAGGTGTTCCGTGAAAGTGGCGGCACGCACGCTTCGGAAGTCGACGCAACGCAAGGCTTGCCAGATCAGCGGGAAGCGTCAAGGGAAGGAACGATTCAGAATCTGATCGACAGATTCCGCGTTCCGGAAGCGATGGCGCAGTGCTCAATCGATGACGACTTATGCCCCGCGCCAGGGTTCTTCCAACTCGGTAAGGATGTTATCTGTTTTGGCCGGTGCTCATCAGGCCGCGTAGCCAGTTCATCCACAGCACCGCTTTTTGACGTCTGGGACAACGTTTCTATGAACGGGCAAGGGCCATGCCTGCCCTTTGATCCCGATGAGGTAGTGGAAGGCCTTCTTTACGAGCGGGCATTTGCTCGGGATGGGCGTTGGGCGCTCGATTTTGTCGTGCGTACAGCGTACTACGCCCTTCGTCCGTTGTTGATTACAGATATACGCAAACATTTTCAGCGGATCTACATGACGGCTAGAAGCAAGGCAACCTTTCCGGCTTGGCCGCTGGATTGGACTGTTGAGCGTCTTCTCGAAACGCTGCTGATGATGGTAATGCGCGCCCAGGGAATCCGGGCCGTACCGTTCATTTGGTTTTGGCCGGATGGATGTTCATGCGCCGCCATGCTTACTCACGATGTGGAGACGGCAAGGGGTCGTGATTTCTGTCCTCGACTCATGGACTTGGATGAGTCAGCAGGCATCCAGAGCTCGTTCCAGCTGGTTCCCGAGAAGCGTTATTCGCTTCCCGAGAAGTTTCTTGCGTCGATTCGAGAACGCGGCTTCGAGATCAACATTCACGATCTGAATCATGACGGCCGACTGTTTGTGAATCATGAGAAATTCCTGCGCAGAGCAAAGGCGATCAATCAGTACGGCAAGTCGATGGGGGCAAGGGGATTCCGTTCAGGCGCGATGTATCGCAACCTGGAATGGTTTGGGGCCCTCGATTTCGAATATGACATGTCGGTGCCGAATGTCGGCCGCTGGGAGGCGCAGTTTGGTGGCTGCTGCACAGTCATGCCGTACTTTGTGGGAACTCTTTTGGAGTTGCCTCTTAATACGGTGCAGGATTACGTGCTTTTCGATATCTGGGGGAGCTACTCCATCGATCTGTGGAAGAAGCAAGCTGGTTTGATTCGCGACAAACACGGCCTCATCAGCCTTCTGGTCCATCCCGATTACGTCATGGAGCCCCGCGCAATGAGCGTGTACCAGCAGCTTCTTGACTTTCTGCGCCAGTTCCGGGCTCAGGAGAATGTGTGGTTTGCCTTGCCGGGAGAAGTGAACGACTGGTGGCGGCAGCGTGCGCGCATGTCTCTGGTCGAGGACGGTCAAGGAAACTGGCGGATTGAAGGAATGGGAAGCGAGCGTGCGCGGCTGGCGTTTGCGGAGCTCAGTGGAGATTCCATCGTCTATCGGGTTGAAGAAGAAACTTCGCACGTGCGAAGTGTTAGTCAATCGTCTAGTTTGTGACATCTGCGTGAGCTTACGGGGGAATTAGTCGGATTTGTTAGGTGGCTACAATGAGCGAACGTGTTCTTATCTTCGATACGACCTTGCGGGATGTCGAACAATCCCCAGGGTGCAGTATGACCGTGCAGGAAAAGCTTCTGATGGCCCGGAAGTTGGTGGAACTCGGAGTCGACGTGCTGGAAGTCGGCTTCCCCGTTTGTTCGGAAGGCGACTTCCAGGCGGTGGACGCGGTGAGCCGCGAGTTCCCCGAGGCCAGAGTGGCGGCCTTTGCGCGCTGCCGCTTTTCCGACGTGGAACGGGCTGCCCAGGCGCTGCAGCATGCCCGGCGGCCGCGCATTCACGCCTGTATCGCCACCAGTCCAATTCACCTCAAGTACAAACTGAAAAAGCCGGAAGCGCAGGTGGTCGAGGAAGCGGTTTCAGCCGTTGAACAGGCGCGGCGGTACGTGGATGACGTGGAATTCTGCACAGAAGATGGCTCTCGCAGCGAGCCGGAATTCCTCGAGCGAATCGCCAGCGCTGCGGTTGCTGCCGGCGCCCGCACGGTCAACTTCCCCGACACAGTAGGCTACACGACCCCCAAGGAGTACGGCGCTCTGATTGGCCGACTGGTTCAAGCGCTGGGCAACACAGTGGTGGTGAGCGCCCATTGCCACAACGACCTGGGATTGGCGGTGGCGAATTCCCTTGCCGCCATCGAGGCGGGGGCGCGGCAGGTGGAATGCACTGTCAACGGCATCGGCGAGCGGGCAGGCAATTGCTCGTTGGAAGAGATCGCCATGATCCTGAAGGTGCGTTCCGACCAGTACCCCTACTACACGGGAGTCTGCACCGAGCAGATTTATTCAGCCAGCGAACTGCTTGCCTCCCTCATCACTTTCGGCCCGCAGCCGAACAAGGCCATCGTGGGCCGCAATGCCTTTGCCCACGAAGCAGGCATTCATCAGGACGGATATCTGAAGTGCCGCGCCACTTACGAGATTATGGACCCTCGCTCCGTGGGTGTGCCAGCGAGTAAGTTGGTGCTAGGGAAGCACAGCGGCCGGCACGCGCTCAAACAGCGCGCGCAGGACCTGGGATACGAACTGACTGAGGAAGAGTTAGAAGCGGTTTATCGCCGCTTTATCGCTGCTGCTGATCTCCGCAAAAAAGGATTCATGGACGAGGAGATACGGGAACTGATCGAAGATGGCCGGCAGGCGCTGGAAGCGGCAAACCAACTGCTGCAGCGAAGTGCGGTCCAGCGTTCGCGTGCGATTTGAAGGGACTCGTTAGCGCATCGCGGAAGGATGCGGTTCCAGGCTGGCCAGCGCCACTACCTTGATTCCCCCCAATTTCTCAAGGAAAAATTACGATGTTTAGATCGACACCGAGTTCTCCCAGTGCTCCGGCCAAGACCGGAGTCTGTTGCCCGATGGAGGAGGTCACGACCATCCGTGAGCTGATCGACCGGATGGCCGAGGCGCGCGGCGGGAGTCCTTTTCTGGTTAGTCCTGAGACGGGCAAGGTGGTGTCCTTTGCGGGGTTGCAGCAACAATCGCGGGCCATCGCGGCGCGGCTGCTCGAGCTCGGGCTGGAGCGTGGCGACAAGGCTGCTTTTCTGCTAGAGAATGGCCTGTTTACCGCCGAGTTGTTCCTGGGAACCATGTACGGCGGCAAGGTCTCGGTGCCGTTGAACCCGCGCGCCGGGGTTACGCAGCTAACTTACACGCTGAAGCATTGCGATGCGAAGGTGGTTTTTGTTGAGCAGCAGCACTCTGCGCTGGCTGCCGAAGCGCTGGCCGGCGTTGACCGGCCGATTTGGGTGATTCCTGCCGATGTGGATGACTACACCGGCGAACAGGGAGCCACGGCAAAGAGAGGGGCCCTGCCGGTATGTGAAGCAGAAGATCCGGCGCTCTTGATGTACACCTCTGGCAGCGTGGGACAACCCAAGGGGGCGGTCCATTCGCAGCGGACCATCCTGGCGCACGGGATGAATTCGATTCGTTCGCACCAGTTGACCGAGGCAGACCGGTCGCTGCTGGTGCTTCCGCTGTATCACATCAACGCGGAATGCGTGACGTTGATTCCGACGCTGATGAGCGGCGGCGCGGTGGTGGTGCCGCATCGCTTCAGCGTGAGCCAATTCTGGGACTGGTTGGAGGAGCATCGCTGCACATGGTCGGCGATTGTGCCCACGATCGTTTCTCAACTGCTGGATTGGGAAGATCCGCGCGCCGGCGAACGGGAGGCGGCCTTCCAGCGGATTCGGTTCCTGCGCTCGTCCTCGGCGCCGCTGTCGCCGGCGTTGCACCGCGAGTTTCTCGACAAGTTCAAGCTGCACCTGATTCAGGCAATGGGATCGAGCGAGGCAGGCAATATCTTCTCCAACCCGCAGCGTCCGGGGGAGAACAAGATCGGCTCGCCGGGACTGGCGTGGGGGTTCGAGACACGGATCATCGACCGCGAGGTCGCCGATGTCTCGCCGGGAGAACCGGGTGAGATCCTGATTCGCGGTTCGGCGGTGATGCAGGGCTACTATAAGGACCCGGAGGGAACTGCAGCGGTGCTGGATTCCGGCGGGTGGTTCCACACCGGCGACTTGGCGTATCAGGATGGGGACGGATACTTCTTTGTTGTCGGACGATCCAAGGAACTGATCATCAAGGCGGGAGTGAACATCGCTCCCAAGCAGATCGACGAGGTGCTGGAATCTCACCCATCGGTTCTTGAAGCTGCAGCGGTTGGCGTTCCCGACCGCTATGTGGGCGAGGACGTCATCGCGTTTGTCGTGTTGCGGTCAGGGATGGCCGGCGACGAAAAGGAATTACTAACTTACTGCGAGAGCCGGCTGGGGCACTTCAAGACACCGACGCGAGTTTACTTTGTGCCCGATCTGCCCAAAGGGCCGTCGGGAAAGGTGCAGCGGCTGCGTCTGGTCGACAGGGCGCCTCAGGCGGCCGAGGCGGCATTGGCGGCGGCCCAGCCGGCGCCAGTCACCGGCATCGAGGAGACGATTGCCGCGATCTGGGCGGAACTTCTCAAGGTCTCCGAAGTCAGTCCGGACAGCAACTTCTTCTCGCTGGGCGGCCACTCGCTGCTGGCCATTCAGTGCCTTTCGCGCATGCGCGACAGGCTGCCGGTCGCGCTCTCCCTATCGGACTTCTTCGAACACTCGACGGTGGGGCAGCAGGCGGCCCTCGTGCGTCAACGATTGCTTGCTGCAGGCAATGCCCAGGTCTCCGCCGAGCAATCGTCGCCGGGCTGGGAACAGGCCTTGCTGCAGCAGGTCAACGCTCCGGCGGCAGTGGAGTCGATTCCACGGCGCGAACCTTCGCCCACTTACCCGCTCAGTCCCGCGCAACGTCGAATTTGGTTCTTCCAGGAGTTGTTGCCCGGCGTGCCGCTCTACAACGAGTGTGAGGCCGTCAAGCTCGTCGGAGATCTTAGGGTTGACGCGTTGGAGCGGGCTCTGAACGTGATCGTTGAACGGCACGAAATTTTTCGCAGCACGATTCACGTGGCCAATGGTGAGCCGGCCGCTGTGGTCCATGAGAGCTGGCCGATACGGATCCTGCGTATCGATCTCGCCGAGTTGCCTGCGGACCTGCGCGAGGCCGAAGTCGAACGCCTGTTGGTCGACGAGCCGCGCCGTCCCTACCACCTCGAGAAGGAAACGGGAATCCGGGCTACGTTGATACACACGAGAGCCAATGAACACGTTTTCATCCTGATGATGCATCACCTGGTCTGCGATTGGGGATCGGAAGGCATATTATGGCGCGAGCTCTCGGCGCTCTACCACGCGCTGTGCCGGGGCGAGTCGCTGGCCTTGCCGCCATTGCCGATCCAGCATGGTGACTATGCCGTTTGGCAGCTCAAGCGGGATGCGGAGACCGGCTTTGAAGAGGATCTCAAGTATTGGGAGGAAACCCTGCGCGGCGCTCCGGACCTGCTGGAGCTGCCCTCCGACCGTCCCCGGCTTCCGGTGCAGACCTATCGTGGCAAAAGGCAACGCTTCCGCATCGGCGGGGAAGTGGTGGCTGCACTGCGCGAGTGCAGCAGCAGGGAGCGCACCAGTCTGTTTACCGTGTTTGCGGCAGCGCTGTATGTTTTGCTGTACCGCTACACGGGCGCTGAAGACCTCTCCGTGGGAATTCCTCTGGCCGATCGCGACCGGCCCGAGTTGCAATCGGTTATTGGCTTTCTGTTGCACACGCACGTTTTGCGCGCGCAACTCTCGGGCGACATCGCCTTCAGGGAATTGCTGGCTGGCGTGCGGAAAGGCGCGCTCGATCTCTACGCCCATCGCACCGCGCCTTTCGACGAGGTCGTCAGCCGTCTGCGGCCGGAGCGCAATCTGGCCTACTCGCCGCTGTTTCAGGTGATGCTGAACTGGCGGGACCGCGAACAGCAGTTGGAATACATCGGCATGGATGGGCTGGAGGTGGAATCGGTTTTGGCGGAGAGCAGGACGTCGAAGTTCGACCTGACCCTGATGCTGACCGACGGGGGCGACGAGATCTGGCTGGAAGCGGAATACAGCACCGAGCTATTCGACGATGCACGCATCGCGCGCATGTTCGGTCACTTCCAGACACTTCTCGAATCGGTGGCGGCCGACTCCGCGCAGCGCCTCTCCGATCTGCCCATTTTGACTGCGGCAGAGCGGCAGCTGCTCCTGGCCGGGTGGAATGACACCGACAAGGACTATCCCCTGGATGGCTGTTTGCACGAGCTCTTCGAGACTCAAGCCCAGAAGACGCCCGATGCCATCGCCCTTCAGTTTGCGGGCCGCCAGCTCACTTACGGCGAATTGAACCGCCGGGCGAATCAGCTCGCTCATTATCTGCGAGGGTTGGGCGTCGGGCCAGATAAGTTAGTCGCCGTTTTCATGGAACGCTCTCCGGAGATGGTGATCGCTCTCTACGGTGTGTTAAAGGCCGGCGGCGGCTATGTCCCCATCGATCCGGAGTACCCGCAAGAGCGTGTGGCATTTATGCTGCAGGATGCCGAAGCGCCGGTTCTCCTCGCGCAGAGCTGGCTTTCCGGCCGTCTGCCCCAGTACCGCGGAAAAGTGATTTCCCTCGACGCGGAGTGGGACCTGATCGAACGCGAAGCCGCGGCCAATCCCGCGAAGGCGACGACTCCGGAGAATCTGGCGTACATGATCTACACCTCGGGTTCCACGGGCAAACCCAAGGGCGCTATGAATTCGCATCGCGGAATCTGCAACCGCCTGCTGTGGATGCAGGATCAATATCGCCTGAACGAAACCGACGCGGTCCTGCAAAAAACTCCGTTCAGCTTTGATGTCTCGGTGTGGGAGTTTTTCTGGCCCTTGCTGACGGGTGCGCGCTTAGTAGTGGCGGAACCGGGCGGCCATCGCGATCCAGCCTACTTAGTCCGTCTGATCCAGGAG
>Ga0187782_10001890_pt1 | contig 15415 bp, 12 predicted proteins | sample 0715_SJ02_MP15_2_FD_132454 | JGI IMG/M metagenome (GOLD analysis project Ga0187782, IMG submission 132454) | Tropical peat soil microbial communities from peatlands in Department of Meta, Colombia - 0715_SJ02_MP15_20_MG | ecosystem: Environmental > Terrestrial > Soil > Wetlands > Peat | place...
CTCGCTGCCCGAGATCGAGAAGAACGGCACCCCGGCCTCGCCGGCGATCGCCCGGGCCAGCAGCGTCTTGCCGCTGCCCGGCGGGCCCACCAGCAATACCCCGCGCGGGATCTTCGCCCCCAGTGCCTGGAACTTCTTCGGATGCCGCAGGAACTCGATGATCTCCTGGAGCTCTTCTTTCGCCTCGTCCACCCCGGCGACGTCCCTGAACGTCGTCGAGATCTTCGTCTCGGTGTGCAGCCGCGCCCGGCTCTTGCCGAACGACAGTGCCTGTCCGGGACCTGAGGACTGGGCCTGCCGGAGCATCAACATCCACAGGCCGATCAGCACGAGAAACGGCAGCATCGTCGTCAGCAGGTTGGACCACAGCGATGACTGCGACGAGGGTTGGACCGTGATGTTGACGCCCTTCGCCTGCAGGAGGGCGATATACGAGCTGTCGTTGGCCGGCACATAGCTTCGAAAATCGCGCCCGTCCTTGAGTCGCCCCGTCACGGTCTTGTCGTTGATGGTCACCTGGGTCACTTCACCGGTCTGGGTCTTGGCCAGAAACTCGCTGTAGGCGAGCTCCACAGCCGGGTTCGGCCGAAGAAAGAGCGGTAGGACGAAGTACAGGACGATCGCCAGTGTCAGCGCCCACACGACCAAGTGACGAACGTACTTCTCCACTGCCCCAAGGCCTCCGGCTACACTGTCTCTCCGCGGGGCGACCGGGGTACATTCACTTGGTTCCCCATGACCGTAACCACCCACGCCCAGGATAATGCCCGCCGTGGGCGTACGGCATCGGGCCGGGGCCTGATTCGGCGTTCGGCCGCCCCGGCGGGTCCCGTTGGCCCGGGCCTCGTGAGTTGCCCCGAATCCCGGAGGCGCCTCCGGCGGGCCACAAATACACCGGGGAACCGATGGGCGGGCCCCGGGGCATGGTGCTACGGTCAAAGTCGAATCACGAAGGTCGGGGTCCGGTGTCCTGTCACAGCCTGCCGCCGGGGAAGCGGGTGCGGCTTGGTGTCCCGATTCGCCAAACTTCATAAGCTTTCCGGGAGACTCTTCGAGGGCGGCGAGGAAAGCGTGCTCAAAGAGTGCTCGAAGATCCTGCGTATCGCGCAAGAGGCCAACGCGGCGCTCCGGACCTTCGCAAGCAGCACGCTCGACATGGCGAGCATACGGAGGCTCGAGCAGAAGGCGGACGTCGAGAAGTTCAGAATCGCCAACATGATCACGTCTGGGGCGGTCGCACCCAACGTGCTCGACAACATGTTGCTGCTGCTCGGGCACGAGGACGACATCGTGAACTCCATCTACAACCTTGCTCGAGAACTGTGCCGATACGGTACCAAAGACGAGGAGGAGGCTCGGTACATTCGCGCGCAGGTCGCCGAGGTGGTCCAGCTCGTGGACTCGGCGCTGGAAACGCTGCTCGGAATGTACGAGCAGGGGGACGTCACCAAGCTCCGGTTCCTGCGGCAAACGATCGAGCGCTTGGAAGAGACCGGCGACGACGTCAAGGAGAGCATGCTCGACCTTGTATACGCCAGGCCGGCGACATTCCAATCGTTTTACCATATCGTCCAGACAGCCCACCTGGCGGACAACGTCCTGGACGGCTGTGAAGACTCTGCCGATGCGCTCCTGACCATCGTTTCCTCCATCATCACATAGCGTTCCCGTGCTGCACATCGCGATCGTGCTGTCGGCATGCGCGTTGGTGGCCCTGGTGTCCGGGAACAACCTTCCGGCCTGCGCTGGCGCGATCATCTCGTCGCGAATCGTCTCCCGGTTTGCGGGAACATGGATCGCCATTGCGGGCTATTCGCTCGGCCTGATGACGGAAGGGCACGCACTGCGGACCGCGTTCGCGAGGCTGATGCCGAACAGCTCCGAGACGATGGTGATGATCGCGCTCGCCACGGGGATCGTCGTGTTCGTCCTCGCGCACGTGAACCGGGTGCCTCAATCCCTGTCGCAGACGTTTGCCGCCGCGATCCTGGGGATCAGCGCGGCCCGGCACGCCCCCTTCGACCGGTCGTTCACGGTTACGATGCTGTCGTTTTGGGTCGTCGCGCCGTTCGCTTCAATCGTGCTGATCGTGTTTTTGATGCGGTGGTCGCGGCACTTTGCCGGCGAACACGACGTATGGCGCACGGCGCGGCGGATCAAGGTAATGCTGTTGGTGCTCTCGTTCTTTGGCGCATTCGTGCTCGGCGCGAACACGATGGGGTTCGTGTACGGTGCAATGCCGGATGACCCGCGCATGCTCGCCATGCTCGTTCTGGCGATCATCGTGGGATCGACGTGGTTCAGCGCCGGGGAGCTGAGGCGGGTCGGGCAAGAGATCGTCGCGATGAGATATAGCAACTCGATCGTCGCGCAGTTCAGTTCGATCGTGCTGCTCGAGCTGGCCACCCTGCTTGCCGTGCCGCTGTCGTACACCGTCATTTTCACGTCGGGGGTGTACGGAGCGGGATTCAGCTACAAGAGCCGGCTGATGACGACGAAATCCGCAAAGGTCATCTCGCGGTCATGGGTGATGATGCTCGTTGCGAGCTTCCTCATAGGGTATGTCGCCACGGCGATCCTGACTCGCCGCACGCCCATTTGAGCGCACCGGAACGGGGAATGCAGGCTTTCGCCCGGGATGTCGCCCCCCGGTCTCCGCACGTCGGCCATCAGAGTTCGTCGGTTCCGTCCTGGCCCCGGCCCGGGCGCCGGAATCGAACCTGCGCCCGATGGTCATGCCGCGGGCACCTGAATAATCTGGTGATGGATCGGGTGAGGGACGTGGGGGATGGCGGGCGTGTCGCTCCGTTCCCCCGGATGACTTGCGTGCAGCGGCGGGGGCTCCGTTGAGGCTCATACTCCTGGGCGACGTCATGCTAGGGCGGCTCGTCAACAGGCGGCTGGCCGTCGCGCCGCCGGAGTATCCATGGGGAGATACCCTGCCCGTGCTGCGGGCCGCCGACGCGGTGATTCTCAACCTGGAGTGCGTGCTCGCGGACCGGGGTGAGCCGTGGCCGCGGAAGACGTTCGCGTTTCGGGCCGACTCCAGGCATGTCGCGGCCCTCGTCGCGGCCGGGGTCAGGGTGGTGTCTCTCGCCAACAACCACTCGATGGACTTTGGGCGCGATGCCTTCCAGGATTGCCTTGCGACACTCGTCCAGTGCGGCATTCAGCCGGCGGGAGCCGCAACGTCCGCAGACGAAGCCTGGCGACCCGCAACTTTGCTGGCCGCCGGCATTCGCGTGGCCGTGCTGGCCTTTACCGACAACCTCCCCGAGTGGGAGGCCCGCGCTGACATCCCCGGGGTCTGCTACACGCCCTTGGATTGGGCCGATCCGCGCTTCGGCCGTCTCTTGTCGGTGATCGAGGAGGCGCGGGAGCGCCACGATCTGGTCATCGTCTCCGCCCACTGGGGGCCGAACTGGGGATATCCGCCACCGCAGGATCATGTCGAGGCCGCCCATCGGTTTGTCGACCGTGGCGCCGACGTCGTGTTCGGCCACAGCCCTCACGTCTATCGCGGCGTGGCGCTTTACCGGGGAAGACCGATCCTGTTCAGTTGCGGGGACTACGTCGATGACTATGCGGTCGACGACATCGAGCGGAACGACGAGTCGTTCATCTGGAGCCTCGAACTCGAGGGTCGCACGCTCCGCCGTCTCGCATTGATCCCGACGGTGATCCAAGCATGTCAGGCCAGGCTTGCTCAGGCACCGGATCGAGCTCGGATCGTGGATCGAATGCGGGCGCTCTGCAATGCGCTTGGAACCGAGACGCTGGAGACCGCGGACGGGATCATCATTCCGATCGGAGACGATCGGCGGGATTGACCCCGCGGATTCTATCTCTGGGCCTGTGCCTACGGCGTGAACCACTACACGCGCGGGCGAGAACTGCGACGCCCCGGAGCGTTTACGGGGCAGAGAGTGACCAACTCGACATCGGTGAATCAGGTCGATGCCCGATCCCTTGCCCGATCCTGTCCTGATAGGCTGGAGGCGGCTTGAGAATCCAAGCAGAGGACGCCGGAAGTTTGTCGGTGCCGGGAGACGTACGCGTGCCGCCAGTGCCCACCCAGGCCCTGCAAGACCCCGCGACGGACAGTGCTCCCGCGCCTCGGAGGGCGCGAAAGTCCATCCTGGTCGCCGGGATCGCAGCCATGTTCCTTGGGGCCGCTGCCTTGGCGGCATGGCTGTTTGTACGATATGGCATGCCGGTACGTGTCATCGGCGCCGCTTCGATCGAAGCGACCACGGTCGACGTGACCGCTCGGGTGCCGGGCCGAGTGCTGCACCTCGTGGCGCATGAGGGCCAGCAGGTCCGGGCTGGCTCGGTCCTCGCCGAACTGGAGCCGCAGGAAGCCGACGCACAGGTCGCCGCGGCGCGCGCGGTCCTCGCGCAGGCCGCGGCACAGGTCTTAGAGGCCCAACTTGCCGTGGTCGCGCAGCAACAGGCAGCCGACGCTCAGATCGGCCAAGCCGCCGCGCAACTCCGTGCGGCCGGCACGGCCGTCCCCCAGTCGGAGGCGGCCTTGGCGATCGCGGAGCGGACCTCGCGCGAAGCCGTCACCGCGGCGACCGCCCGGCTTCGCGCCGCGGAGGCGCAAGTGGAATCGGTCCGCTCTGCGCGGACCACCGCCGAGCGCGATCTCGCCCGGCAGAAGGCCTTGTTCTCGGCCGGCGCCGTTGCGGCCGACCAAGTCGATGCCGCGCAGACCAAGTATGACACCCTGGTCGCGCAGGCTCGCGCCTCCGAGGAGGCTGTGGCGCAGGCACGTGCGGATGTCGCCACCGCCCGGGCCAACCTCATGCAGGTTCGGATCCAGCAGCGTGCCGTGGAAGCCGCACAGGCGGCCGTGGCCCATGCCCGGGCCACGCTCGAGGAGGCCGAGAGCGGGTACACGGTCGTCGCCCAGCAGCGGCAGCTGCTCGCGGCGGCCCAGGCCTCGTTTTCGCAGGCGCGCGCTAACCTCACGTATGCGGGACTCGTTGCCGCGGACAACGATATCCTCGCACCCTGCAACGGGCTGATCCAGACGAGGAACGTCGAAGAGGGCGAGGTGCTGCCGGCCGGTGCGGCCCTTTATACCGTGATCGATCCCACGGACCTGTGGGTGCGCATCTATGTGCGCGAGGACGTGATCGGCCTCGTCAAGATCGGACAGCAGGCGCGGATCACGATCGACACGCTTCCGAGCGAAGTTTTCACGGGACGCGTGACGCAGATCAGCGACCAGCCGGAGTTCACGACCGTCAACGTCCAGACGAAGGAAGACCGCATCAAACTTGTGTTCGGGGTGAAAGTCCAGGTCGCCGATCCGGCGCACCGGCTCCAGCCCGGCATGCCCGCGCGCGTCGAGGTTTTGATCGGCGCCGCCAGGCGCGACGCGAGGTAACCTCTGTGGCTACGCACGTCCCGCTTTCGCACACCCCTCGGTACCGTGCCGCCGGCATGGCTGTGCTCGCCCTTGCCGCACTGGGCCTCGCGGTCTGGGGCGGATGGAGGGTCTACGAAGACCGGGCTGCGGCCGGCCGGTTATTCGCGTCGGGCTCGATCCAGGCGACGGAAGTCGACATCAGCCCCAAGGTGGCGGGGCGTATCGTTCGATTGACGGTGGACGAAGGAGACCATGTCCGGCTCGGTGAGATCCTGGCGGAGTTGGAGCCGCAGGAGGCGAGCGCACAGGTCGCGCAGGCGCGGGCCGCGGCCGCCCAAGCTGAAGCGCAGGTGGCGCAGGCGCAGGAAGCGGTCCTCTCACAGCAACAGGTGACCACGGCGCAGGTCAGTGAGGCCGCTGCACAGGTGGCCGCCGCCAGCGTCGGCATCCCCCAATCGGAAACGGCGCTGGCGATCCAGGAACGGTCGTCCGTCGAGGCGGTCGCGAGCGCCGAAGCGCAGCAGCGCGCCGCGCAGGCGCAGATCGCCTCGGCCGCCTCTGCGCTGGTGACCGCCCGGAACAACTTGGTCCGACAGCGGGCGTTGTTCGCTCAGGGGGCGGTGGCTGCGACCCAGGTCGACGCCGTACAGGCGGCGTACGACGCCGCGGTGGCGCAGGACCAGAGCACCCAGGACGCGGTAGTGCAGGCGCGCGCGGCGGTTGCGTCCGCCCGCGCCAACCTCATGCAGGTCGAGATTCAGCGCAAGGCGGTCGAAGCCGCCCGGGCCAACCTGGCGCAGGCCGAAGCCGGACTTCGAAATGCCGAGAGCGGATACACGGTCACCGCCCAGCGCCGCCGCGCGCTGGCCGCAGCCCAGGCGGCGCTCGCCCAGGCCCGGGCAAGCCTGGATTATGTCCGGACCATCGCCGGACACAACGTCATCGCCGCGCCTCGGGACGCGGTTGTCCAGGTCAAGGACGTCGAGGAAGGCGAGGTCGTCGCTGCCGGCACGCCGTTGTACACGCTGATCGATCTCCGCGATATCTGGTTGCGGGCCTACCTGCCGGAGAACCTGATCGGGCGCGTCCGAGTGGGGCAGATTGTCCATGTCACCATCGACAGCTTCCCGGGCCGTGTGTTCGAGGGACGTGTCGAGGAGATCAGCAGCCACGGCGAGTTCACTCCGGGCAATGTCCAGACTCGGGAGGACCGCGTCAAGCTCGCGTTCAGCGTGAAGATTCGTCTCAGCAATGCCGACGAAAGCCTCAAGCCCGGCATGCCGGCCGATGCGGAGATCATTGTCGGCACCGAGCCCTCGGGTCCGGCCCGATGACGGCTGTTGACGGCCCTGCGATCATGGTACGGGGCCTCACGCGGCGGTTCGGCGATCGTGTCGCGGTACAGGACCTGTCGTTCCAGACTGCGCGCGGGGAGATCGTCGCGCTGCTGGGCCCGGACGGCGCCGGCAAGACCACGACACTCAGGCTGCTGTGCGGGGCGATCCCGCCGACAAGCGGCACGATCGTGATCGGAGGCATCGATCTGGCGCGGGAACCTGACCGTGTGCGAGCGCGCCTGGGATACATGCCGCAGCGCTTCGGCCTGTACGGTGACCTGACGGTCCAGGAGAACCTTGATTTCCACGCCGATCTCTTCACCGTGCCACGGGCGGCGCGTGAAATGCGCAGCCGCCGGCTGCTGGAGTTCAGCGGCCTCACCGGGTTTCGGGGGCGCCTCGCGCAGCAGTTGTCCGGCGGCATGAAACAAAAGCTGGCCCTGGCCTGTACGCTGGTCCACGAGCCGGACGTCTTGCTCCTCGACGAGCCGACGGCCGGGGTCGACCCGGTATCCCGGCGCGAGTTCTGGCGCATTCTCTACGATTTGAACCGGAGTGGCGTGACGATCCTCGTCAGCACGACGTACATGGATGAAGCCGATCGGTGCACCACGGTCGGCCTGCTCTACGCCGGCCGGCTCGTCTCCATCGAGGATCCGGGCGAGATGAAGCGGCGGATGCGCGGGGAAGTCGTGGAGCTCATCGCGGAGCCAAGGAACGCCGCCCGGCAAGTGCTGCGGCACTCGCCTGAGGTCCTGTCCGAGACGGTTATCGGGGAGCGGTTCCACATTGTGGTCGAGAATGCTGCCGGGGTGATCCCCATCCTTACGCGGCGCCTCAGCGAGGCAACCGTCGATGTGCGGCGCATAGAGCACATCCCGCCTTCCCTCGAAGATGTGTTCGTCTCCGTGATTGTCGAGCAGCGCGCGGCGATGCGCGCAACATCGGTGGCGACTCGTGGCTGACGACGGGATCGCCGTCCGGGCGCACGGGCTGACCCGCAGCTTCGGGACGTTCCTCGCCGTGGATCACCTGAACTTCGAGATCCCCGCCGGCACCGTGTGGGGCTTTCTCGGCCCCAACGGATCGGGGAAGTCGACGACGATCCGCATGTTGTGCGGCATTCTCAGCCCGACGGCCGGACGCGCCGAGGTCCTGGGTTACGACGTCGCGCGCGATCCGGAACGGATCAAAGAGCGGATCGGATACATGTCCCAGCGCTTCAGCCTATACGACGACCTGACAGTGGAGGAAAACCTGGCGTTCTACGCGGGGGTGTACGGTCTGCCGGACGCAGAAGGGCGTGTGCGCGCCGCCGAGTGGATCGCCCGTGCCGGCCTGCACGGCCGGGAGCGCATGCCCGCCGGCGCATTGTCGGGCGGATGGAAGCAGCGACTTGCGTTCGGGTGTGCGGCGCTCCACCGCCCCCGGATGGTGTTCCTCGACGAGCCGACGAGCGGAGTCGATCCCGTGAGCCGCCGGGAGTTCTGGGATCTCATCGGTCAGTTTGCCGAGAGCGGTATGACGATCATGGTCACGACCCACTACATGGACGAGGCGGAGCACTGCGATACACTCGCTTTCATCCTCGCGGGACGAATCATCGCGATGGGCACGCCGGACGAAATCAAGCGCCGCGCAATGTCGGGGGACCTCCTCGAAGTCGTCACACCGCAATACGCTCAAGCGCTCGACGTGCTCGCCTCGCGCCCCGACGTGCGTGAGGCCGCCCTCTTTGGACGGGCCATTCACGTGACCGTGGATGATGCCCGCGCGGCCGCTCCGATCCTCCAGCGGGCGCTGACGGACCGGGGGGTGGCGGTCGAGCGCGTCGTGCCGGTGACGCCGTCGCTTGAGGATGCGTTCGTCTCCTTGGTCGAGACGCTCGGTAATTCCCGGGAGGCGGACGTCACCGGAGGAGCCTCATGAACGGCCGCCGGCTGGTCGCCATCATCCGCAAGGAGATGACCCAAATCCTCCGGGACCGGCGGACGCTCGTCACGATCATCACGCTGCCGATCATGCAGTTGATGCTCTACGGGTACCTTACCAATGACGTCACGCACATCTCCACGGCGGTGTTCGACGAGTCGCGGACGCCGGAGAGCCGGACGCTGCTCGACGCCTTCGCCAACACCACCTATGTCGACCTCAATTACTACGCCGTGGGATTCGATCAGGTCCGCGGCTTGATCGACGGGGGCCGGGCAAAGATCGGCATCTGGATCCCGCCGGATTACGCGGCCCGTCTCCGCAGCGGGCGTACGGCCGAGGTCGAGGTGGTCGTCGACGCGTCCGAGCCGACGTCGGCGCGCACGGTGCTCGCCCTCGCGTCCGAGATCGGGGAGGAGCTTTCCACCCGCCTCGTTGTCCAGCAGACCCAGCGGCTCACCGGCGTCACGCCCGGGACGCTTCCGATCGACGTCCGAGCGCGGGCGTGGTACAATCCTACGCTCGAAAACGTGAATTTCATCGTGCCGGGCGTCATCGCCGTCGTGCTGATGTTCGTGACAACCTTCCAGGCGATCATCGTGATCGTTCGCGAACGCGAGTTGGGAACGATGGAGCAGCTCGTCGTGACGCCGGTCACCCCCTTGGAGCTGATGCTCGGCAAGGTCATCCCGCTCGTCGCCCTCGCATACGTCCAGATCACACTGACGCTGCTGCTGGCCAGCTTTTGGTTCCACATGCCGATCAAGGGGAATCTGCTCCTCCTGTACGCGATGTCGCTGGCGTTCTTCTTCAGCACGCTGGGGATCGGCACGCTAGTCTCGACGGTCTCGAAGACGTTCCAGCAGGCGGCACAGATGACGCAACTCATTCTCATGCCCGGCATTCTGCTGTCCGGATTCATCTTCCCGAGAGAGTCGCTGCCCCCGGCCCTCCAAGCTGTGGGCAGCGCGTTCCCCTTGACGTACTTCGTCATCATCATCCGCGGCATCCTCATCAAGGGCGTCGGGCTCGAATACTTATGGCGGCAGATCGTCCCGATGGTCGCCATCGGAGTCGCCGTCTTTGCGCTCGCGATCAACCGGTTCCAGAAGCGCGTCGATTGACGCCGGCGCGGGTTCTCGTGGGTCCGGGCGTCGGCGGAGTCCACAGAGGCGTCTGTGACAGGAGCCTGCTTCTCACGGCGCTCGGATGCGATCCGCAGAATCGGTCGGTGACCTGATGGCATGGTCTTTCCGGCCGGTTCTAATATGAAGATGCATCCGTGAGGATGGATCCGGAGGAGGCCTGGCCCATGGCGATGCCACGCATCTACATCACGCGCCCCTTGCCGACGGCCGCAATGAAGCGGCTAGAGGGCGTGGTGGAATATCGGATGTGGGAGCGGGAGGATCAGCCGGTCCCGCGGGACACGCTGCTGGACGAGATCGCGGCCGTGGACGGGATCATCTGCTTGTTCACGGAGAAGATGGACGCCCAGACGATCGACCGTGCGTGCCGGTGCCGGGTGATCGCGCAGGTGGCGGTCGGGTATGACAACATCGACGTCGATGCCGCGACGAAGCGAGGGATCCTGGTCACGAACACACCTGAGGTGCTCACCGAGACGACCGCGGACATGGCGTGGGCGATTCTTATGGCGACAGCCAGCCGGGTCGTCGAAGGCGACAAGTTCACGCGCGCGGGCCGGTGGGAGAAGCGGAATCTCGCGGGGTTGACCGGGCAGGACGTGCACGGTGCCACGCTCGGTATCATCGGGCTGGGACGCGTCGGCTCGGCGGTCGCGCGGCGGAGCAAGGGGTTCGACATGCCGCTTTTGTACTACGATCTGAGGCGGAACGAAGGGCTCGAACGGCAACTAGGGGTGATGTACCTGCCGCTGGACGACGTGCTCCGGCGGAGCGACTTTGTGATGCTCACGGCCGCGCTGACCCCGCAGACCCGGCATTTGATCGGAGAGCGGGAGTTTGAATTGATGAAGCCGAGCGCCGTCATCGTCAATATCTCCTGCGGGCCGATCATCGACCAGCATGCGTTGTATCGTGCGCTGGTGGACAAGAGGATCTGGGCCGCCGGCCTGGACGTGCTCGAGGTCGAGCCGCCACCGGTGGATGAGCCCCTCCTCAAGCTCGAAAACGTTGTCCTCCCGCCGCATCTCGGGAGCGCGAGCATCGCGACGCGGATCAAGATGGCCGAGCTGGCTGCGGAGAACTGCGTCGCCGGCGTCACCGGCAAGCGCCCGCCGAGCCTCGTCAACCCTGAGGCGCTGGAGCGGCGCTAGCGCACGCCCACGTCACCGCGGTGGGGACGCCCCGGCGATACGCTCGGGACGTCTCCTGCACGTGTCACAAGCGCCCGCAACTCGTCTCGAGCGCAACACCGGAGGAGGTCACGCCGGCGTGGTCGTGAGTCGACGGGGCGTCGGGACGGCGGGTCGACGGCGGCGAATGGAGCGGTACGCCAGGTCAAACGGGCTCTCGCTGGCGAGCAAACACACTCCGTAGAATCCCTGCGGCAGTCGCACGACGACGATCTCGCCCGAGCCCTGCAATGCGCCGAGGTGCTCCGTCCATTCGTCGACGACAACGTCAAAGGGGACCTCGGGAACGTTTGCGAAACGCCGAAAACACGATTCACAGACGTAGCGACGGGGGCCGACGCGGTGCAGATCGACTTCTGAGCCGCACCACGCACACCGAGGGCGGCTCGGTCCTGGATGGAGAGGCTCCTTCGGAAATCCCAGCATCACACCTCACCGAGCCTCCACATTGAGGATAGGCCATCGCGGGGACGATGCATATCGGGCCGATACTGGATTTCCGAATGTTCTATCGGAATGCGCGGACTTCCAGGGGGTCCCACGGAACTGTGCGTGCGCCGTAGCCTGCCGGATCGTCCTTGGGCAAAGCCTCAGAGACGTCCGAATTCGAACCGGTCCGGGAGCAGGCCCGCCACCCGCACGCCGACCGTACCGCCGTCGACGGTCACCTCGGCGAACGCCCCGCAGGGACGGCCCTTCGTAAACCCGCCGTCCACGATCGAGCCGATCGTAACGTACGGAATGCCATTGATCATGGTCGCGCGCGTCCAGTGCATGTGCCCGGAGAACACTGCAAGCACCCGCCCTCCCTTCTCGAAGATCCTCCGCGCGTTCTCTCGGTTGCCAGCGTGAGCGTGGCCGGGGTGCGCCTCGAAGTACCAGTGACCGTCCACGGCTTGCTCATCGAGCGGATGGTGGCAGAAGATGAGACACGGCTGTCGGCTCCCCCGGATCGTCGAGGACAGCCACGCAAGTTGCTCGGTCCCGAGGGCACCCCCGATGCGCTCCACCGTCGGATCCTGGCTGTCGAGGAGCACGAGCCGTATGCCGTCGAGGTCAACGTATTCGTAGGCGGCCCACTTGCCGAGGGTTGCGCCGAGCTCGCGCTTCGAGAGGTTGGCGACGTCGTGGTTGCCGAATACGTGGTATACGGGTACGCCGATCTCCGTCAGTGTGCGGCGCACCCATGTCGTGTGCTCACGGTCTTTGTCGGCCGTGACATCGTTGATCCGGTCGCCCAGGTCGAGGAGGCACGCGGGCGCGAGTGCGCGCATGGCCTCGCCAAACGTGCGCAACTGTGCCGGTGCCTGGCTGCCGAGCCGAGTCTCGACGTCCGGACCGTAGTGGATGTCCGTCACAATGCCGATTTTCATACTGTTTTCCCCCTCGTGCTGGGTCACGCTCGGGCATGATCTGCGTTGGACTGAAGAGATGGAGCGGGGCGACGTTGCACCCGATGACGAGCACCGCTCCGAATTCGGTGTGCGGAGTCCCAGGAGTTGTGTTGGCGACCGCTCCGGCCGGCCAGAGTCTCGGGGTTAACTCGCCGCGTGCATGTCTTGTGCAGGATGGTCGTGGGATCGCAAGCCTCCGGGTTCCCCAGCCCCGAACGCGCATTCGGACGTTACAAACGTGGCCCAGACGTGTGGGTCGGCGTCGGCGGTAAACAGAAACCAGAGATACGGTTCCGTGCTCACCGCGTCTGGGGGAGGCCTACGCCGTAGTTCGCGCACGATCAGCACGAACTCCACGCCGAGCGCCGACAAGCCCGCACCCAGGAGGAACAAGTTCGCGTGTCCGCTCAACGTGGTCCACATGAGCGCGCCCTCTAGCCGCCGTCACCGCCTGCATGGTAGCAAACCAACGTTAACGTCCGGTGAAGGATCGGGGAAAACTGAGGCACGCCCGTGGCGTCTGCACCCCGCTCGGGAGGCTGCCGAATGGAACGCCGGGCAAGGTGGGGCCCCGGCTGCTACCACCGCATCGCGCGCGACGGGGCACGGTGGAGAAGGAGAACACGTCTCTCTCGAGACGAGGGCATAGCCACGGGGGGACAGATTCGTCGTGCTCCGCAAGCACTGCGGGATCAGTGTGATGCGGCCGTCGAAAGAGCGGTTCGCGTCGGTGGGTCCCAGTCCCACGCCTGTTGCCGTGACAGATGTGTGGGGGCGGACCCCTGGTCCGCGTGTGACCCGGCGTCCGCTCTTACAGCGCCTCGCGCGCGTCCAGCACCCGCGTGATGCGACGGTACAGGCCGGCGGGATCGAATCCGGCATCCTGGTAGATTTCGTCCGGTTTGCCGGAGAGCGAGAAACGATCCATGCCGAAGATGCGATCTTCGTAATCGCCGGGCAGCAGGAACGGGTATAGGAACCCGCGCCATCCGTTGTGCAGCGCCACCGCGTGCTTGCGCTCGGCATCCGAAAGAACGGCATTGGCCTTCTCGGGATCTTCGCGGTGCAGCTCCTCGAACAGCTGCGGCGAGGTCACCGCCACGATCTTGACGTCGGCGCGTTCCTCGATCTGCGGAAGCGTCTTAAACACGTTGGCCATCACCTGCCCGCCCGACACCACCAGCACCAGCTTGTGCTTGCGATTGTTGCGGAACGGCTTGAAGACATATGCCCCGTTCACCGCCTCGCGCGCGGGGGGCACGACGTCGCCGCGCTCGAACACCGGGGTGCCGGGGCGGGTGACGGAGAAGACCACCGGCTCGCCGCGGCGCGCGGCGTGGAATAGCATCTCCACGGCTTCGTTGGCGTCCAGCGGCTTGTACACCTTGATCCCGGGGTAGGCCGAGAACAGCGACATCCAAAACAGGCCGTGATGGGTGGGGCCGTCCTCGCCGGTCTCCGGACCGTCGTGCGCGGCCAGCAGGATAAAGAAGCTGCTCGCTCGAGAATTGACAGCGTTGTTGATCAGGGTCATGCGCACCGGGTTGGACATCATGGGAGCAAACACGCCGTAACTGGCGAACGCGCTCATGGGGTGATAGCCACCCGGAAGAACGTCCTGTGCGATGGCGCAGCAGAGCATCGCCATGTTCTGCTCGGCGATGCCGAAGCGGATGCCGCGGCCCAGCGGGTTTTCCCGGTTCACCACGCCGTAGACCTCCTCCGCCTTGCCGGTGAGGATGGACTTCATCAGGTCGCCGGCGCCCACATAGAAGAAGGCCGTATGGCGCATCGCCCACGCGAACCACGCCTCGCTAGCCCGGCGAAGAGGAACCGAGGAGCCGGCTGCGAACACCAGTTCGTCCGGCAACGGGTCGGGACGCGCCAGCGTCGTGAAGTCGCCCATCGGTCGGCCGACCAGCGCCGACTTCATATCGTCCACCAATTTGGCTTCGGGCGGGATCTGCCGTGCGGCAGCGCACAGCCGCTGCTCCACGTAATCGATCTCGGGCCCCGTCAGGGAAGCGATGATGGTTCGAATGTCCGCGGTGGGATCGGCGGCGCTGCCGGGAATCTCGAAGCCGAGCCGCCGCACCGCCTCGACGTACTCATCGTGCTTCAGTTGCGAGCCATGCGAATCGGCCGAGCCTTCCAGGCGGCCGTAGCCGAGCCCCTTGATGGTGTGACAGATAACCACCGTGGGGCGGGCATCGCCGAAGCCGTCGGCGGCCAGCCGGTACGCGTAGGCCAGTTCCCGAATGTTGTGCCCGTCCGCCTCGATGACGTTCCACCCGTGGGCGAACCAATGATTCTGATAGGGAATCGGCAGCACGTCGGTGATGGGACCGTCGATGCCGAAATTGTTGTAGTCGAGCGTGACCATCAGGTTGCGGAGGCCCTGGCGCGCGGCCAGATTGCGTGCCTCGTAGCTCATCCCTTCTTCGGTTTCGGCGTCACCCGCGATGGCGAACACGCGCGTCCCGAGGCCGCAGGACCGGTGCAGCAGCGCGAATCCCAGCGCCGCCGAGAGGCCATGTCCCGAGGAACCGGTGGAGGTGTCGGCGAGAGCGCTGTGCGACTCCACGTGACCGCTGGGGCCTCCCCAGCGGCGGAAGCGCGCCAACTGCTCCGGGTACAGCGCCGCGCTCGCATCGTCACCGTCGAGCGAACATCCTTTGCGCCGCAGGGTTTCGTACACCAGCGACCCCACCGTGTGAAGGAGCGGCGAACAATGGCCGGCCGACCACACCAAGCGGCTCCGGCCGGGATGCTTGGGATGCCACGCATCGAAGCCCACGACTCCGCTCATCAGCAGCGTCAGCACCTGCTCGGCTTTCGAGGAGGAGCCGCCCGGATGGCCGGATTGCGCCGCGTCCACCGCGGCGAACATCAATGCCCGCACCACGCCACACAGCCTCGCGATTTTCGGTTCGTCGATCTCCGGCAGAGGATCGAGCCCGAGCCCTTTCACGTTGAGGTAGGCGCCCCCTTCGGGACGATATTGCAGGCGTTCAGGCTCGGCCCGCCGCAGGGCCTC
>Ga0187782_10001891_pt1 | contig 15411 bp, 13 predicted proteins | sample 0715_SJ02_MP15_2_FD_132454 | JGI IMG/M metagenome (GOLD analysis project Ga0187782, IMG submission 132454) | Tropical peat soil microbial communities from peatlands in Department of Meta, Colombia - 0715_SJ02_MP15_20_MG | ecosystem: Environmental > Terrestrial > Soil > Wetlands > Peat | place...
ATTCGTCTCTTTTCATGCTCGACCGCATCTGCGGGCTTAGGCTCGAGTTTCGCGGGCTCGAGAACATACCGCCGGGCGGCTTCATCCTCGCCTCGAAACATCAGTCCTTCGTCGACACGTTCCCGCAGGTGCTCAACGCTCCGGATTTCGCGATCATTCTGAAACGAACGCTGACGTTTATTCCCGTGTTCGGGCTTTATCTCGTCGTCAGCGGGCAGATCGCGATCGACCGCGCAAGAGGGCGCAACGCGCTTGCGCAGATCGTCGCCCAAGCTCGCCCAATCCTCGCTCAAGGGCGACAGATTTTCATCTACCCTGAGGGTACCCGCCGCGCGCCGGGCGCGCCGCCGCGATACAAGTTCGGCGTTGCGGCGATCTACGCCGAAACCGGCGCGCCCTGCCTGCCCGTCGCCGTCAACACCGGTCTGTATTGGGGACGGCGAGGATTCTTGCGACGGCCAGGGGTGGCGGTGATCGAATATCTTCCTCTCATTCAGCCCGGCCTGACCGCGGAGGAGTTCATGGTCAAGTTGCAGACCGCGATTGAGGCGGCGACCGCGCGGCTGATCAAAGAAGCGATCGAAGCCAATCCAGCGCTTGCGGGAAGGGTCGTCACCGCGGGTGCGGCGGAAGAGGCGGCCGCGTGAGCGACTGAGAGACGAACGGCCGCCGAAGAGAACCGTCGCCGCGTGCGAATTCGTCGCACAAGGGAAGCGCCGGTCTCGGCGGCCAACGCAAATTGAGTCATAATAAATAAGGTGAAGTATTTGATTATTGCTCAATTTGATTGCCGATTTGAGTGACGATTTGTTGCTTTCGCAGCCACGGAGCCGCATCGTGGGAGTTACGCGGGGACTTAAGTCCGCCCGGCGTCGATCGCCCCGCCGCGCGCCAGCACGTAGGCCCGATCGCCGTCGCTAATTCGTGTCCAAACTTCCACAAGTTGTCCTGAGCGCGGATCGATGAAGCGCTCTCCGCTGAAGCTGAAGTCGGAACCTGGAGGCCGGTTAAGAAGCGTTCTCTTGTAGCCGCCGCCGCGAAAGAAAAACCAGATCGCAAAAGGCGCAATCGCCACAGCCGCCCCAAAGACGAAGCCGATCATGCATTGGGCTCGATGACCGCCGCCGTGCCGTAGGCGACGATTTCGCTCATCGTATTGCCGATCTCGGCGCTGTCATAGCGCATCATCAAAACCGCGTTCGCTCCCATGGCGGTGGCGTTCTGCACTAGCCGATCGAGCGCATGCCGACGCGCCTCCTCGAGAAGCTGCGTATATTCGTGGATTTCGCCGCCGACGATCGAGCGCAGGCCCGCCATGAGGTTGCCGCCGAGCCCGCGGCTGCGCACGACCACGCCGAAGCACTGGCCGAGCGTTCTCACCGTCCTATGCCCCGCAACATTCTCGGTCGTCGCGACGATCATCTTAAAGGCCTCCCTTTTCCTCGACGCTTCGGCTTTGCAAGCTTATGCCGCGGGCCTTTGCAGCCTGCGGCAGAAGTCGTCGAGCTGTTCGAAGTCCCGGAAGGCGATTTTGATCTCGCCTTTGCCGTCGCTGTGGCGAATGACGACGCGCGCGCCGAGGCTTTTGCCGAGCGTCTCCTCAAGCTTGCGGGTGTCGGGATCGACCGGCCTCGCGCTCGCCCGCGGCCGGCGCCGCGTCTCGCCCGCGCCTTCGCCGAGCCGCTCGACGTCGCGCACCGTTAGGCCTTCGCTGACGATTCGCTTGGCGACGGCGATCGAATCGGAAACCGCAAGCAGCGCCCGGCCATGCCCGGCAGAAATTTCGCCGGTCGAAAGCAGCGCCCGAACCGGCTCCGGCAATTTGGAAAGCCGCATTGTGTTGGCGACATGGCTGCGGCTCTTGCCGACGACCCGGGCGATGTCCTGATGGGAATAACCGTGGTCGGAGGCGAGCTGCTCGTAGCCCTGCGCCTCTTCAAGCGCGTTGAGATCGGAGCGCTGGACGTTCTCGATAATGGCGAGCTCCAGCGCTTGTCGATCTCCCGCCTCGATCACCAGGATTGGGATCTCGTGCAGGCCCGCTCGTTGCGCAGCGCGCCAGCGGCGCTCGCCGGCGATGATCTCGAAGGCGTCGGCGACGCGCGGGATGGCGCGCACGAGGACCGGCTGCAGAATGCCGCGCTCGCGGATCGAGGCGGCGAGCTCATCGAGCTCCGGATCGGGGAAGCGCTTGCGCGGATTGCGCGGATTGGGGCGCAAAAACTCGATCGGCGCCTTGCGCGCCGCGGTCGGGCCCGAGGCTGGGGCGGGCGGCGCTTCGGAAGCTTCGCCGAGCAGCGCGGCGAGCCCTCGTCCGAGTCGCGGGCGGTGTTCCGACCGGCCGGCCTCGTCATTCATGGCCTTCTCTCCTTAAGCTCAGCAAATCGGCCCGCGGCGGCCAACGGCCCTCGCGCTGGATCACCTCTGAGGCGAGCCGCAAATACGCTTGGCTTCCCGCGCATTTTAGGTCGTAGAGCAGCACCGGCTTGCCGTGTGAGGGCGCCTCCGAAACCCGCACGTTGCGCGGGATCATTGTTTCATAGACCTTGTCGCCCATGAACGCGCGGACATCGGCCGCGACCTGATTCGACAGCGTATTGCGCGGATCGAACATCGTCAGGACGACGCCGTGAATTTTCAGCCCCGGATTGACGGCCGCGCGCACCTGCTCGACCGTTTTTAAAAGCTGCGACAGGCCTTCGAGCGCAAAGAACTCGCACTGCATCGGCACCACGACCGCGTCGGCCGCCGCAAGGGCGTTGATGGTGAGCAAGTTCAGCGACGGCGGGCAGTCGACCAGCACATAGGTGAAGGCGTCCGGCCCCTTCTGTCCGTCGGCGAACCGGGTGAGCGCCTTGCGAAGCTTCTGAGTGCGATCGTTGTCGCCGGCGATCTCCAGCTCGACGCCCAGAAGGTCCATCGTCGAGGGCGCGAGCCAAAGACGCGGCACGGCCGTCGGAATGACGATTTCGGTCAGCTCCCGCTCGCCGACCAGCGCATCGTAAGTCGAATGCAGGCGATCCTTGCGGGCGATGCCGAGCCCGGTCGAAGCATTGCCCTGTGGGTCAAGGTCAATCACCAGGACGTTTTCGCCGATCGCCGCGAGCGCGGTTCCGAGATTGATCGCCGTCGTCGTCTTGCCGACGCCGCCCTTCTGGTTGGCCATGACGAGCACCCGCGGCGCGGGCTCAACATGGGCTCTCTCAGACAGATCTAGGGCAGGCGCGTCGGTCATCAGCTTGGCGGCCTCGCCGCTTGAAATCGGAGGATCGCGGCGGCGGGCTCGACGCAATTGGGCAGTTGGGTCACGTCAAACCCTGCGACAAGAGCCGGATCGAGGGCCGCGGCCGACTGGGACTCGCCTTGCGGGAACAATCCGACTGCGCCGCTCTTCAGCCAGAACTTGGCGTGCGCGAGGAGTCGCGGCAAGGGGCCGAACGCCCGTGCGGTGACGACGTCCACAGGCCCGACGGCCTCGGCGGCCAAAGCCTCGATGCGAGAGGCGTGAACGACCGCCCTCGCCCCGCAGGCTCGCGCGGCCTCCCGGAGAAACGCGCATTTGCGGCTGTCGGAATCGACGCAGTGAACCGTCGCGCCCTCCGCGACGATCGCGACAATCAGACCGGGAAAGCCCGCGCCGGAGCCGAGATCGAGCCACAACTTGGCGTCCGGCGCGAGTGCGGCGAGCTGCGCGCTGTCGGCGACATGGCGGGTCCAGACTTCGGCGAACGACGCGTCGGACACGAGGTCGGTCACCTTCCGCCAGCGATCAAGCAGCGCGACGAACGTCTCCAGCCGATCGGCCGCAGGCGCCATTTCGGGGACGAGCGCGAACGCGCGGTCGCGGTCCGTCGAGATGTGTTTCACGTGAAACAACCGACCCCGTTTCTCCGCCGCGCGCGGCGAGGCGCGCCGCCCCTCCTCATCACGAGCAGGCCTTAAGCGCGACGAAGCGACCGACGCGGCGGGCGGCGCTTCCGCCCGCCGCATGCCTTCGTCGCTTCGCGCCTCGCAACGACGATGGGCCCCCTTTTCCCGACGAATGTCAGGAGCCGATCCGCCGGCAGCGCGGCTCTCACTCTTCAGCGCCCCTCTCGCCAGTGCGCGGGCCCCCTCGCGCGAGGCGACGCGCATGCGCGGCGATGAGGGCCAGCGCCGCCGGCGTCATGCCCTCGATCCGGCTTGCCTGGCCGAGGGTTACCGGCCGGATCGACAGGAACTTCGCCTTCAGCTCGTTCGACAGGCCTGAAAGGCGGTCATAGTCGAGGTCGTCGGGCAGCGGCGTTGATTCCGACCGCCGGTAGAGGTCGATGTCCTCCTGCTGGCGATCGACATAAACGGCGTATTTGGCGTCCGCCTCGAGGCGGGGCGCAAGCGTCGGCGAAATCGCCGAAATCTCCGGCCAGACGCGCTGAAGCCGCGCCAACATGTGCTCCGGCTGCGCGGCGAGCTCAAAGGCCGAGCGCCGAACGCCGTCTTGATTGACGACGACGCCTTTGCCCGCGAGGGCCTTCGGCGAGGCGGTCAGTCGATTAAGAAGTCCGCGCGCCGCCTGAAGGTCCGCCATCCGCGCCGCGTGCCGAAGCGCCCGCGCCCGCCCGACGCAACCCAGCGCCTCGCCCTTGGCGGTCAGCCGCTCGTCGGCGTTGTCGGCCCTGAGCGATAGCCGGAACTCGGCGCGCGAGGTGAACATCCGATAGGGCTCGGTCACGCCCTTCGTCGTCAGATCGTCGATCATGACGCCGAGATAGGACTCGGCGCGGTCGAACCGCGCCAGCGCCGCGCCTGACGCCTTTCGCGCCGCGTTCAGGCCTGCGACCAATCCTTGCGCGCCCGCCTCTTCGTAACCCGTCGTCCCGTTGATCTGGCCGGCGAGAAAGAGGCCCTGAATTCGCTTCGACTCGAGCGTCGGATCAAGCTCGCGCGGGTCGATGTAGTCATACTCGATCGCATAGCCGGGGCGGATTGCCCGCACCCGCTCGAGGCCCGGAATGGTCGCAAGGAACGCCTCTTGGACATCCGCCGGCAGCGACGTCGAAATGCCGTTCGGATAGACCGTCCTGTCGTCGAGCCCTTCCGGCTCGAGGAAGATCTGGTGGCTGTCGCGGTCGGCGAAGCGGACGATCTTGTCCTCGATCGATGGGCAATATCGCGGCCCGCGGCCCGATATCGCGCCGGAATAGACTCCGGTGCGATGGGCGTTCGCCCGAACGATCGCGTGCCCTTCAGGTGTCGTGCGGGTGATGTGGCAAAGGACCTGCGGCGTCTCGATGCGTTCGGTCAGCGTCGAAAAGGGCTCCGGCGGATCGTCGCCTGGCTGCGGCTCGAGGCGCTCCCAGTCGATCGTCGTCCCGTCGAGGCGCGGCGGCGTGCCGGTCTTCAGGCGGCCGAGCCTAAACCCGGCCGCGTCGAGACGCTCCGCCATTGCGACCGACGGCTTGTCGCCGACCCGGCCGGCGGGCGTCCGGACCTCGCCGAGATGGATGACGCCGCGCAAAAAGGTGCCGGTCGTTAAGACCAGCGCGCCGCAGGAAAGAACCCGCCCATCGGCAAGCAGAAGGGCGCATATGCGCCCGGCCTGAAGATTGAACCCCGCCGCTTCGGCCTCGATGACTTCGAGATTGCCGGTCTCGGCGATCAGCCGGCGCATGGCGCGCGCATAGAGCTTGCGATCGGCCTGGGCGCGCGGACCTTGCACCGCCGGGCCCTTGCGCCGGTTGAGGACGCGAAACTGGATCCCGGCCGCGTCCGCCGCCCGCGCCATGAGGCCGTCGAGCGCGTCGATCTCACGGACCAGGTGGCCCTTGCCGAGACCGCCGATCGCCGGGTTGCACGACATCGCGCCGATCGTGTCGATGCGTTGCGTCACGAGCGCGGTCCGCGCCCCGCAGCGCGCCGCCGCGGCGGCGGCCTCGGAACCTGCATGCCCGCCGCCGACGACGACCACGTCGAACGCGCTCAACGGCCTGCCTCAGGCTCTAAAGATTGTTTCACGTGAAACCGCATTTTCGCGCCGCTCTCTCTCCTTTCGCTATCGCCAAACTCTCACTTGCCGACGCACAGCCTGGCGAAAATTCCCGAAAGCACCTCTTCGACGTCGACGCGGCCGGCGATCCGGCTCAGCGCGCGCTCGGCCAGACGCAAGTCCTCGGCGATCAACTCGATCTCGCTTTGCCCTTGTTCGAGCGCGCGTTCAAGGGCCGCGAGCGTATCGACAAGCGCCGCCCGGTGTCGCTCGTGCGCAACGAGCGAGGCCTCCGCGCCTTGGAACCGCTGCCTGGCGGCCGCCGCGAGCAACGCGAGCAACGCATCGAGGCCCGCTCCGGTCTTCGCGGATACGGCGAGCGCGGCCGGATCTAAGGCTGCCCCTAAGTCGGCCTTCGTCAGCACCACGAGAGCGCCCTTAGGCGGCGTCTCGCTCGCCGCGCCGCCCGCCTCCTGAAGCCACAGCGCGAGATCGGCTTCCGCCGCGCGGCGGCGCGCCCGCGCCACGCCCTCCTTTTCAATCGGGTCCTGCGTCTCCCGCAGTCCCGCGGTGTCGATGAGCGTGATCGGCAGGCCGTCGACCTCGACAAAGACCTCGATCGCGTCGCGCGTGGTGCCCGGAAGGGGCGATACGATGGCGATCTCCCTCTTCGCTAACGAATTGACAAGAGAAGATTTTCCGACGTTCGGGGGCCCCGTGACCGCGACTTCGAAGCCCTCGCGCAAGCGCGCCGCGCCAATCGCGCCCGTTAACGTTAAGCGAATTTCGGCGGCGGCGGCCGCGATTTTTTCTCTTGCGCTCTTAAGCGAGAACGCCTCGGCGTCCTCAACGTCCGAGAAGTCGATTTGCGCCTCCAGTTCGCTCATGGCGTCGATCACCTGAGCGCGAATCGCTTCAACGCGACGGCTTAATTCCCCGCCGGCGATGCGTAAGGCCTGCCGCCGCTGCGCCGCCGTCTCGGCGTCGACGAGGTCGGCGAGACCCTCGACCTCGGCCAAGTCGAGCTTGCCGTTCAAAAACGCGCGCCAGGCGAACTCGCCGGGTTCCGCAGGGCGAAAGCCCGGCAATCGCGCAAGCGCCCGCAACAGTCCCGCCGTCACCGCCCGCCCGCCCGTCACGTGCAGCTCCCCCATGTCCTCGCCCGTGAAACTTTTAGGATGCGGAAACCAAAGGACGAGGCCGCGATCGAGCCGCTCGCCGCTCTGAGGATCGCTGAGCGCCCGCAGCGTCGCCTGGCGCGCGCCGAACGCGCGTTTGCCGGTCAGCGCCGCAAGCCCCGCCGCCGCGCTTGGCCCGGAGATGCGGATAACCGCGATCGCCGCCCGGCCGGCGCCTGAGGCCAGCGCAAAGATGGTGTCGCGCCCCGAAGGCAGCGCATTCGCGCGATTAAGGTTCATCTCGTTTCTTTCAGCCGGCGGGGCCGCACGGGGCAAGCCGAACGTTGCGTCGACCCCCCGGCCAGTCTAAAGGACTGCGCCCAATCGTTCGGCTTTCTCAATGACCTCTGACTTGTCTCTAACGCTTAGACGACTTGAAGCGGAATCAATTTACATAATTCGCGAGGTTGTTGCTGAGTTTCGCGCTCCAGTTATGTTATATTCAATCGGCAAAGACTCGAGCGTCATGCTTCATTTGGCGATGAAGGCGTTTTTCCCCTCAAAGCCGCCCTTTCCGCTCCTCCATGTCGATACGAGATGGAAGTTCCGCGACATGATCGCCTTCCGCGACGAGACCGCCCGTCGGCTCGGACTTGAGCTCAAGGTTTACGTCAATGAGGACGGCCTTCGCCGCGGCGTTTCGCCGATCGCCTCGGGAAGCCAGGTTCACACGCAGGTCATGAAGACCGAAGCGCTTCGACAGGCGCTTGACGCCGGCGGCTTCGACGCCGCCTTCGGCGGCGCCCGGCGCGACGAGGAAAAGAGCCGCGCCAAGGAGCGGGTGTTCTCGCATCGATCGGCGGCGCACGCCTGGGACCCGCGCAATCAACGCCCGGAACTCTGGCGCCTTTATAATACGCGGCTGAAGACCGGCGAATCGATGCGGGTCTTTCCGCTCTCCAATTGGACCGAGCTTGACGTCTGGGAATATATTCGCGCCGAAAACATCCCCGTCGTGCCGCTTTACTTCGCTAAGCCTAGGCCCGTCGTCGAGCGCTCCGGCGCGCTCATCATGGTCGACGACGAAAGGCTGCCGCTCGAGCCCGGCGAAACGCCGCAAATTCGCAACGTCCGATTCCGCACGCTCGGTTGCTATCCGCTGACCGGCGCGATTCCATCCGACGCCGACACGCTCGACGCGATCATCGACGAGATGCGCGCGTCCACGTCGTCCGAGCGCCAGGGCCGGCTCATCGACATCGACGAATCGGCGTCGATGGAGAAGAAAAAGCGCGAAGGCTATTTCTGATGTCCGACGCCGAAGCAAGACAATTGCCGACGCTGCGGTTCCTCACCTGCGGCTCGGTCGACGACGGCAAGTCGACCCTGATCGGCCGCCTCCTTTTCGAGCAGAAACTCATCTTCGACGACCAGCTCTCCGCGCTTGCGCGCGATTCCAAGAAGCACGGCACGGCCGGCGCCGACATCGACTTCGCGCTGCTCGTCGACGGGCTCGAGGCCGAGCGCGAGCAGGGCATCACGATCGACGTCGCTTACCGCTACTTCGCGACCCCTTCCCGGTCCTTCATCGTCGCCGACACGCCGGGCCACGAGCAGTACACGCGCAACATGGCGACCGGCGCCTCGAACTCCGATCTTGCCGTGTTGCTCGTCGACGCGCGCAAAGGCCTGCTGCCGCAGACGCGCCGGCATGCGATCATCGCCTCGCTTCTCGGCATCCGCCACGCGGTGCTCGCCGTGAACAAGATCGACCTCGTCGACTACGATCAACGGGCCTTCGAGGACATCAGGACCGCCTTCGCGCAATTCGCCAAGGCGCTCAACTTCGAAACCTTGACCGCCATTCCCGTCTCCGCGCGTTTCGGGGACAACGTATCCCGAAAGAGCGGCCGCACGCCCTGGTACGCCGGTCCGACCCTGATCGCCTGCCTCGAGACGGCGATCGTCGACGACGAGCGGCGGCGCGGCGCGTTCCGCCTGCCCGTGCAATGGGTCAACCGTCCACATCCCGATTTTCGCGGCTTCGCCGGCGCCGTCACGCAGGGCGAAATCGAGAAGGGCGACTCAATCGTCGTGGCGAATTCCGGGCGAACGAGCCGCATTCGGCGCATTCTCGCCGCCGACCGCGACGTCGAGCGCGCCGAGGCGGGCGACGCCGTCACCGTCACGCTCGAGGATGAGGTCGATGTCGCGCGCGGCGACGTCTTCGCCAAGCCCGGCGCGCGGCCCGAGGTCGCCGACCAATTCGCCGCGCATCTCATCTGGATGAGCGCCGACCCGCTGCTCCCCGGCCGACCCTACTGGCTCAAGATCGGCGCCAAGACCACGCCCGCGACCGTCAGCGAGCTCAAGCACCGCCTCGACGTCAACTCGCTCGAGAAGCTCGCGGCGAAAACGCTCAATCTCAACGAGGTCGGCTATTGCAACGTCGCGACGACCGTCCCCGTCGCCTTTGACGCTTACGCGCAAAATCGCGACGGCGGCGCCTTCATCCTTATCGACCGCCTGACCAACGAGACCGCGGGGGCCGGCATGATCGCGCATGGCCTCAGACGGGCGACCAACATCCATCGCCAGGGCCTCAGCGTCACGCGCGAGGCCCATGCGCTGATGAAGGGGCAACTGCCGGCGATCCTCTGGTTCACCGGCCTTTCCGGCGCCGGCAAGTCGACGATCGCCAATCTCGTCGAATCGAAACTTTACGCGCGCGGCGTGCATACGGTCATGCTCGATGGCGACAACGTGCGCCACGGCCTGAACAAGGATCTTGGATTCACCGCCGCCGACCGCGTTGAGAACATTCGCCGGGTCGCCGAGGTCGCGCGCCTGATGACCGACGCCGGCCTCATCGTCCTCTGCTCGTTCATCTCGCCGTTCCGCGCCGAGCGCCAGCTTGCGCGCGAGATCGCCGCGCCCGGAGAGTTTCTCGAGATCTTCGTCGACGCGCCCTTCGAGACGGTCGCCGCCCGCGATCCGAAGGGCCTTTATAAGCGCGCGCTCGCGGGCGAGATCAAGAATTTCACCGGCGTCGATCAGCCCTACGAGGCCCCGACCGCGCCCGAGCTCAGGCTCGACACCAGCCGCGAAAGCGCCGAGGCGCTCGCCAACGCCGTGATCGGCGCGCTTGAGGCGCTTGGCCGCGTCGGCCGCGTTTAAACCCCAATTCTCCGGCCCATTGCGCGCGAATGAAAAACGCGCTTTGCTCGTCTTATCGAGCCGCTGGGGCGCTAACAGCGCCCACGGAGGCCACGCCAACGTGAGGGGTGCGTTTATGAAATCCATCGCTTGGGCAGGCCTCGCCGCCGCCCTGACGTTCGCCGTCTCGGCCGCATCGGCCAAGACGCTCGTCTATTGTTCCGAAGGCAGCCCCGAGAATTTCACGCCGGCGATCAATACGACCGGCACAAGCTTCGACGCCGCGCGCCCCGTCTATAGCCGGCTCGTCGAGTTCAAGCGCGGCACGACCGAGGTCGTGCCTGGCCTTGCCGAGAGCTGGGAAGTCGCCGACGGCGGCAAGACGATCACCTTCCATCTGCGCAAAGGCGTGAAGTTCCACACCGTCAAGGATTTCACGCCGACGCGCGACTTCAACGCCGACGACGTGCTGTGGTCGTTTGGCCGCATGTGGAAGGAGGATCATCCCTATTTCAAGGTCTCCGGCGGCAAGTACGATTACTTCAACGACATGGACATGCCGTCGCTGCTCGACACGATCGAGAAGAAGGACGACTACACGGTCGTCTTCCATCTCAAGCAGCCTAACGTCGCCATTCTCGCCAACCTGGCGATGGACTTCGCGGCGATCGGCTCGAAGGAATATGCCGACGCACTGTTGAAGAAGGGGACGCCCGAGCAGTTCGACCAGGTTCCCGTCGGCACCGGGCCGTTCTCGTTCGTCTCCTATCAGAAGGACGCCGTGATCCGGTTCAAGGCGAACAAGGACTTTTTCGGCGAGAAGGCGCTCGTCGACGATCTCGTCTACGCCATCACGCCCGACGCCACCGCCCGATACAACAAGCTGAAAGCCGGCGAGTGCCAGATCAACGCCTATCCGCGGCCCGCCGACTTGGCCGAGATGAAGAGCGACCCGTCGTTGAAGGTCATCAGCGCATCGGGCCTCAACATCGCCTTCTGGGCCTTCAACGTCACCAAGCCGCCGCTCGACAAGAAGGAGGTCAGGCAGGCGCTGGCGATGGCGGTTGACCGCGACGCGATCATTCGCGACGTTTTCCTCGGCGCCGGCGAGAAGGCCAAGACGCTCATCCCGCGCACGATGTGGTCCTACGACGACTCGATTCCTGACGTTGCTTACGACCCCGAAAAGGCCAAGGCGCTGTTGGCCGCCGCTGGCGTCGCCACGCCCCTCGACATCGACCTCTGGTATCAGCCGGTGCAGCGCCCTTATAATCCGAACGGCAAGCGCATCGGCGAGATGATGCAGGCCGACCTCGCCAAGATCGGGGTCAACGCGAAGCTCGTCACTTATGAATGGGGCGAATATCGCAAGCGCGCGCAGAACGGCGAGCACATGACCGCGCAGCTCGGTTGGACGGGCGACAACGGCGATCCGGACAATTTCTTCTTCCTCGATTCCTGCGTCGACGGAAAGCCGATCAACAACAACATCCCGAAATGGTGCAACGCGGAGTTCGACGATCTGCTCGCCAAGGCGCGTCTCGTCGCCGACCAGGGCGAGCGCGCCAAGATGTATCAGCGCATGCAGCAAATCGAGCACGACGAGCAGCCTGAGCTGTTGGTCGCGCATTCGGTCGTCTCCGAAGCCATGAGCGCCAAGGTCGTCGGCTATAAACAGAGCCCGCTTGGCACTCACACCTTCGAAGGCGTCGATTTGCAGTGAGCGACTGACCTTTCCTCCGCGACGCGGGGGGAAGGCGCCCCAATCAAGGGGCGGATGAGGGGCGGCTTCCGTAGCATCGGGCGAACGAGCCGCCGCCCCTCGTCCGGCGCCGGCGCCGCCTTCTCCTCAAGAACAGTGGAGGAGAGGGATCGTCTCCTCATGCTGGCCTTCGTCCTTCGCCGCCTCGCTTTGACCGTCCCGACCTTCGCCGGGTTGATGTTTGTCACCTTTGTCGCGATCAGGCTCGTCCCCGGCGATCCCGTCGAGGTCCGCGTCGGCGAGCACGGCATGTCGGCGGAGCGCCTCGCTTATTTTCGCCACGAGCTCGGCCTCGACCAGCCGGTCTGGAAGCAGTTTCTCGACTATGCCTTCCGCGTGTTGCACGGCGATTTGGGCGTCTCGCTCTCGACCCAACAGAAGGTGCTGACCGAGTTCTTGACGCTGTTTCCCGCGACGGTTGAGCTTTCCTTCTTCGCCATAATCTTCGCTGTCGGCCTCGGCGTGCCGCTTGGCGCCGTCGCCGCCATCAAGCGAGGCAGCTTTCTCGACCAGGGTCCGATGACGATCGCCCTCATCGGCTATTCGATGCCGATCTTCTGGTGGGGGCTCGTCCTCGTGATGATCGTGTCGGTGAACTGGGGCCTGTTGCCGACCGACGCGCGCATCGACCCGATCCGGTACGATTTTCCCCCCGTCACCGGATTCATGATCGTCGACGCCTGGCTTTCGGACGAAGAGGGCGCGGTTGGCGATGCGTTGAGACACCTCGTCCTTCCGGCGATCGTGCTCGGCACCGTGCCGCTCGGCTTCATCGCCCGCATGACGCGCTCATCCATGCTCGAGGTCTTAAGCGAGGATTACGTCCGCACGGCGCGCGCCAAGGGCCTCTCGCCGTTCCGGGTCGTCGGGCTGCACGCGCTGCGCAACGCGCTTCTGCCGGTCATCACCGCCATTGGGCTTTCCGTTTCGAGCCTGATGGCCGGCGCGGTGCTCACCGAAACGATTTTTTCCTGGCCCGGCGTCGGCAAGTGGCTCATCGACTCGATCAGCCGGCGCGACTATCCGGCGCTGCAGGGCGGCGTGCTGCTCGTCTCGACCGTCGTCGTCCTCGTCAACGTGCTTGTCGACGTCCTCTACGGCGTCGCCGATCCAAGGATCCGCCATGGCCGTTGACGTCACGTTCGCCGCCGTCCCTCAGGCAAGAGCGCCGTCGCGGCTTTCCGGCTTCTTCGGCGTCTTCGCGGAGAATCGCGGCGCCGTGTTCGGTCTCGTCGTGCTCGGGATCATCGTGTTTCTAGCGATTTTCGCCAACATCGTCGCGCCGCATTCGCCAATCGTTCCTTTCGAGAATTCGTCCCGTATCCCGCCAATCTGGGACGCGCGGGGCACGTGGAAGTTCGTTCTCGGCACCGACGGCAACGGCCGCGACGCATTGTCGCGGCTCATTTTCGGCGCGCGGCTGTCGCTGTTTATCGGCCTCTCGGTGATGAGCGTCTCGTTCTGTATCGGCGTCGCGCTCGGCCTCGTCGCGGCGCTCGGCGGAACGATCGTCGATACTCTCGTCACCCGCGTCATGGACCTCGTGCAGGCGATGCCAAGCCTCGTGCTTGCCATTCTCGTCGTCGCGATTCTCGGCCCCAGTCTTCCCAACACGATCGTCGCGGTCACGATCGTCTATTTGCCCCGCTACGTGCGTCTCGTCAGGGCCTCCGCGCTCGGCGAGCGCGGCAAAGACTATGTGATCGCCGCGCGGGTGGCCGGCGCGTCGCCTCTGCGTCTCGCCTTCTTGACGATCCTGCCCAATTGTCTTGCGCCGCTCATTGTTCAGGCGGCGCTCGGCGTCTCGGACGCGATTCTCGAGGCGGCGGCGCTCGGCTTCCTGTCGCTCGGCGCCCAGCCGCCGACGCCCGAGTGGGGCGCGATGCTCGCCGATTCGCGCGAGTTCATCCGCTCCGACCCCTGGATCGTCGCCCTGCCGGGCTTGGCGATTCTCATCACCGTGGTCTCGATCAACCTCGTCGGCGACGGGCTGCGCGACGCCTTCGATCCGAAGCTGAGGAGAGGGTGATGATTGCGGCCGATTGCGCACATGTGCCGGAAATCATCGCTCTATTCTCAATTGGCGGCTCAACCTTTTGGGGTCTTGTCGCGGCCGCCGTAGCGTGGATCGTCAAAAACATTGTCGGTTGGATCGTTTGGGCGATTCAGCGCGAACGTGATCGTTACGATCTCATGAAGGCGTTGTTGGCTGAAATCACGTCGAACAGCGTAACTGAAGCCCTTTATTTAGACATCACGGCGGCGAGCCGCCTCACCGATGCCATCAGAAGAGATGTTGGCCCCTACCAGCCGCTTGAGCCTTACGTCGCACTCGTCGAAAAGAACGCGGTTTTCGATAATATTGTTGAATCGATCACGATCTTGCCGACGAAGGTTATCGCGGCCGTCGTCGATTATTACAATGCGAGCGCCGGATTGACCAAGCAGCTTCAGGATTTCCGCGAAGACGCGTTTCGGAGACTCAGTCAGGCTCGTCAACAACAGGCTATACGCAATCTATTCGCTTTGCTTGGCCCCGCTGTCGACGCCACATCGCCTCGCGCCCGAACCGCCATTTCGCAGCGGATGGGCGCCTCGCGAATCATTGGAGGCCTCGGCCTCGCTGCCGGGCTTCTTGCCGCCTTTGTCGGAGTACCCTTGCTCTGCTCGGCGGGTAGCCGCGTGACGGCTCTTTATATTACACCGGCGGTAGAATGGGCTTCCACATGTCCTTCCGCGCCTCGGAAAGCGACCGACATGCCATAAAATAGTCTAGCGCGGCAAAAGTTTCCATGCCTCTCCTCGAAATCCGCAACTTGAGCGTCTCCTTCGCGACACGGCGCGGGGATTTCGTTGCGGTCAAGGGTTTCGACCTCTCGGTCGACGCCAACGAGGCGGTGGCGATTGTCGGGGAGTCCGGGTCCGGTAAATCGGTCGCCATGCTGGCGCTCATGGGGCTGTTGCCCGCGACGGCGAGCGTCCGCGCCGACCGCATGGTCTTCGCCGGCGTCGACGTCGCGGCCCTCTCCCGCGCCGAGCGGCGACGTTTCGTCGGCAAGGATCTGGCGATGATCTTCCAGGAGCCGATGTCCTCGCTTAATCCTTGCTTCACCGTCGGCTTCCAGATCGCCGAGGCGCTGCGCAAGGACGAGGCGGGCGACGGAAAGGCGCGGCGAACGAAGGTCGTCGAGCTTTTGGCGCGTGTCGGCATTCCCGACCCCGAGCGGCGCGCTCACGCCTTCCCGCATCAATTGTCCGGCGGCATGAATCAGCGCGCGATGATCGCGATGGCGCTCGCTGGACGGCCAAAAATGCTGATCGCCGACGAGCCGACAACCGCGCTCGACGTGACGATCCAGGCGCAGATCCTCGATCTTCTCCTCGACCTGCGTCGGCGGACCGGCATGGCG
>Ga0187782_10001894_pt1 | contig 15398 bp, 9 predicted proteins | sample 0715_SJ02_MP15_2_FD_132454 | JGI IMG/M metagenome (GOLD analysis project Ga0187782, IMG submission 132454) | Tropical peat soil microbial communities from peatlands in Department of Meta, Colombia - 0715_SJ02_MP15_20_MG | ecosystem: Environmental > Terrestrial > Soil > Wetlands > Peat | place...
CACCTTTTCTCCAGGCGTCGATTAAAAGGGGCAGTACCTCGGGTGGATCCTGGAAGTCGCCGTCCATAAGAATCACTGCACGCCCACCGGCAGTTTGCAGCCCGGCGTTGATGGCCCCCATGTGGCCCCAATTGCGCGAGAGTTCCACCACCACAATGTGAGGATCAAGGTTCTGTAACTTCTTCAGCAATGCGAGAGAAGAGTCGGTAGAGCCATCGTTTACGTAGACCACTTGCCAATCCTCGACGACATTGTCCATGGCGTCTGCAATGGCCTCGTGAAGCTGCGCGAGGAGATTCTCCTCATTGTAAATAGGAACTACGATTGAAACCATCCGTGACTCCTTAAAGTTGGGGTGCGGCTGGTTGGATTCGAGTAAAGTATTCGTATAATTCAGGCGTGTTTATTAACTTACTCAATTCCTTGTGGCCCAGCTCTCTTACGGCACTCTCGAATATTTTGTAGGATCCCGTGCAAGTCAATCTGACACGGCTTGTAAGACCCGCACTTTCCATCGGTTTTCAGTCGGCGTCAGGATCACGACGTAGTGTGCCGTCTCCGGAATCGTGGCAACGAGCCGCTTTCCAGCGCTAACCTGCATGTCGTATTGCACTGTGTCGATCATTTGTATCGATAGACCTTCAGACGAATAGAAAACCACTTGTAAGTTGTGCGCGCTGTTTCGATAGCGCGTATGGACTCCTAATGCAGTTTGTTGCTGAATCGCGCCGGAGAGTTTGTCTCGGGCGACGCCGGTGAAGCCCGAATCCAGCAGTTCCGGCCGGTTTCGATCAAAGGCCTCACCCATTGCGTTCCACGCCTGCAGGTAATCTCGAATGGCCGCTATTCTAGTTTGGCTCTCGAGCGGGTGTGGGCCTTGGAGCTTTGAGGTGTCGACACTTACTTGCATCCCCTCGCCGGCCGAGACCGTCGCCCAGAACAGGCCGCAAATTATAGTCAGGCGTCGCGCCATTCTCACTTCTCCCATTTCACCTGATTCCCCAGGATCACTCCGCTGGCGACCGATATGGTTTCCAGCTTATGAGGCGGCATGTTGATTTCGGCGATTCCGCGTTTCAACGGCACATCCACGGTCGACTGTCCGCCGCTGTAAGTCGCAGTGAAAGTAACGATGGTGCCGTCGGAGACGGCGTTTCCGCTGCAATCCCGCACAGGTGCAGTCACCAGATGAAGAAGTCGGCCTACGGGCTGGACACTCATCTTCAGCTCGCATGGGTCACCGGGGACCTGGCGGATAATGCGTACGCTGGATACCCCGCCCGCGTAAACCGCAAACCGGTCAATGCCTTGCCGCGAGGTCGAGTTCATTTGTAGCCAGCCTACGCCGTTTTGCGTTTCGACAACTTCTTTTTGCGTGTCGCCCGCCGGGGAAGATAGCTCGAACGACATGGACATTGGCGCAACAATCAGGTTGCCGTAGGCGTCAAAAACATAGGCAGCACCAGTGATTCCACGCTGCATGCCGACCGGCAAGCGAGATGGTCTGGCCAGAAAACTGAGGCTCGTGGGAGTGCCCGCAGGAATGACATCGAGCGGGTAGTCCCTTGCGCTGGAGCCCTGCTCGAGTATGACTGCGTAGCGTCCGGCATTGTAGAGCGACCCGTAAGGGAAGCGTATAGCTTCGCCTAATTGAACCGCACGCTTCAGGACCTGTCCGGGCCCGACAATGTAGACCGTTGCCTGGCCGCTTCCCGTGCTCGCGATTTCGAACCCGTTCCCGGCAACCAACGTCCGCGGAACGATCAAGACTCTGTCTTGGGTGAAGGCTTGCGCAGCAGCAGTTAGCACGAGAATGACACAGATATCTGGAAGTGCACATCTCACTAGGAAGCTCCAAAGCTGAAACTGGCGACTACAGTGCGCTCGCTACTTACTTTTCTTGCCAGGTCTTCAGGTATGGGGATTTCAAATGGGACCGGCGTCTGAGGCAAGAGTGCGCGATCGGGGTATTCGTCGATGACCCACACCAACTGACCGGTCTTGTCATAGAGAGTTCCCAGTACGTGGACCACATTGACGATCTGACCGCTCTGATTTATGAGCTGGCCGGTCAGTGAGGCCGCCGGCGCCGGATTGAGCTTCTCGCCATCGATTTCGATGACCGGGTCTGCCGACGCGGGGACAAGCGTGGAAAACGGTGTCATACGGATGCTTCCCACATCTGACAGAGATGCATCGGGAAATTCAATAAGAAACGGCGTTACCTGCTTGGGCAGCAAGAGATGAGAGATCTTATCGAATGCGCCCTCGGTGGCGATTGGCGTTTGGTCTTTGGCCTGGAGCGTCGCCGTTACCGATACGCAAGCTGGGACGACGTCCTCATTCAACAGCTCGCCAAGCACAACCACGCCTTCCGCACGCTGTATGGGGTGCATGTCCACAATACGCACAGAAGGAGCATCCACATTCTGTACTCCCCAATCGTCTCCGGATCCACGGAAGATAACATCCCAGCGCAGATAATTTACCGGAATCACTTGCGGCGGCACGGTAGGTTCTTTATTGATAGGCCATCGCACCGCCCATTGGTCTCCATCTCGAGTCACGTGCAGGATTCGTGTGTCGGTGGCAACTCCGGTGACGGTAGCCCAATCCAGAGCGAGCTGGACATCGGCGTCATCCTCGGAAGCGTGGAGGGGCCGCACCTCGACTTGGTCTACTCTCGAGTAAGTGCGCAGACTTGGATAGTACCCGGTTACATCATGCATGAAATCCGCTTCAGTAAATTGCGCTCTATTGGCTAAGCCGGCGTACGCGTTGCCCCAGTCTTGGGCGCGAATTTCGTCGCCGAGAATGCGAACCGCAGCTTCTGGCGTGGAGGGAGTTCCGGAAAATCCTCGTTCGCCTGCATAAGTGAGCGCGGCCCGCACGGGGCTGACCGTTCCGATTACGATAAGCACCAGAGTAACACCAGCAAGAAGTACTCCGAGTAACGCCCCCTTGTTCATAGTGCCAGCGTCTCCTCCGGAACACCCCGACCCGCAGCTGTATACACCGCTTCGGCCTCAGTGGGTTTCCTTCGCGGAATGAAAAGGACTAGGATCGACAAGATACTGCTTCCGAAGGGAAGCGTTCCCCACATCAAGCCTTGCCAAGCCGGCGGAACTTGCGGGGCATTCATGGGCATTGCAGGCGGAACGCCGTCTTTGCTCCATACGGCGATCGTCTTCTCTTCAAGCGAATCCACGGGCCGCCACCCCGCAAAGGAGAGGAGCGGATCGTAATAGTGATCGCGCACAAACACCCACTTGAGCCCGTAATGGTCAGCGTGCGCCAACATGGCTCGGAGAGCGTCGAGGCCAGGCTTGCCAAAATACTTGGAGCTGGTGAGCGCGCCGCCACCGTAACGTGTCAGTTCGGGGAGCATTCGTCCCGAGTTCCATTCCCCATCCACGCTTCCGGCATTGGTCAACATCGCGAGCCTGGAGATTTTGTTTCCGAAGCCCAGCGTGAAATACCGATATTGGTCGTGACCGTCACGATTGAGCCATGCGGCAACCGAATCCACTTTGAAATCCTCGGCATCCGCCGGCCGATACGTGGACCACGCCACGGCCGCTGCGCAGGTGACGACCGCCAAGGTCCCCAGAGCGACAGCAGCGGACGCTTGGTAACTGCGAATCAGCTTCTCGCCCAACAATCCAACAAACGGCATGGCCAGCAAGGTGGCCCAATAGCTGAAGCGTTCCATGGTTAGTACTTCGAAGGCGCGGCCCAAAAAAATATGGCCCGCCGGTGTAGTTCCCCCCAAGCCGAGAAGAAAAGCCACCCAGAAGCCGAGCAGCAAGGGCCTGAGCCGCGAGGTCATTGAGCCGCGCAGGAAGATGAACGGCAGAGCCAAAATCAGCGCCCCGTAAGGAATGATGAAATAGTTCAATCCCCATTCGGGGCTCAAGATATAATTGGCGCGGCTCGGATGGGGAATGGGGGTCTGTGTCACCGAGTAATGAAGCAGCGCGATCCAGAACGGCAGCAGAACGATCCCAATGGCGACCGCGACAGTCAGACCAATGGCGAGAATGCGCGCGGCAATGCGTCCCGCCGAGAAGCTCTCATCGTCGCTTGGCCGGGGATCGACGATTGCCAGAACGATGACCGGCAGAGCGAAAAAGAACGATCCGAATAGGAGAGTCGCGTGATGCGCCGTCGCGGCCGCTGTAAACAGAATGCTAGCCTTCATAAATGCGCGACCCTCGCCGTTGCGCAGCCACTCGAACAAAAACGGCAGCGCGTTAAGGTAAAGTGGCGCCGCGCATGTGGTGCCGAGTTGGCCGGCGGAATAGACCAGAAAACTCTCCGAACCCAGAAAAACACTGGCCAATGCCGCCATGGATGCCGCGTACGGACCTACCCACAGTCTCGAAAACCTGTAAATCCCAACTACCAGCAACATAATGGCCGCCAACTGCACAATCATGTAGGCCAGGTCGAAGCCGAGGCCCCGCGCCAGCAATGCCACCCATTGCTGCGGGAGTGGCGGGTAGGTAGTCTGCGAAAAACCTGCATACCACTTTGTGTTCCAAGGGTTGAACCAGTGATGAAGATAATGTGAGGCGAAAAAAATGTGAAAATTCGTGTCATACGATCTAAGCGGCAGATTGGTAAGCAAAAGAGGTAGGTGGACTGCTGTAGCCACCATAAGTAGCCATCTCACAGGTATCGGCTGGCGACTATCTCCTATCGGTTGAGGCTGGTCCACCATCGGCTCTCGAATCAACATCCGTGGAAAAATGAATGTTACGCGGATTCCAAACTATTCTTCGGTGCCAGGCCGCGTTGTTTGTTGGAGTTGCGCTGAATTGAACCTCGGAGCGAGGTCCATCGGAATCTTTCAATCCACTCAACTGACTAAGTACGATTGACAAATCCGTGCATAGGTTGCCTTTGCACACGCGCGGCTCCGAAGGATCGCGCAAGAGGATCGACTCCAGCAACCGCAGAAAACAAACCAGAAGTTTCAGGCATCCAATAGGACACTAAGAACTTGCTTTTTGCCGATTGGTGACTCGTTTTGTGCGCTAAATCTGGGTTCTTGAAGATTGGATTGATATGCGCGACCCTTGCATGCGCTGCACGTGCGCAGGTCTATCAACTTGGTGGAAACGGTTCGCAATCGGGTGCAAAGCCAAACCAACCTGAGAATCGAGGGTCAGTCCCGGAAAAATCGCTGGGTTGGGGATCGAACATACAGAATGCCCGTCTCGGCCGCGCCGCCGAGATGGCATTGCAGCACGGAGATAAGGCGCATGCGGTCGACTATGCCCAGCGCGCTGTCGAGGCCGCTCCCAACGATCCGCAGTTATGGTTTTTGCTCGGCTACGCCTCCCGGCTCGACAGTAAATATCAGCAATCGGCGGATGCATACCGACGCGGCCTCCGCCTGAATCCCGCAGCGCTGGACGGTCAGTCGGGTCTTGCGCAGGTTTTGAGCCTAAGTGGACAAGCTGCCGAGGCCGAGCGTCTGTTGAACGAGGTGATTCGAGCCGATCCCAGTCGCAGAGATGACGTGCAGTTGCTAGGTGAAATATATATGCGATCGAAGGATTATCCCCAAGCCGTCGATTGGTTGACCAGAGCGGAAAATTCCCGGCCCGATGTGCGCTCGGAGCTGATGCTAGCTATCTGTTACCGGCAATTGAACGAGCCCGACCAGTCGAATCGTTACTTGAACATGGCGGAACGCCGTGCGCCGAATAACCCCGAAGTGGAGCGCACCATGGCCGGTTACTATCGCGAAGCCGGAAAGTATTCTGACGCTATTGCCGCACTAAAGGCGATCCGCAATCCGGCTCCCGACATCATGGCCGAACTCGCTTATACATATCAGCTCGATGGCAAGCTCGCCGATTCGGCCCAGCTTTATCGGGAGGCGGCCAATGCCGAGCCGAAGGACCTGACCTTGCAGCTCTCCGCAGCCCAGGCCGTGCTCACGTCTGGTTCTATTGACGAAGCGGGCCCGTTCCTGAAACGTGCGGAAAGTATCGATCCAAGAGACTACCGGCTTCATGCCGTCAAAGGGGAAATCGCCGGAATTGAAGACCGCGATCAGGACGCGGTCAGGGAGTACACTTCGGCGCTCGCAGCAATGCCCGCGAATCCAACCGAGGGACCGCTTTACGGCATTCAGTTGCATATGGACCTTGTGGCATTGGATCGAAGCCTGGACAACGATTCCGCTGCACGGCAAGAGTTAGGAATTGCCCAAGACGCCATCCGGGCTGTGGAGTCGTCCGGGGCGGATAAGGAGCAGTTTCTGCGGCTCAGATCGCTGATTCGGCTGAACTCGGATGACCTGGACGGAGCCATGTCCGACATTAAGGCAGCGCTCGCAATTGATCGGGACAATCGTAGCAACCTCCAACTTGACGGCGACATTTTGATGAAGCTCGGTCATACCTCGGAGGCCATTGCGGTTTATAGGCAGGTGCTCGCCGGCGATCCGGACAATCGGCTGGCCCTGGCTTCGATGGGGTACGCCTTGCGCGCCGCTGGAAACAATGCGGAAGCGGAAAGCTACTTCGAACATTGGGTCAAAGTCGAACCCTCATCGCCTGCCGCCTATCTCGCGCGCGGAGATTTACAGACTGCGATGCACCAATTCGCTATCGCGCTGGCTTCGTATTCTAAGGCCTACGATCTAGCGCCGCACAATTCGTCGATCGTGGCCGGCGGCATAAATGCCGGAATCGAGGCGCACAAGCTGGACACAGCCAAAGTATGGTTTACGCGCGTGACCGGCGACATGCTACAGAACCCGCAGGTACTTCGCGAGCAAGAACGGTATTTGAGCTTCGCGGGAAAGTACGCGGAGTCCGCGGAAACGGGTCGCCGTGCAATCGAATTCCTTCCTCGCGACAGGGATGTGGTGGTCTATCTCGGTTATGACCTTCTTCATGAGGATAGTTACGACGACTTACTCGACCTTACTTCGAAGTATTGGGATGTTTTGCCGAAAGAACCGGATATCCCGCTGCTTGCCGGCTACGTACACAAGAGCATGGGGCTGAAGGAAGATGCGATCAAGGATTTCACCGAGGCCCTGAAACGGGACTCCAGCGTCTTGACCGCGCATGTCAATCGCGGTTATCTTTGGAACGATCTTCGCCAGCCGCAATCGGCCGCCAATGACTTTGAAGAAGCGCTCAAGAGAGAGCCCGGCAATGGAGAAGCGCTGCTTGGGCTTGCCTATGCGGATCTCGGCCTGCATAAAGCCCAGAGCGCATTGCAGCAGGCCGATTTGGCAGAGCGCGCAAGCGGAGATTCGAGAGACCTGCACGTGATCCGCGCTACGGCATATGGACTTGAAGACATGCTTGCAGCGTCCGCGCGCGAATATCGAACCGCACTGAAATTTACTCCCAACGACGGCGAACTGCATCTTGGTCTCGCCAATACGTACTTCTCTGCGCGCCATTACCATGAGGCTATTGACGAGCTGCAGATAGCGGCAAAACTATCTCCGCAAAACGCGGAGATTTACGCGTCGTTAGCGCGCTCGTGGGCAAGCCTCCATGACCGCAACCGCACCATACAGTACCTGCAATTGGCGGAAGCGCGTGTGCCGCCGTCTAGTTCTGCGGCGCCGGGGGCTCAATCGGAGTGGAGCAGGATACTGCTCTCAGATGGGGAGGCCTTAAGTACCCTCGGCGACCATGAGGGCGCCCTGATGCGCTTCGAGAAGGCGCTTGAGACGCCGCGGAGCGACCGAGTCGGCGTGCGGCTGGCAATCGCGCAGATCATGGCGCAGCAGGGCCGCACGCAGGAAGCAGAAAGGCAAATTGCGCTGGCATGGATGGAGGCGGCAACCGGTGAAACCGAACCTCCTTCATGGAACGAAACGATTGCCGCAGCGGACCTGTTCCGTTCGATGCACAACTACGAGCTGTCCCAAATCTATCTCCAACGAGCCAAGGCGGCGGGCGCGCCGGATGCGGAGGTCCGGATCGGTCTCGCGAATACATACATCGCGGTCGGTGATACGGCAAAAGCCAAGGCGGAACTGTCAGCGGGTGACGATCCACCTGATAACTCTCAGGACTTCCGCTATTTGCTGGCCAAGGCCTCATTGCTGCGCCAGGAGCAAGAGAATGCGCAGGCGCTTACGGCATTTGCCGAAGCGGCCAGTACCGGAGGCGAAGATGAAACCGCGGAAGACGGCATGCTTGAGACGGCAGCGAACGAAGGGCTGAGAATCAGTCCCGCACTGAGCCTGCTCTCGGATTTCTCCGTAACGCCTATCTTCGAAGACAGCACCGTTTATGTCCTTGACTCCAAGCTGGACGCTGCGTTTGCCGTGCCCAGCACCGACGTCGCACAACTCCCACCGCCGCGGTCTTCAATCCAAACGCAGTGGACCGATGCATTCCATCTCCATCTATCGCATCTACCTGCTGCAGGGGGTTTCTTTCAGGTGCGCAATGCCAGGGGATCGATTTCGGTTCCAAGCACGAATTCCGTCATCGACCGTAATACCACGGATTCGACGCTCAACTTTGCGCTAAGTCCGACCATTCACCTGGGCGACAATACGGCCACTTTCAACGGCGGTGTCCAAGGCACCATTCGGCGCGATTCCAGCGATGCGGTAGATATCGATCAAAACCTGTTTCGTGTTTTCACTTATTTGAACACGAGCACATTTTTCAACGTGCTCTCGATCAATGGATACGCGCTTCGGGAGGCCGGACCGTTTACTTTGACCAGCTTGCACTCGCGGGAATACGCTGCGGCACTCAATTTCCGCGTGGGTGCTCCGTGGGGAAGGACCGCGCTGATCACAGGATGGGGAGTAGACGATCAATTATTCCGGCTGGAGCACGTTGAAAACTACTACACCTCCTCATATGCCGGCATTGACCGTAAGTTTTCCAGGAAGCTCGACGTTCAGGCTTTAGCTGAAGATCTACGGGCCTGGCGGATTTTCGGGTCGCGGTGGGGGATCGCCCAAAACCTGCGGCCCGCTGGAACAGTCGACTTTACACCTAAACGCAGGTGGGACGTTCAATTTACCAGCGCCTACTCCAGTAATCGAGGTTTTCATGTTTACAACGCCACCCAAAACGGCATTTCAGTTTCCTACTCCACGCCGCTAAGTCGAATTTTTACCGATCCCTCCGAAGGCCCTCCCGTTTCCATTCGCTATCCCATTCGGTTCTCAGCTGGAGTGCAGCAGGAGACCTTCTTCAACTTTTCCAGCGCGCAGAATCAGCAGTACAGACCATATATGGAAATCACCCTATTTTAGAGGCGGAGCAATAATGAGAATCTGTCTGGTAGCCACCTTCCCTCCCAGCGGACGGCAACTGAACGAGTATGCATTTCATGTCGCAAGCGCACTACGTCGCACTCCAGGAGTCGAGCTGACCATTCTCGCCGACGAATTAACGAACTATGGCTTTGTCACCGACGAGACGGGTAGGCCGGTGAATGTCGTGAATCAGCCAGAGCTGCCTGACTTCAATGTGGTGCGCTGTTGGAGATTTGGACACGTGGGCACTCCTATCCGCCTGCTGCGCACGATTCGCCGGCTGAATCCCGATGTCGTATGGTACAACTTAGTCTTTTCGACCTTTGCTACGCCCGACATGCCGGTGGCCGGATTTGCCGGGCTCTTAGCACCTGCAATGACCCGCGCTGCGGGGTTCTTTACGCACGTCACTTTGCACCACATTCTTGAGCATGTCGACCTTGCCGCTGCCGGCGTGCGCGGCGGGAAGCTCATGCGGGTTGGGGCTCGCCTTGCGACTCGGGCATTATTGAGCGCGAGTTCCGTTTCCGTATTGCTTCCCGGTTACTACCGCACATTGCTGGCGAAATATTCGGCTCGGAACGTACTGCTGGGCACTCACGGAACGTTTGCCGCGGCTCCTTGTCGGCCCGACTTTTCCAAGCGCGGCAATCCGAATCAGCGCATTTTGGCGATCGGGCATTGGGGAACCTATAAACGGCTCGAAACTTTGATGCAGGCATTCCCGCTTGTACTCAAACGCGCGCCACGTGCACGGCTGATCGTAGCAGGAGCCAACCATCACACTCGGCCGGGCTATTGGGAGTCGATACGCGCTGCCCTCCCTCCCGATTTGCCGGTCGATTTCCGCGGATACGTTCCCGAAGAGGCGATCCCGGAGCTATTTCAATCGACTTCGATCGTCACTCTGCCCTACGATTCCGCGACCGGCTCGAGCGGGCCCGCTCATCAAGCGTGTGAGTATGGTATTCCGATCGTCAGCGCGGATTTACCCGATTTTCGAGCTATGGCCGAGAACGAAAATATGGCGATTCGCTTCTACGAAGCAGGTAATGCGGCAGACCTTGCCGAACAGCTCATCGGCATTCTGCAATCCCCTACGCTCGAGCGGGAAATGGCAGAGCATAACTTCGCAACCGGTCTTGAGATGACCATGAGCAGTGTAGTGGCTAACTATTTACGCTGGTTTGAACTTAGTAGGCTCCAGAGGTCCTTTGCCTCCCACGACATAGCTTCATCCCGCAGGCGTCCCACTCTCGGCCTGCGCCGCGTCGGAGTTCCGTCGCAGATCCGGCGATGGTATACCGGCGAGGACGGGGCATGACGATCTGCGGACACTGTCGACTTTCACGCCATTACCCGTGGGCATCAAGTAGCACGGGGATTCGTTTCTTCAGCTATCCTAGCTTGGGCGAAAAATTACAAGGCGCAAACTTAGGGTGAGAGATCGCCCGGCCTATGCGATTAAGTAATAACTTCGTATGGGCGCATCATGTCGTTATCTTCATGCTCGGCCATGTGGCAATGATAGACATATCGCCCCGTGTAACCGCTGAACTTGACAAGGATAGTGAGCACGTCGCGGGGATTGACGATCGCCGTATCCTTCCACCCCGCTTCATTTGGCGCCGCAGGTCTGCGTGAACCTAGTAATTCGAGCTTTCCTTGCAACAATGCTTCATAATTGAATCCCTGCCTCTCAAGAACCTGAAATTGGGCCAGGTGTAGGTGCATTGGGTGCGTGTCATCTGTCATATTAACGAATCGCCATTTCTCAACGGTTCCCAGTTTGGGGAATTCCGTTATCGGATCGGCGTATCCCTTGTTGTTAATCTTCATTGCTATCGTCATGCCTTCGGCATTCATCGCTTCGGTGAGAACAAAGTCGCGGGTAACTGCACATTGCTCTGGATCGATTCGTGGCAAAGGATAAGGTTGCGGCAAGCGTGATTTGGTACGCAAGTCAGAGACCGGTAAAACCACGCGAAACTGCATGAGTTCGCCGAGCGGAGGATAGATGGAGTGAAGTTGATTCCATCCCGGGTAAGGGGCTCGCGCATCGTTCATCAGAGTTACTGTCTTGCCATCGAGTCCGGAAAAATCGACAATGAGATCGGCTCGTTCCGCAGGCGCAATGAGGAGTTGTCGCATGGCGACGGGTTGCGCTAGGAAACCGCAGTCGCTCCCGATCTGATGGAAACTCACAAGGTTGGGGATGTCGGTAGGCCGGTGGGCGAGATTTAGATATAGGTTGAAAAATCTCGCGTTCGCGGCGTTGAGTATGCGCAGCCTGTAGCTCCGCGGCTCGACGTTGCAGAAGGGATAAATGGCGCCATTGATAACGGGGAGGTCGCCAAACAACTGTGGCCCCCACGTTCTTGGCGGCAGCTTCCCACCGCCTTCCTGCGCCGGTGCATAAACAAGTTGACCCCCTTCGTCTAGAGTTCGGTCCTGTATGACGAGCGGAATTTCGAATTCACCCGATGGCAAGTTCATGCTTTGCTCCTGCGGATCGCGGAGCAAATAGAATCCCGAAAGTCCCGCGTAAAGGTTTAACCGTGTGATTCCGATGGCGTGGTCGTGATACCAAAGCGTGGCTGCTGCCTGTTGATTGGGATAACGATACCGGACGGAAGTTCCGGAGATAAACCACTTCTCCGGCAAACCATCGCTGCCGGATGGAGCGCTCGCTCCATGTAAATGTGGAACCGTGCGTACCGCGGGTGCGGGCGGCATTGCTCCGTGAATGGTTTCGTCAATTTCGAAAAGATGTTCCGATGGCAGTAGATTGTACCACTCAATCTCGACCGCGTGGCCGCAAGCGGCTTCAATGGTCGGGCCGGGGTAGTGTCCCTCATAGCTCCAGACGCGCGCAGGCGGAAGCTGCGAGTGCAGACGATGCGCGCACTCCATCATGCGTACGTGGAGCTCTTCGCCATCTTTGGTTCCTTTTCTAGGCAGCAGCACAGGCGGAATCGGAAGCGGATCAATATATCGGTCTATGGTGGAGGGCGTCCGGAATTTCGGCAGGCTTTCAAGTGCGCTAGCGCCGTCGACCCCATTACACGCCGGCACTGCGTGATCGAGCGGGGCAGAAGCCATCACAACGGGAATAGTCGCAGCAGCTGACTTTAGAAACTCGCGTCTGGTTATCGCCATCCGTTCCGTCTCCACTCTTGGCCGGGTCGAGCCACCTTCTGCCTGCTAGGTCACGGAATGCGCCTTAAGTACGCCCCAAACACGCCGCGGCGGCGCGCGGATAAGGCAACCACAGAATAGGCATTCACTGCTGATTGACGGTAATTGTGCGAGCCATGTATCGCGATCCATCGTAGGTCGCGTCGAGCCTGACATTGCTTCCCGAGCGGAGATTCCGGCTGACGGAAATACGGGAAGGATCGAAATACACTTCGTATGTCTCTTCGGTACGCAAATCTGTCAGTACAAATGATCCCGAGCGCATGTCGACTGACTTGATGTTTCCGCTGAATACAAAGTCGGTGTTCGGAACAGCCAGCACTGCGATCTGGCTGGCAGTGTCGTGGAACGACTCACTGGCCGCAAAGGTAACGGATATCAGAGACCCGGCTATAAGATCGGTAGCCCCTGAAAATTGGGAAACAAAAGACGGCTGTCCTGTCCGAGCGATGTGCGTATTCGAATCTACTGTTAGTTTCACGGGCTCCTGTGAGATGGAAGCGTCAATGGTCAGCTCTCTTTTGAAAGGGTCGTAACTGCGCACTCTGCCCCGCAGTTCCCCTTCAGGCGGTCGCGAAAGAATGTGAACGCTGATCGCGAATACATGGCCTCCGTCGAGAACTGTTTGAACAGATGCATGCGCCTCAGGGCCCAGCTCGCGGATCGGCACCTCGGCTCCATCACGATAGACCTGGGTACGATTGTCGAAAAGAATCTTCGCCGGCCTCTGCCCATAAATGCGAAGCACAAATGCGTCGTTAAATGGATCGACCTTGACGATCTCTCCGCCAAGAATAGTGCTCCTGCCCACCGGAACAGAAAGAACTCCGGGTGGCTTCGCAGATGAGTCGCTCACTCCCGCGCCGGAGTTCGCGGTATTGGGGACAACCGCCTGTTGAGTTTTGGCGACCGTGCCCTGCTGAATCACCATCGTGCCGACAACCGCTAACGCCGCCAGAATCCTCGCCATTCCGCATACCTGCTTGAAACATTTTGCAAAGCCATTATTTAGATGATCGTGATCCGTCGCTGGTTGTCTGTAATACCTGTTCGGTCGCCTTGCAGGCAACGGAGGTAGGTTCCACGCATCTAAGTCCCTAGAGACGCCAAACAATGGTCTCCACATCCATTAACTGCTCACCGCACTTTAAGCTTAGAGTGACGCATTGAGTGCAACGCATGCTGCCAAGGTTAACCACGCTTTTTGCTGTTGCTGCTGGAGTCTCCGGCATTGGATTGCAAATGTTGCAGGCTCAAAAGACCATCGCACTGACCTTCCCGAGGGGTAGTAGCTTAACTCTGGTTCAGCGTCTTAACCGCGAAGGTGTATTGGCCGTCGAGAAAGGCGACTACAAGAAGGCAGCCGATGTCTTCTACAAGGCGTATCTTTACGACCCTGCCGATCCTTTTACTCTAAATAATCTTGGCTATGTGTCGGAGTTACAGGGGCATTCGGAACGAGCCGATCGGTTCTACGCGCTCGCCGAACAGCAAGGTAGTAGTGCCGACATCGACTTAAGTAATGTAAGGAGCCTCGTTGGTCAATCCATGCAGGCTGCGTTGACCAACCGCCGAACTGTTGCATTGCAGATAAATCATATCAACGTCGATGCCATGCGACTTCTTTCGCAAAACCGGGGCGCCGAGGCCGCATTGCAGCTCGAGCAGGCATTAGCTTTGGATTCCCACAGCCCATTTACCCTAAATAACCTCGGCGTCGCGTATGAAACGATCGGGGACTACGACGCTGCAATGAGAAATTACCTCGCAGCCGCCAAGAGCCCATCCTCGGAGCGCGTCGCTATTACGCAAGACGCATCGTGGCAAGGCAGGCCTCTAAGCGAGATAGCGGCGGCGAATGCGATTCGCCTTGGAAAGCGAATGGGGGGAAGCAATACCACGAAGATGCAAGCCGCCGTTCTAAGTCTGAAGGGAGTGGTTGCAGAGAATCAGAACGACTGGGTTTCGGCACGCAGGGAGTTTCTGCAGGCTTATGCTTTAGATCCAGGCGACCCGTTCTCCCTGAATAATCGAGGGTATGTCGCCGAATTGGATGGTGACCTTGAGACGGCACAGTTCTTTTACGAGAAGGCATGGAAGGCCGCGGGCCATAACCTTCGCGTTGGACTTGCCACACAGCAGTCTGCCGAGGGGATGCCTCTTGCGCGTGTGGCTACTGAAAGCAATCGCACAGTCGATCGGGCTCTGAACGACTATAGCCAGGGGCGCCGCGGGCAAGGGGCCCCGGTAGAGCTAACGCCGCGCGACAATAACACTGCCTTGCCGCCCTCGACTGTTCCTAAATGACGACTTAGGTAATTCAACAGGAAATACTAAATCATGACTCGTACCGACCCGGAAGTTCCATTGCAAACAAGATCTGCTTTTCCATCGAGCCAAGCGATGCTGTATCTTTCACACCTCCTCTTACCATCGTTGACGGGAGATGACGCCGCTTCGCGTGAGGCGCGGATTGTGCAGAAAGTCCAACTTGATTGTCGCTGCGATAAATTGGAGGAAGTTCTTGCTTTGGCTCAAACGCACCATGTTGTAGTGCGCGGATTTCGTCGGCTTTTGAGCGTCATCGAAAAAGAGGGTACCGCTCCTCAATCTGCATGGGTACGGAGCTCACTCGAATTAGAGGAGGCACGCATCGAAAGATCGCTGCGCTTTCTGAGTGAAATCTGCGACGCATTTCAGCAGCACAAATACGATGTTACTGTCATCAAGTCGCTCGATCATTGGCCGGACCTGGGGAGCGACCTCGACCTGTTTACGAACACAAGCCCGGCTGAAGTTATTGCCCTGATGACGGGTTGCTTTAGAGCGAACATCGCACCGCGGAGCTGGGGAGACCGGCTGGCGCAGAAATGGAACTTCTTCATTCCCGGACTGCCGGAGCCCGTAGAGATCCATGTTGGCCGGCTTGGTC
>Ga0187782_10001897_pt1 | contig 15391 bp, 12 predicted proteins | sample 0715_SJ02_MP15_2_FD_132454 | JGI IMG/M metagenome (GOLD analysis project Ga0187782, IMG submission 132454) | Tropical peat soil microbial communities from peatlands in Department of Meta, Colombia - 0715_SJ02_MP15_20_MG | ecosystem: Environmental > Terrestrial > Soil > Wetlands > Peat | place...
CCGACGATCGTGTCCAGGAATGGGGTTGGAGCCTGGTCCGGCTCGTCCGTCAGTGATGTATCGGAAAGAGGAAACCCGCCGTTCATTGGCGGAACGGGCTGGTACCCGCTGAATGGAGTGAAACTCGCTGCCGCTGCGCTCATCTTATCTCCCTCAAGACCGCCAGAATGACCTTGGTATGTTCGGGAGTGTGCTCGCAGTCCCGCTTCGCGGGCAACCCTACATCGGTAGTTCGGGGACACTACATCGGTTGGGAGTGGGGGCGAACGCGGGGGGATCCGGGACCCCTTTTTTGGTGCGGAATACACTCAAAATGGGGGTAACAACAGGGCGGGAGCAGCCGTTCTGGCGGGATGATCCGATGCGGCGTGAAGCGAAGGGCAGGCTCAGAGCAACTGTCCTAGTGGGATGGATTCAGATGCGCTTCCATCCGAACAGGTAGGCGTCCACGGACCATGCTCCCGGTCCTACGAGAGCTAAGGCGGCGCCAAGCGCCCCTAAGGAGATGCAGTTCCATGGGTCGGCGGGATGCATGAAGGCACTTAAGGAGGCCAGGATCGCCAGAATGGTCCCAGCAACGGGGGTCCACAGACCGACCAGCAAGAGTATTCCTAAAGCTACAGCGAGCACGTAAAGTATGGTTACTCCAACGGGAGGATCCCCGCGCAGTGCCATCGCCGTTTGAACGACCACAGCGATGCTGGCAACTACTCGAAGCAAAAGTAGGCCTGCGCCGGGCGCACCATGGGCAAATGTTGAGAATAGTCGGCGCACGACAGAGTCAGGATATAAACTCTGTGTTTTCCGTGAAAGCCTCGAAAGGCCCAGAAGAGGGACTCTTTCGAGGGGCCTAGAATGTGATAATTCCCCGTTTCAGGCCGATCATGGCGGCGTGCGTACGGTCTTTCGCTCCCAATTTTGACAGGATGTTTCGGACCTGGCCTTTCACCGTCTCTTCGCTCACCGATAGCTGTTCGGCAATCTCCTTATTGGCGTTCCCTTCGGCAATCAGCCGCAGCACACGGACTTCCGCCGGAGTCAGGGCATCATCGGTCGCATGCTCAGCGAGTTCGAACGAGGCATCGGCGGAAATGGTCTTTCTTCCCGCATGGACCGCCCGGATGGTCTCCAGCAGTTCCTTATGCAGCGCACTTTTCAGCAGGTATCCCCGGGCACCAGCTTTGATGGCACGCTGTACCTGTGCGTCACCCATGTACGTAGTTAGCACGATAACTCGCGCTTCAGGAGCTTCATCGCGAATCGCGATCATCGCATCCAGCCCGTTCATGTCCGGCATCTGCAAGTCCATCAGCACAACGTCGGGATGGTGATCCCGGAACTGCTGGATCGCTTCCCGTCCATTGGACGCTTGGCCAACGATCTTCATGTCGGGCTGATCCCCGACGAGCCCTGCGACCCCGGCGCGCACGACCGGATGATCATCGACCACGAGAATCCGAATCGCGGTTGGCTCCTCACTCATTATTTTTTCACCGTACCTTGGCCCGGCAACTTCGCAAGAAACTTTTCTACCAACGATACATCTCCTTGACTGGCTATTGCGTACGCGCGAGCCGCAGGAATACTCAGCTCGATTTCCGTGCCGGCGTTCAGTTCGCTCCACACGGTCAGCTTGCCGCCGATGAGCTTGGCTCGTTCCCGCATGCCCGGCAAGCCAAAGTGCCCTCCTCGCCCGTCGTCGCTCAGTAGCTTCGGGTCGATGCCCTTGCCGTTATCGCGTACCCGCAACCAGAGCTGCCGTTCGTCGTAATGAATTTCCACCTCGATTTGCTTTGCCTCGGCGTGACGGAAGGCGTTCCGCATCCCCTCTCCAGCTATCCGGTACACTTCGTCGCGCACGATCGGATGCAAGCTCCGCGGACTGCCCTCTAACCGCACACTGAAATCGGGGCGCCGCGAGACGTGGTCAGCCGCCGTGAGTTCTTCGCCAAGCGTTCTAATCGCCAAAGCCAAATCATTACTCTCGACCGTCGACGCGCGCAAGCCCTGCACCGCATCTCGGCCTTCAACGATTGCCTGCGCGGCCTGATCGATTGTGCCATCGAGTGCTTGTTTGATCTCGCCCTGTTGCAGCCGGTTCGAGAGCCTCTGCAGATGCAGCAAAATCCCATGAAAACTCTGTAGCAGCGTGTCGTGAAGATCCCGCGCGATCCGTGTGCGCTCGCCGACGCGCGCCTCCAGCGTCATCTCGAACTGCTCGTGCAACTGCCGGACCCGCAACTGATAAGCCGCCCACAGCAATAGCAGAACAGCAACTACGCACAGTGCCCGAAACCAATTCGTTTGGTAGTATGCCGGGTCCACCGAGAACTCCAGCGTATCGCCCTGCTCGTTCCATACGCCGCTATTGTTGCTGGCGATCACGCGAAAACGATAATGGCGGGGAGGAAGATTCGTATACTGGACCTCCCGGTCGTTGACTACTTCTCTCCAGTCGTGATCCTGGCCCTCCAGCATGTACTTGAAATGAACCTTCTCCGGCGCGACGAGACTAAGAGCGGTGTAGTCGATCGTCAGATCACGCGTGCGCGCCGGCAGTCGGAGGTCCGAAACTGCCGCGCCCGGTAAGTTCTGCCAACAAGTTTTGTGGTCTGCGACAATCTGTTCGACACGCACCGGCGGAGGCAATTTGTTGACAACAAGGTGATGGGGATCTACGACTTGCATGCCTTCTCCGGTGACGAACCACAGTTTGCCGTCGGCAGCCTTTGCGACGCGAGGACCGTATTCACTAGCTGCAGACGAACGGAGCCTGACACCGTCCCCCGCATCCCAAACGGTCATGTCAATCCTACGCTTGGGATCGGCGATCCACGTGTCCAGTTCACTTCGGGTGATGCGCACCAGGCCGCAACCTGTGTACAACCACAACGACCGATCGTCACCCTCTATCGTCCCGTTAATCGTATTGCAGGGCAGGCCGTTCCTGGTTGTAAGGGTTGCGATTCCGCCATCTTTAATTCTGCTAAGGCCGCCAAACTCGGTTGCGACCCACAGTGCCCCGTCCCGATCAAGTCGAAGATCCGGCACTGGGCCGTCGCCCAGGCCATCAGCGGTTGTGTACGACATTCGGAGCTGACCATCGTTGAAATACGACACGCCCCCCCAACCCAGAATCCAAGCCACACTCCGCCTTGCTTATCCGAGAGTACGACGTTAGCTTGTTGGTGCCGTCCGAGTGCTGACCACGGAATCTGCTCAACCAAACGTCCGTCGTGCAGGTGCAAGAGGCCCTTGTCCTCAGAAAGCCAGAGGTTGCCCGCCTTGTCCCCAGTGATGTAATGCACATCTCCGCCAGGTATGGCAGAGATTGCGATAAACCTGCCGTCCTTGAAAAACGCGAGCCCGCCACGCGTAGATAACCAGATTCGTCCGTTGTTGTCCTGAAACAGTGACCCGGGCTGGTCATTAGGACGTCCGTTTGCCATATTAAAGATAGTGGCTTGTCCATTCTCAAACCGGGTCACACCTTCATGGGACCCAACCCAAACGCTCCCATCTGTGGCTGCGAGTACGGACTGAGTCGCATCACTGCACAAACCTTGTTTGACAGAAATAGTAGCCACAGGGAGCTCTCTAAAGCGGTCGAGTCCTCCCGTGGTGGCGACCCACACGTTGCCTTCGCGATCCTCAAAAATGCTGAGGATCACGTCGCCAGAGAGGCCATCTGACTTCCTAAATACGTCTGTGCGGCCGTGATGGACATGGATGAGTCCCCGCTCAACAGTTCCGATCCACAGACCTCCATCGCGGTCCCGGAGTAGCCGATTCGCATCGACATCGCGGTCCGAGAGCAGTCCATTCGCATTGGTTGCGCTTCTAATTGGATACGATTCGACTCTGTCGCCGACGAGCTGCAGAAGTCCCGCGCTGTGCATGGCAATTAACAGCCGCCCGTTTTCGGCCTTGTTTACCCCAATGAGCTCCTTGGGTATCGGAAATTGCCGCGGAGGGCCGGGCTCAATTCGCCAAAGCCCAGACTCTGCGGCAGCCCAGAGTGCGCCTGAGCTATCCTCGTACACAGCCCAAACGGCCCTGCCGAAGGCGCCATCCTGCCCGTAGCACTGCGACCTGCCGCTTCGGATTGCGCAGAGCCGGCCACCCGGCGTTCCCAGCGTGCCGACCCAGACGGTTCCCTCACTGTCCTCGAAGAGCGACGCCACAAACTCTTTCGCGAGCTCTGGCTCCGGGCGGGGAGTCAGTTTGCTTGCACTCCAGGTTACAAGGCCAGCAAAAGTGCCGATCCAAAGAGTGCCGTTGCGCGTAACCAGTAAAGCGTTGATGTTCCTCTCAGGGAGTTGCTGGCCCGCCGGTGGTTGCCACAGAGTTGCGTGAATGCCATCAAAGCGAAATAAGCCGAATTCCGAGCCCAGCCACAGATACCCATCGGGTGTCTGGGCCATCGCGTATATGTTGCCCAGCGAGAACCCGTCCCGGACGGTCCACGCAGTGTGTGCATATTGGCTAATGTCGAGGGAAGGATCGAGCGCAAACGCAGTTTGGCCGCAGAGCAGAACGGCACACGCTAAGAGAAGCAGACACACGAGCAATGCCGGGTTTGGTCTGGCCGCTCCGCTCATTTGGTGTAATCTTAGCGCGTTCTGGGGTTAAATGCGGGGTGCTACCGATACACAAACAGGAGCTAAGTTCTGAGGATTAATCCCGCGCCAATGCCATAGGTTGATCAATTCCCGATTGTCCGCAGATCAGAAACCGGTGCTGGGAGCCATTTGTCCAATTTGCTTCGTTAATCAGAGTCAGGCGCTTCGCTTCGCTGATCCCCTCTTCGCAATGGCGATTACATTGGGTCAGCAGGACACGGGAACAGCCGGTCCAAGGCATCGAAATCCTTGCTGAGCAGCCATCGCTCTGCTTCTTCTGCCTCTTTCCCATTCTCCAGGACATCAGAGATTGCCTGATTAACGACGGCCAGGAACAACCGTTCTGCGGCTTGTGGATGGAACTCGTTGGATTGGCTCTGCATTGCGGGACGCTCCTCCTTCATCATGTGTATTGCTTATATGTTCCGATTTCCCCGACTACCAGGCCCAACCGCTCAGAATGCGAACCGGTTAGCGCACCAACCAAAGCGCAACGCGCACCGCCTGGAACACCGTAAATTGATAGTGCTGGCGAAAAATCTGGCACCACTGAAATATCGTTGGCCTTTTCACGTCTGCTACCTCGCCTATGCTGCGATCCGGTCTTTTGCCATGTGATCTAGATATTTCCAATGCGGCCTAGAATCCGGCTTCGGAAACTCCTTGACTTTCGGATTGCGTTGCACCGATGACTCGCGGCTCGCTTCTAACAACGCCTTCATCTTCTCGTAATCCATGCCGATGAAAGGAGCAATCCAAGGACCAAACTTGCACAAGGCCTTTGGTGATTGACTTCTTTAGGGATAGGAACTTCAGAAGAACAGTTCGGTAAATCGGGATGTCAACTCCCCGGCAGAAGGGTGACGCCCTGCCGATTCCCGGGCACTGACTTAGACGAGAGCGGGCACTCACGAAGGTCGGCGTCACAACGAGTCGAGAGGCTTTTGCGATAGTCACTCGAACAGCAGTCGGCTCGAAAAGGCCGAATGCCATTTAGGATGTGATTTTCCCAATGGCTGCGAGCATTCTGAACGAGGTATCCAAGACTGTTCTCGACCTAAGGCTCTTTTATTGAAGGAGTGGACCCTCGGGGTGACGCCAAGGCTACCGAATTTCGACAATGACGAGCGAAACGTCGTCGGCGAGAGGGCCGCGCCTCCATGCAGTCACGCCGTCCAGGATCGCTTGCCGCATCTCCGGCAATGTGAGCTTCGCCGAATCGAGGACCAATTGTGAAAGGCCACCGACGCCGAGCATTTCTTCCTGATTATTAAAGACTTCGACGAGCCCATCCGTGTAGAGAATGAAACGGTCGCCCGATGTGAGCTCAATTTCGTTCGCGGAGTCGGATGGGGCTATTTCAGCGAGACAGCCGAGGATACCGTTTTGCGAATCTAGTAAGCGGATAGCGCCATTAGAAAGAAGCATTGCCGGCGGATGTCCCGCGGCGGCAAAGGTTGCCCGGCGCCCGCGCATACTGAAACGAACTGCAGCAATGGTGAAGTAAAAGGCGTCTGTCGCGAGTCGATCGTGAACGAAATCGTGAACGTGTCGCAGCATAGCGCCCGGTCCTGCTTTACGTTCGAGCTGATGCAGTGTTTCGGAGTAAATGCGGTTGGCTATGAGCGCCGAACCGATGCCATGTCCGGATACGTCGCACATGAGGATGGTTAGGACTTCGTCGCTGTGAGGGAAGACCACACCAAAGTCACCGCCAATGGTGCGTGCGGGGTTGTAGTAGGCCTCGACCGAGACATCGTTCCAAGCCAGGCTTTGCGGTGCGAGCGATTGCTGGACGCGTGCAGCGAGAGCGAGTTCAGCTTCAATTTCCATCTGGCGCTTTTCCAGAAGCGCGTTAGATTCACGAAGTTGCTCCTGGGCGCGTTTCTGAACGCTGATGTCCGTCACGACGAGTAGCACGTAGGCGCGTCCATCCGGACCCTGAATGGTCCGACCGCTGAAGATCGCCGGGATCTTCTCGCCGCCCTTACGCGGGAGGTAGAACTCAGTGCGGCTGCGGCCGTAGAGCCGGCCTGATTCATGTTGCCGCATAATGGATGGCATATCTTTCGATGGGAAAATCGCATCGGGCGTCTGGCCTTCTATCTCTCCACGCTCGTACTGTCCTATGCGGAGTAGTGCATCGTTGATGAAAACGAGGCGCAACTGATCGTCAATGATCGCTACCCCCTCATTGAGTTCTTCGAGGATCGTCTCCGTCTGGTGCAGCCAGTCCGGAGTCTTGATGTTTGCGTTAGGCATGCCTCGGTCCGGTTGAATTCGTCTGCGAAAAGTGTGCGTCGCGATCGAGCAGTCGGGTGACGAGCGCAAACAAAACGCTAATCGAAATTCCACACATTAACACACGCGTCATGCTCTCCAGAGGTCCTAAGAGTCGCCAGTCAGATGGCAAGACCACATCTCCATATCCCACCGTGGAGTAACTCGTTGCTGAAAAATAAAAGGCCAGTTCCCATGTCGGAAAGCAACGAGCCCGATAGAAACAGGACCATAGAAGAATCACCAGCCCATGGAGAACTATAATTCCCACGATTGATTTCACCACTAGAGTCGATGAGTAACGTGGCCCATGTTTGTCGATATCGAGTGTAAGAACCCGTTTTAGCCACTCGATGAGCGCAATTATTCCACCAACCTCCAAGCAGAGTGTGAGGCTTAGCAGAATAGCAGCGGCACCAATTTGATTGAAAAGAACCATCACAAAAACCTACGACGAAGCAAACATGCACACCGTTTATTCGAGGATTTCTTGTGTGGCCATGTTTGGCCATTCACTGGCCCAAAACAGGTACTGAAACAATTAACGTTTTTCATCTTTGAGTGTCGGGCACCAATTCACCCACCGCCCGAACCTCTGTTTCAGCTGGGGTCTCTTTGGTTTCCCAGCGGATGATTTTCAGGTCGAGAACGAAAATGCTGTAAAGCACAGGAACCAGAAGCAAGGTGATAAACGTTGCAACGGCAAGCCCGCCTATTTGGGCATAACAGAGAGGTTGCCACAACGGCCCTCCTTCCAGCGCCAGCGGGAAAAGGGCCAAGATGGTCGCTAATACGGTGATCATTACCGGCCGGATGCGCTGGATGCCTGCGTCTGCTAGAGCCTGTTCCAAAGGCTCTCCTTTCTCATGCATTTCCTCGATAAAATCGAACAGCACGATGACGTGGCTGACGATCACGCCGATCAGGCTGGCGATGCCTAGAAAAGCCATAAATCCAAAGGGCGTATGCATGATGGAGAGGGCGATCAGCGAGCCGATCACGCCATAGGGAGCGGCAGCGAATACCAGAAGAGGTTTAACGGCGTTGTTGAATTGGACGAGCAGCGCCAGATAAATACCGAGTAAAGAAATCATCAGAACGATTTTGAGGTTGTCGAATCCTTCGATTTGTTTGGCCAGTTCGCCGCCAATGCGGAGCTGATAACCCGGAGGGAGGTTTTTCTGAAATTCCTGTATTTTTGGAAGGATCTGGTTAAGCACCTCAGAAGCGAGAACTCCTGGTTGGGGATAGCATAGTATGGAGATGGTGCGAAAATGCTCGCGGCGCCTGATGCGACTCGTTTCCAAAGAATTTCCTACGGTCGCGATCGACAGCAGCGGCACCCGGTTGTTCGTCTGTGAAGAGTAAACATAAAGGTTCTTAATATCGGCAAGCTGGGCTCGCTCCTCCATGCGAAGACGCGCCACGATGGGAATGTTCTTGTCGCCTTCCTTGAATAGGCCCACTGTCGCGCCGCTCATAGCCGTGGCCGACGCCCCTGCGACATCGGCGTTGGTGATGCCTGCAACGTTGGCGCGGTCTGGGTCGATCTGAATCCTCTGTTGAACATTGTCCGGGAACCAATCGTCGCGAAGAACGGCAATGCCCTGAGCTTGCCTAACGATGTCCTCCGCCTGCCCGGCAATCTGTCGCAGCGTGCGAATATCGCTAGCTTCAGTTCTCGCGTCAACGTCTTCCTGCCCAGAGATCAACAACTCGACAGGGTTGTCCACAGGATTCGTTTGCAACTGGCGAACCGTAACCCACGCGCCCGGTACTTCCTTATCCAGGGCGTCTTGGATCGGACGAGCTAATTTTGGCGAAGCCTCTTTATCCGTGATCTCCACGATCATTTGCGCGTAGTTGGTCTGCGGCATTTCCGGCGAAACCGAAAACCAGAAGCGCGGGCCCCCGCCACCGTCAAAGGTCGTCAGCGACTTAAGAAGATGACCACGATGTTCCTTCGTGGTGACATCAGGCGAATTTTCAATCACTTTCCGGACCACTCTTTCGGCTTGCATGGCAGTATCGTTGGTGACGCTCAACGGAGTGTCATTGGGTAGCCAGATATCCAAATAAAACCAGTACTGAACGTCTTCCGGAAAGAATTGGGTCTTAAGCCGAGAACCGAACAGTCCTCCTCCGATCAGGAATACTAACGACCCGCCGAGCACCGCCCAGCGGTGTTTTATGGCTCTGCCGACCAGCCTGTTGTAGAAACCGTAGAAACCCCGCCGTCGCATCTCCTCGATCGTTGGTTCACGTTTCGCCGGAGCACGCAAAATGTAGTAGCCCAGGAACGGAACAAAGGTCATCGCAACAAGGTACGCACACAGCAGCGATGCGGTCATCACCACAGGCAGGCTCTTCAAGAACTCGCCAGTGTTGCCGGTTAGCATCAAGAAGGGCAGGTAGGCGATGATATTCGTGATCGTGGCGTAGAAAATTGCGGTTGCCAACTTTGTAGGCCCGAGCCAGCAGGCAACGCTCCGCGGAAACCCTTCGGCCAAATGGCGTTTGATGCCATCGCCGGAGACCACCGGCACATCGACGAGAAGGCCCAGCGCGATGATCAGCGACGCGATGGAGACTTGTTGGAGATCAATTCCCAACATATACACGATGCCAAACGTCATCGCCAGTGTGATGGGTATCGCAAGCGCCATGATCAGCGCCAGGCGCCACTCCCAAAACCCAATCAGCGACACCAGCACGACCAGGATAATGGCTTCGACAAGCGCCCGCATGAACAGGTTGATGTTCTCTTTGACTTGCAGCGGTTGATCGGAGGTGTGTGCCAGAATCAGATCGGCGGGAAGAATTTGACGAAGGTCCGCGAGCTTCGCATTCACGGACTTTCCGAAGCGCGCGATTTGCTTCCTATCGCGCATGTAGATCGCTAAGGTGGCAGCGCGGCTGCGTTGCCAGTGACCGCTTGCGTCCCGCCAGGTGTAGTAATTGAGATATGTAGCAGGAGCCTGATAGCCGCGGCTGATTTGAACGAGATCGCGCAAATACACCGGGGTACCCTGCGAAGTAGTCGATACCGCCACATCCCCGATGCTTTTAGCCGTATCAAATTGGCCAGAAGGGGTCAGAATGACCCTGCGCTCGCCTGTCTCCACGGTTCCACCCGGCGCGATGATGTTCCGAGCCGATAGCACTTTGGACAGGTCTGCAGGACGGAGTCCGTAGGCCGCCAGGCGATCCTGCGAATAGTCGAGATAGACGGTCTGCGACAAAACGCCTCTCCGCTCCACCTTGGAAACCTCCGGTGCTCCCTGAACGGTTCGGGCAATCAAATCAGAAAAATTGTCGAGTTCGGCGTAACTGTATTTGTCTCCGGCAACCTTGGCCAGCTTCGCTCGTGTTTCTTTCGGATCGCGGATGATCACCGGCTCCCAGGTATCCGGATGCAGTTCGGAACGCTTTAACTGCTCCGACATAAACCGGCTGATGAACGCTTGAATGGCGCTGTCATCTGCATCGGAGACGCCATCCAACCCAATGAATCCGCTCCCCTGAATGACTTCTGAATCTCGAATGAGTCCGGCAGTCTGGGCTTCCTCTTGAAACAAATACTCGGTGTCGCGGACCGCACGCGCCGAAATGGATTGCGGAAACGAGTCCACTACCGTGACACGCTGCCCCTTTCCATTTTGCTGCTTTGCATCGCGAAACCTGCGAATCGCTGCTTCCACGGAATTGGCGCGAGCCGCAATTTCGATGTCGTCGACTTTCGGGCTCGCGACCGTCAGCATGAGCGCGGCGGTATCTCCAAAATCGCTCTGGAAACTGATTGGGCCAGCGCCCTGTGGAAGCTGAGCATTCAGTGCATTCAGCTTCAGGTTGATATCGCTGAATTGCCGCTTAGTATCGGTGATGCCCTCATCCAGTTGAATGGTCACAAACGAATAGCCGGGAAGAGAGATGGATTTGATGCCGTAGTCCGCATCTGTTCCCGGATGAATGGTCTTGTTCTCGGCAGCAACGTCCTCTATTCGACGGGTGATGTACTGTTCAACCTGTTGCGCTGTCGCTCCAGGCCATGGACAAGCCGCCACACCGAGGCGCACGGGAATGTCCGGGTCCTTGCGCTGCGGCATGGATGTGTAGCCGAAATAGCCCCAAATCAGCACTCCGAGGAGAAGTATCCAGGAGATGTGCGGGTGTTCGACGAAAAACCTCGGAATATTTCGGCGATTGGTGATGTCTTGCTCGTGTTCGAGTGCCATTTGTTCTACACCTTTATGGGATAACTTGGATGAAATCGCCGTCCTTCAAACCAGCGGCACCGACAACGACGATTTTTTCGCCTGCATTCACACCGTCAACTGCCACATCACTCTCGTGGGTTTCGCCGAGCGAAACCTCACGCAAATGCGCCACCCACTTACCACTTTGTTCGCTGGCCACGAAAACGGCGTACCGTCCAGATGAACTGGTATCAGCAACGACAGCGCTGAGAGGCACGGAAGGAAGCGCGGCTTTGTGAACGTCCGTCAAACTGAGTGAAGCAATCATCCCAGGCTTCAACGTAGCTCTGGGATTGGGCACCGTCACCTCGATGGCAAACACACGATTTTTCTCATCTGCGCTCGCGGCAATGCTGGTTATTCGCCCGTTGTATTCTTTCGGATCGTCCTGCAGATGAATGCTGAATTGCTGACCCAAACGCAGACGCCTTACGGCATAGTCGGGAACCCCAAAACCGATTTTGACCGCACTGGTATCGGCGATGGTAAAGGCCGGAGTCCCCGGTGCTGCGAGATTCCCCAATTCAATATTCCTGGAAAGGATGTAGCCCGAAAACGGTGCCTCGAGATCCGCATCGCGGAGAGCCAGTTGCGCTTGGTGAACGTTGGCGTTCGCCTGATCCACAGCCGCGAGGGTCGAATCGAATTTCGCCTGTGCGCGATCAAAATCGGGCTTGGTCAAGCTCTCTGAAGCGTACAGGGTCTTCGCCCGATCGTAATCCTTGGTTGCCTCGACATGCTGCGCTTCGGCGAGACTCAGCGTGGCCGTGGCTTGGTCGAGGTTATTCTTCAAATCCTGATGCCGAATCTGCGCGAGAACCGTGCCCCGAGTGACATAGTCTCCCGAATCTATGTCTCGACGCCGTCCGTCCGCGCCCACGACCTGTTTAATTTCGGTCACATATCCTGCAGTCTTGAAAGACAAGGTCGCCTCGGCGAACGGCAGAACGGAAGCTGAGTAGCGCAAATCTTCTGAAGGCGAATACAGGGTCACATCCGCCAGATGAACCGGTGTGGGAGACTTCGCCGCCACTTTCGTCGGCTCGTGACATGCCGCGGCGATCACCGCGAAAAGCAAAGCTGTTGCTGTTGTTGCCCCGAGCCCCTTCCTCAGTTTGCTCCCCATGTTGTCTACTCCTCTCCCATCTCTCTCTCGAACTCTGATCTCGCTAGCTCCGTCTTGCAAAGTAGTTCTGGTTCTCATCGATCACTCTTCTCCCATGGCCTTGCGTAACTCGGCAAAAGCGCTCCAATATGAGGAAAGCGCTTGCTGATACTGGTAGTTGCTTTCGGAATTTTGAGTCTGTGCCTGGAGAAGGTCTCGTAACAATGCGGCCTGCTCTTTGTATCTGTTGCCGGTCTCGCGCAGTTGCTCCGCAGCCGCCTCGTGCTCAGTACGAGTGGCCTTAAGCAGCAGGGAAGCTTCCTGCCACTTACGGTACTTCCCGCCCACCTCCACAGCTATCTTTGATTCCGTCTCTTGGATCCCGTTCCGCGCTTGGTCGATGGTTTTAGTTGCCTCGACAACCTTGTTATGGCGGCGCCCCCAATCGAATGGCTCCCAGGTCAGGAAAAAGCCGGCCGTGGTCACGTTTTGCGGGAGAACTTGAACGTTGTTGATTCCCTGATAGCGCAGTTCGAGACTCAAGTCCGGAATGTACTCAGCTTTCGCGAGACGCCGATCATATTCGGCTTGCTTTTCTTTGAGGTGTGCCTGGCGGCACTCAGGGCGGTTCGCAAGCGCTTCCTGCCGGGCGGAGTCTAGAGTCAGATCACCCGTGTCTTGCTCAGGAACGAACTCGACACGAAAGGGCGTGGCAACATCGCGCCCAAGCAGTTGGTTTAAGGCCTCACGCTGTGTGGCCAGCCCATTCCCGGCGACGGACAACTCATAGCGCGATTTCGCCAAGCGTGCGTCCACTTCCAACGCATCGCCGCGCAGCACCGTCTTCTCTGACACGTATTGGATTGTGACCCTTTGCGCTTCTTCGAATGTTTTTACCGCTTGACGCGCGGCGTCCACGCTCGCTTGAATTGCGAAAAGATTGAAGTACGCGTCGCGGACTTCGGCAGCGATCTTCTGGCGCTCGGCGCGTACCCCTTCACGTGCGACATCCCGGCCCAGTTCTGCCTCGTGAATTCCGAGGCCGATCTTGTATTGCTGGGTCAGAGGCTGATCGATGCTACCAGTAAGGTAGGTAGTGAACACGGCGGGGGTGTGGACTTTCGAGTTCGTCCCTGGGATTGGGCCAACACCTGGGTACGTGCCGAACACCCCTTTGTCGAAGGTAAAGTCGAAGGAGTGCAGCAACTCGCCGCCCAACATGGAAAATTGAAATTGCGGCTTCCGCCGGCTGCGCGCGGTACTCACTTGGAAGTCGTTTTTCTGAACCTCCAGGACCGCATTCTTCACCAGCCGGTTGTGTTGGAGTGCCAGACTGACTGCCTCGTCCAGCGTAAGGACCGGCGCGTCAGCATCCGAGTTCGATGTTTGCTCTTGAGCTGGTGAGGGCATTGGCCAAGTAAGAGCACACATAAGGAAAGCTAGTGATAGGTATTTGCGTTTCATATCGTTAATCCATTTGTTGAGGTTCCCTGACCGCAAGGCCTCGAAGAGTTGTTGTGACCACTTTTTGTGTAACCCGCTCGATGGATAGACGCTCAACGTCAGCGAGCCCATCGATCGCAAGCATGGTCAGACCGTGAACTACGGCCCACGTGTACAGAGCTGCGGTTTGCAATTCCAACTTTCGAGCCAGTGCAGCGCCGAAGATTCCGACACGCGCGCCGCGGCGCAGAATATTCTCCAAGACCGCACGCCCAGCTACCCATGCGGTCAGGACTTCTTCGGGGCGCCAGTCAGAGCCGCTCGGCACCACATTGAACATTAGGCGGTAGAGGGCCGGATTCTTGATGCCAAATCGGACATATGTGAAGCCCATTTTTGACAAGGCCGCGCGAGGATCCGTGACCTTCTCTATTGCGGCTGTCAATTCCTTGCGCAGCAGGTCATGACCAGCGGCTGCCGCGGCGTCCAGCAAGTCTCGCTTGTGAGCAAAATGGTTATACGGGGCGTTATGACTCACGCCGGTCCTGCGCGCGACCTCGCGCAAGGAGAAGTTCCAGTCTTGCTTTTCTGCCGCCAGCTCAAGGGCCGCCTGAATGAGCGCTCGGCGCAAATCCCCGTGATGGTAGGTGTCCGTGCCCGGTGTCCGCGGTTTTGAGTTGCTCATTGGCGTAATCATCGCAAGATCGCCCCAACAGGAATGTTGTCAGTGCCCAGAATTGATGTTGTCGATATCCACATGCCGTGGTTTCGGATTTCGAAGAATGCAGATGGCGTGCCAACTCGCACGGCTTGTAACCTCTTGAATCTAAGTCGGCAGCGCGGACGTCGGTGGCCTGTCCTGACCGCATGCGGGCAGCGCTGCACGGCAGGCACACGTGCGAACAAGGTGAAACTGTTAACTCGCCCTGCCGATGGCCACTGCCCATATGCGGGCGGCAGCTCGCAATGAAAAATCAGGAGCTCAATCGCCGGTTTGAAGGGCAGACTTCAAAGAGATGTCAAGAGTTGCTGAAGAATCAGAAGGAATGGTCAGCGCGATTGATGTTCAATCTGTGCATTTTGTTTTGGAGTGTCGTGCGTTTTAGGCCCAGGCGCTCTGCCGCTCCACCCTTGCCGGCTATTCTTCCAGCGGCGGCTCTCAACGCATCGGTGATGGCCTGCCGCTCAGCCTGCTGGAAGGTTGATGCGGCCGGACCACAAGAGTACCTCAGTTCGCGGCGTCGAACCTCCAATTCGTCCCCTTGCGTGAAGATCACGCAGCGCTCAATGAAGTTTTCCAGTTCGCGAATGTTGCCCGGCCAGTCGGCGTTTACCAGCGCCTCCATAGCCTGCTTCGGAATGGACTTGATCCGCTTTTGCATTTGGCGAGCGTGACGGGAAGCAAAATAGTGCACCAGCAGCGGAATGTCTTCCCGCCTATCACGAAGCGGCGGAATCTCAATGGGGAAGACATTCAATCGATAAAACAGGTCTTCCCGAAACTGATTGTTACGAATCATGTCCTGCAGATTGTGGTGCGTTGCGGCAATCAAACGAACGTCCACGCGAATCGTTTTGGTGCTCCCCAGTCGTTCAAATTCGTGTTCCTGCAGGGCGCGCAACAGCTTGGGTTGCAGCTCCAGACTGATATCGCCGATCTCATCCAGAAACAGAGTGCCGCGATC
>Ga0187782_10001898_pt1 | contig 15388 bp, 15 predicted proteins | sample 0715_SJ02_MP15_2_FD_132454 | JGI IMG/M metagenome (GOLD analysis project Ga0187782, IMG submission 132454) | Tropical peat soil microbial communities from peatlands in Department of Meta, Colombia - 0715_SJ02_MP15_20_MG | ecosystem: Environmental > Terrestrial > Soil > Wetlands > Peat | place...
ATCGACTCGCCATGTCGGTGATGAGTACGGAAACCTCTCCGAGCCGGTCCGCAGCTGCCAGCCGGAGCTCGGGCTCGTCGATGCAGATGTAGTCCGCCCGAGGATACTTCGTAATCAGGTTGACACCTGCGTTGGCGCTGTTGGTCTGGGCATTGACCGCAAGGAACGGCGCGCGCTCACACAGCAGCTCGATCGCCCTCCGCCCGACTGTCCCGTGGCCGAAGTCTGCCACGACCACGAGATCATACCGGCTCAGTCTCGGCTCGAGGTAATTACACATCTGCTCCTCAACGTGCCCCGGCACTTCTCCGTCCTCGAGGTAGCATACCTCGAACATCTTCTTGAAGAAGGCTGGTTCAACGAACCGCGATTTCAGGACCGTCCGGCCCGGGCTGCGGAAAAACGTTGGCTGCACATTCGGCCGGAGATGACTCCGCACGAAGTCCTCCATCGAATCCTCCGTCCCCAGACACGTGACGATCTCGACCGCTTCGCAGAACCCTGCGAGGTGGTTCGCGGCCCCTAACGCGCCTCCCGCGAACATCTCCGAGTCGCGATACCGGGTTACGAGGAACACATCTTTCGGGGACATCCCCAGAGGGGAACAGTAGTTGTACTGATCGATAATGGCATCCCCCACCACCAATACCTTCACTTCGCGGAGTTGCCGCAGGCGGGCAATGACATCATCGGCTCGATAGCGCTGCCGCATCACACGCAAGAAGGTGTCGGCGGCTTCCGGGTAGACGGGGAAATGCGAGTTGAGGAGACGGGTCGAGCTAAAGGTGATGTCGTCCGTAAACCGGATCTCCCCCCCGACTTCTATGGCGGCCTTGGCCTCGTCATCGATCTTCCCCGTGAGATCGGCAGCGGAGTCCGCGTACTCCGAACCCTTGACGTAGAAGTTGGGACGGATCTTCTGAATCGCCTGGACCGCCGTGGCCGCGTTATTGACCGCCACTAGATCCACGCATTGAAGGGCGGCGATGGACTCGGCGCGCAAATTCTGGTTGAAGACGGGTCTCTGGGGACCCTTGTTTACATGATCGTCGCCGGTCAGCGTGACGACCAGGACATCGCCAAACCGCCTGGCGGCCTCGAGGTGCCTGATGTGCCCAGGGTGCAGGAGGTCGAACACACCGTGGCAATGGACCACGGTCTTGGACTCAGCCTTTAGGCTCGCGACGATCTCTGCAACTTCAGCCAGTGATCGTATCTTATGGTTCGGCATAGGAGGCTCCGACGATCGTCAACCGCTGGCCTGAGCTTCAACACGGCTCAGGTCCGACGGACCGGGGTACCCCAGGTGCTTGAACCACTCCTCGGTCGCCGCAGCGATGGACGCTGGTGTCCACACCGGAGCATCCCGCCAGTACTCGATGTTGTCGAGCATGATCCCCACGCCCTCCTCAAACGAAACTCGCGGCCTCCATCCCAGAAGGCTTCGAATCTTGCTGATGTCGGCGAGCGTACAGTCGGGCTCACCCGGCCGCTTGGGAATCCGCACGGTGTCCCCACCCAGCATCTTGACCAACTGGTTCACGCTGTAGCTCATGCCGCTGCCGACGTTCATCGCCTCTCCCGTGAGGCCCGCGCGGGCGGCCATGATCATGGCCTCGACCACGTCACGGACGTAGGTGAAATCGCGCGTCTGCGAACCATCCCCGACAACGGTGAATGGCTGATTGTGCAATTTCTGGGCGAGAAACACCCCGAATACCGCCCCGTACGCTCCCGAGGTCCTGGATCGAGGGCCATACACGTTGAAAAGCCGTAACGAGAGTGCGGGGAGCCTGTAGGTCTGCGCCCAGTGTAGGACGTACTGCTCCCCGAGGTATTTCGTGAGCGCATACGGATACTGTGGCCGGATCGGCGCCGTCTCAGGAGTCGGAACCGTGTCGGGGATCCCGTAACACGAGGAGGACGCCGCGTAAATAAACCGGTGCACACCGGCGAGCCGCGCAGCTTCGAGGACACACACCGTCCCGTCGACGTTGTTGCGATGATACGTGAGCGGGCTCGCAATCGACGGGACAATGTCAGCTAGCGCAGCCAGATGAAAAACCCAGTGGACACCAGAGAAATGGGGGCTAATCGCTTCAAGATTCGTCACGTCAGCGTCGACAATCCTCAGGCACTTCGAGGTCGCAGCGGCAGTCAAATTCAGGCGCCGGCCGGTCACGAAGCTGTCGATCACGACAACCTCGTGGCCTTGCTCGAGCAGATGGTGGACCAGATGACTACCGATAAACCCCGCCCCACCGGTCACCAAAGTCCGCACGAGCACCCCCCCACAAGTTTACTCGAATTTCCTTTATTGGTCCCCAAACTCCTCCCGTATGGCGAGCGCAAGCGCCATATTCGGCCCATGGTGTCGAGGCCGGCGGTTGCTCGGGCGCGAGGGAAGCGCACCGGTTCGGACGGCGGATCCACGTCTGGGGTTGGGATTACCTTGGCGTATCCGTCGGTTCTCCGCCTGATTTGCCGCAGCCGGCAAAACCCTCGATCGAACTCGTTTCCGCGGGAAGTTCAGGTTCCACTGGAAGCGCAAGTAAATGAGGTCACGGTCAGAGCGATCGCCACGGCAACTATTACCATCGTGTAGGCAAACGCCTCAAGCGTCCGGGGAACCGAGACCAATAGGCCTGTCAGCACTACTACGCTGAGCAGCGCGGGCCAGAGGTATTTGACGTCACCGACAGCCAGCTCATGCGACATCGACAGGAAGGCGATCTGATAGAACGTCATCGCCAGCCCCAGGGGCAGCAACAAATGCGACCCTGCGAGGTACTGCCGGCCAAAGAGGATGATCATCGCCAAACGAGGATCCAGCGCGTAGAACAAGAGAATTGGAGCACCGATAATTAGCGTCCACCCAATTCCCATCCAGAGGCGGCGTCGTGTCAATGGACTTGGACCACCATCGCGTCCCAGTGCGGGGAAGAGAACTGCCCAGACCGGCCACGTTGCATAGATGAGGACCTTGCCCGCCATGTTCGCGGCGGCATAGTAGCCTGCGTCATGAGGAGGGAAGAAGAGTTTAGCCAAGATCACGTCTGCGTTTGTCATGACAGCAAAGATCAGCAGTGTCGCGCCGACCGGAGCGGCGGCGTGCAGCAACGGTGAGGCGGTCGTGGAGTCTCCGCTCTGGGGGACGGCCTTGCGCGGCAGCTGCGTGATCCCCCATGCTAGGGCCGCGAGGCCCCCGAGGACGACGCCGCCCATGGCTCCCACGAGCCCGAGTCCCAAGCCGACGAGCGCAACCCCAATGACGAGCTTGCCTCCCGACTCAACCAATAGGTTCAAACCCAATCTGCCGAAAGAGTGCGATCCCTGTAGTAAGCCTCGGACGACAGGAAGGAACGCAGCAAGCGGCAGCAGCGCGCCGGCCGCGATAACTGGACCATAGCCTGGAAGGTGCAATACTCCACTCAGCACGGGACTCGCCAACGCAAGGGCCAGCCATGAGAAAAGGGCAGGCACAAGCCAGCGTCGCCGCATCTCGCCAATCAAGGCAATGGCAAGGGCCCCCTGGCGATCTGGGTCGCAGCCTGCAGTCTCCAGAGCAACAGTGGTTTGGAGCGTATTCGTCGGGACAGTAAGAATAAGGAGGAGTGAGAGCAAGACGACAAGAGCCCCGTAGTCTGCTGGACCCAAGACACGGCTCATGACCACATGGTAGAGGTAGCTCAGGACCTGCACGGCGCCGGTCGCGAGAAGAAGTTGGACTCCTCCCTGCAGCAACCCACCGCGTCCGGCGGCTGTGATCGCGGAGTGAACCAGGCGGAATCGGCGCAGTACTGTCCGCGGCTCTCCGACAGTTATGCCGCTCACATGAGTCTCATCCGTTAGCATCACTCGAATTTGCCTGGGATTTTGTTATACTAGCGGGCGGACCGCTACTCCTCTTAACTCAGGACGATCGTTGGGAGGCACAATCAGGTCCAAAAGGATATGCTCTGATCCGACTAGCTATCACATGACCGGAACGACGCACGCTCTCGTCGGAATGGCTCTGGGAAGATTTCTTCATGACCGCCGCCAAGCATTCCTGATGGGCCTCGCAGCCCACGCGGTGCTGGACGCGCTGCCCCATCAAGACTACAGCCCTGTCGTAGGCATCCCACTGGATTGCTGCGGAGTAGGCGTCCTTCTCACCGCGGCCTCCAGATCGACCGCACCAGGAGCATTGGCCGGTGCCGTAGGAGGCCTGCTGCCCGACCTGGAAAACCTTGTTCCGAACAGGAACCCGGGTCGAACCAAGCTCTTCCCCAGCCACTGGTTCCGACACAACAAAGCTTCACGCAGGGTCGGTGTGGCTGTGGAGCTGCTGACGGCTGCTGGAGCTATTCTCCTACTCTGCGCGTTGCGTGGTGACATTCCGGAAACCGGCGATCACCGGCGGAGGTAGTCCGCGTGACCTAAGGGACCCAACGGTCGACGACGGTGTGGGATGGCCCTTATGCTACCCCGATCGCATGCGTGGACGCCCTGGGCGGGTACACGCATGAGTATCCGAACCAGGCATTCACATGCCGAGGTACGCCCGATGCGCCAAAGCCCGCCCAGCCGGGCAAAACCGGCGCCGGCCTGTGGACAGAGACACTCCGCGATGTGCAACATAGGGCGCTGGCGACTCGCGAGTGCTGCGAACATTGACGCGCCGGGATTCGAACCGACCGGTCCTATGCGCTCGTTTCATCTCTCAACACTCGAACAATCCTGTCGAGCCGCGGATCTCTGTGGGCCACACCCTCTGCAGCCACTACCTGATGCCACAGGTCAAATAAAGAGACTCGTACGTGACTTCAACGAGTCGGCAAGGAAACTGGCGACTCCACCGCACTCGAGGCCGGCGACGAGCTCCGCCTCCTCGATCCCCATCAGGTCCCGAGACATCTCGCAGGCGATCATCCGCACGCCCAGTTCCCGCGCGAGAGAGATCATCTCCTCGAGCGAGCTGACGTTCTTCTGCTTCATCATAGACCGCAGCATCCGGGCACCCACGCCGAAGTAGTTCATCCTCGAGACAGGGAGATTCTTGCTCGATCGTGGAGACATCAACGCCATCATTCGTTGAAAGAGGGTCTTCCCAGACAGCCGGGTCTCCTTCTTGAGGACGCTGAGCCCCCAGAAGGTAAAGAACATGCTCACCTCCTGGCCCATGGCGGCGGCGCCGGTCGCAATCACGAACGCGGCCAGGACGCGGTCCAGATCCCCTGAGAAGACGACGAGCGCGACCCGGTCCTCCGCCCCCTGCCCTTCAACATGCGCAAGGCGCTCCTCGAGGTCGCGGAGCTTCTCCTCGAGCACCTGGATCCGGGACGGGTCGGCAACAAGCGGCGCTTCGGTACCGGCGTCCATGGTGATTCCTCCTCAGGCCAGCCGCTTCACGTAGTGAACGTACACGTTGGTGCCGTCCGTGGACTCCGTCTCCTGGCCGACCAGCTCCACACTTTTCGCGACCTTGGCCCAGCCCTGAAAGTCCGCGATCGAGCCCCGATCCGTGGCCACTACCTTGAGCACCTGGCCGGGCGCAAGCTTCCCAATCTCTTTCCGGGCGTTGACGAGCGGCATTGGGCAATTGAGGCCGCGTGCGTCGAGCAGCTTGTCGAAGACCTGGCTCATTGTCCCCCTCCCCCGGAGGCGGTGTAGGCCTGCGAAAGCGCGCAAACGTTCTTGCCCAGCTCGAGCGTCATCGCGTCTTCTTCCGTGGGCGTCAACAATCCCGCGTTGACGCGCTTGATGTCCACGTACTCGGGGATGAATTGCGGGAGGCTCTCGAGCAAGTAGCGAATGAATCCGCCCTCGCTCTCTCGCTGGAGCACAACGAGACCGTCGTTTCGCCTCTTCAGATCGTCCAGCGACGCCACGAAGCGTCCCATCTCGTCCGCTTCATCGAGGCTGCTGAAATGGCCGGGCAGCACCGTGATCGCTCCCGGAAGGCCGAGAAGCCTCCGCAGCGACTGTCCGTGCAGGGGCGCCCAGGTTTCGGCTTTTCCGCCAAGGTCCGGCCGCGCAATGGACCGGATGAAAATGCTGTCGCCGGTGAAGAGATAGCTGTCGTCGAGCCGGAGCGCCACCAGACCGAGCGTGTGGCCGGGGATGTGGAGCGCCTGGAGTTCGTGCTGCCCGACCATGAAGACCTGGCCGTCGCGAATGAACTCGTAGGGCGTCGTCGCGGGCAGCACATCGATGGGATGAACGGCGTCGTACGGATGCAGATAGTACAACGCACCCGTCTCGGCGGCAAGCACACGTCCGCCACTGATGTGATCCGCGTGGCCGTGGGTGTCAATCACCGCTTCGATCGTGAGGCCCTTCCCGCGCGCCAGGTCCAGGTAAGGCTGCAGGTGGCGGAGGGGATCGATCACGATCGCCTTCCTCGCACTTGCCACCACGTAGCTCAGGCATCCTCGCGCAGGGCGGCTCACTTGATAGATCGCCAGATCAGGACTTTCGACCAGGGGGCGGGTCGCATAGTGCTCGCCCCAGGCTCGCATCCCCCCCTTGAGGTTGGCACTCCTGTAGCCTAGGCGGCGCAGCCCTTGCGCGACGAACTCCGAAGTGTCGCCCTTGGCGCAGACCGCCAGGATGGGCAGGTCAGAGGGAAGTGCGCCCGTAAGGTCCTGTTCAACATAGGCGACAACGGAGTCCACCATCTCGTCTTTGCCGCCGATCTCGAGCATCTCAAAATAAGGAATATTGAGGGCGGGCACGGGACGGCGGCCCTCGAGTCGAAACCTCTCGAACTCATCACGATTGCGCACATCGAGAACGAAGAATGCATCGCGACGTTCCAGCCGGTCAAGCAGGTCTCCCGCAGTCCAGACGTCACCGGTCAGTGGGTCCATCGCCGGCTCACCCTCCCTGACGACCCGTCATTGCTCTCGGTCAACCTGCGGCACCTGGTACCTGCCCATGAGAGTCGGCATGCAACTGCGGCTAAAGAGCGCTTGGCTTCTGGGCGCGTTGGGCCAACTCCTCCTTTCTGCTGGATCGGCCATCGTGTGCATACTGGATATGAGTTCCCGCACGGCTCTATTCTCCTGGGCCGACGTTGACTATGGGATCGCAGACTATCGAACCGCCGCCATCCAGCAACACGATGCGATGAGAAACCCTAAGGCCCATCCTTACTCGGAATGTCGCTCGAGTCGCTCAGCATAGCGTTCGTGTCTCGCGTGGCCATCCTCGTCTCGCAGCTGGAGCACGGCCTATTGGATCTCCTGTAACGGAGCCGAGCGGGAAGGCCGTGTGATCTGAGCAAGGGCTCGCGGGATGACCTCATCCACCGAACCGGAAGCGTTTTCATCTTTGAATACGGGCCGAAACTGGCCGCCCTTCACTCGCGAGCGGGCCCCGGACGCAGGCGGATCGTACGGAAGAGCTCGACGAACCCACAAAGGTAGTCTATGACGAGCGCCACGATCTCGTCGCCGAACGCCCGGGTCGCGGCTTGGGGAGGCTTGCCGCTCTCCTCTTTCAGGTCCCCGCGTGCGCTTACGTCCTGCGTACGGAGGTACACGTGTACCACGCCGTTCTCCCAGACGAAGTCCCAGGGGGTGACCGGGATCAACTGGGGTGCCGGGGCCGTCTCCTGAGGAGCCGTCGCCGCACTCATGTCGACCAGGTCGGGGGTGAGCGCGAGCATCAGGGATGTCTCGGTCAGATCCCCGTGGCCGAATCCCCATTCGGGTCGCAGCTTTCCAGTAATGTCCCACCACTGAACCATGCCTACCACGACGCCCAGTTCCCGGAGGTGCAACCCCACCTGGCTTAGGGCGAACGCGTTGCCGCCGTGGCCGTTGACGAACAGGATGTGTGTCGCGCCGTAGCGGACCAGCCGATCAACCAGCTCGATGAGGACGCGAGTGTAGGTCTCGTTGCTCAGGCTGAGGGTTCCTGCAAAATCGGTGTGATACTCCGCGTACCCGAAGGGGAGAGTAGGAGTCACGAGCGCTCCGGTCCGGCGACCTACCCGCGCTGCGAGCGCCTGGGCTGTGAACGAATCGGTCCCCAGAGGCAGATGAGGACCGTGCTGTTCCGTACTACCGACGGGCACGAGCACGACACGGCCCTCGGCAAACGCGCTCTCGGCTTCCGGCCACGACATCTCTTCCAGCAGCGTCTTTGTCATAGCGGCTCCCTCACGAATCTCAGAATACGCCCACTCTAGGGACGCGAAGATGATTTGTTCAGTCCTTTCGCACGTTCAGTTCGGGCCAGGCGCTGGACTTCCCTTAGGCGCAGATGAGCCCGCTGTCCATTGGCGATCCCGGGCCCAGAGATCGTGCCCCCCGTGGCCTTTGACGCCCAACGGTGGAAGGTATGCAATCTTTGCTGCAAGTCGCCTGGTAATCCGGACGCGCAATCAGGTGTTCTTGGGCCCGTGCGCTTCTGGGCGTTTTGAACATTCGCCTCTGCACGCCTAACAGTTGCCTTTGTCCCAAGTTCGCAGGATGCTGCCCGACACATTGGGGCGCAGATTTGCCAGGGATCCCTGGCTGTTACATACTCGCGACGAAGGAGGTGTAGCCATCGATGGGCTTGCTTCAACTTCAAGATTCCGGGCGGTGTCTTCCACTCCGGCCCATAGGAGTTTTTGCGAAACAAACCCACCGGGCTGAAGTCGCCCCGCTGCCGTGGAGGGTGAACGCCAACCTGGCAAACGCCTGACCCCCCTGGCGTTCCGGGGCTGGACGAGCGGGGGATTACGCCGCCCGCCTCTTTCGAGAGCACGGCGAAGCGCGCCCGAGAAATGCGGCAGCGACTGCGGAGCGGCTGAAGAACGGCGGGCCGGGCAGTGCGGCAACCACGTCGTCGACAAGGGTCGAATCGGTCAAACGGAGGAGGGGGCGAGGAGGAGGGATCGCGGAACCAATCGGCCAAAGTTGGTACCCGCCCGAGTTGATCGCCGGGAGGACGAAATGACTGGAGCCTGCGCCGTTTCGCTGATCGTCGAATGGGACAACGTGCGGTTTGCGGAAATCGCCCGCGGCCAACAGATGCTCGAGGCGCTGCGCGATCAGGTTCAGGAGCTACCGGAGCCGTGTGAGATACTGATGCTCTACAATGAACTCTCGATCGACGGCTCGCACGTCCGTCGGATCACCGAGCGCGTCCTGGGCAGCACGTCGGCCGCGGTGCGCGTGATTCCAACCCGCGGCCTCGCGTACTACCAGTTGAAGAACGAAGGGGCTCGCCTTGCCAACGGGAACGTCCTCGTCTTCGTGGATTGCGATGTCGTCCCCGAGAGCGGCTGGCTGAGCCAGTTGCTGCGGTCATTCGAGGATCCCGCGATCCTCGTCTGCGCTGGCAACACCTACATCGAGACCGGTGGGCTCTACCGTGATGCGATGGCGGTCGGATGGCTGATGTTTCCGGTGCGGTCACGCGATGGAGCGCCGCATCCCAATTCATGGTTCTTCGCCAACAACGTTGCGTTTCGTCGTGATGTCTTCACGCGCTACCCCTTCCCGGATGACGTCGAACAATTCCGGGGCCAATGCCATCGGCTTGCGCAGCGCCTACTCGCGGATGGGATTGCGATCCATATGAACCCTTCTGCGCGGACGGCACACCCAGCGCCCCGCGGGGTCGGCCACTTTGTCCGCACCGCCGTCTGCGAGGGGCACGATCGCTATCAGTTCCCCCGCATGGCGGGAACCCACGAGATGTTGACGTTCCGCGCCATCGTCAGAAGATTTTGGCAAGACTTGGCGCGAGCATGGCACAGCGCGCGTTACAGACGGGGCGAGGCAAGTACGCCCCGCGTGAGTGTTCCGGCGGGGTTCGCGGCGGCCATTGCATTCTACCTCCTGTGTTTTGTCGGCGAGGTCCTCGCTCGTAGCGCACCAAACGTTGTGCGGCGATACTTTGCGCTCTGAGAGCAAAGGAAAGTACTGAAAGAAGCGATGGAATCCGTCTACAGGAAATAGGCGTTTAAGTTGGACTCTCGGGGTCGGCGCGTAGTTCCGGCAGCATTAAGCCTGCTCGCGTTGGGTCTGACATCGGAACTCGTTGCGGCGGCGGCCCGCCTGACACTCGGACGCCAGGCGAAGGAGACCGAAGTCGACTACGCGGCGGCGATGAGACGTCGTGTACAGTCTGCGTAAGGGAGCGCCGTCCTCGGTGTAGGCGCTCCAGGCCCGATCGGGGGCGGCCGGTCCCGGGCGCCGTCGGCGCGATGTCCAAGTTGCATAGGTGCTCAGTGTGCGTCTGCTCGCCATTGTTGACGGAACCGGCGAAGCGACTCGGCGAAATCTAACGGTTCCGTGCCAAGCAGGTGCGCCAATCTGTCCGTACGCAGCGCCGCGTGGAGAGGTCGAGGCGCCCGCTGTCCTGACTCCGCAGTCGATGCGGGTATGATGCGGTCCGGATCCAGTCCGATCGTGTGCGCGAGAGCCTTCGCCATCGCTGAGCGCGCCATGCTATCCCCGCCCACGACGTGCAGCAGGCCGCGCGCGTTGAGCTGAACCAAGCGAACGCTCACCTCGGCCAGAGAGTCGGCGAACGTGGGAATCCGAGGCAGGCGACTTCACGACTTTGTGAAGTTTCAGGATTAAAATAAGAGGTGGGTTGTTTTGTGTTCTATCCTCTTCGGGGTGTTCGGCCTCGGGAGGTGGCGAAATGGCGAGTAGGGTACTTGGGGCTGTCGTCGTTGTCGCAATCGCGACCGTCGTTGTTTCACTGTTAGCTTCGCCACCTGCAGGAGCTGCGCCTGTCGACCGCTCAATCGTGTGCCTCAACACCGTGCTGCCAGCGCTGCCGGCGACTCCAAGGATTCGCAGTCTCGCCCCTGTCAGTACGATTCGGAGCACGACCGCTCTCGCCGTCCCCACTACCACGGTACCGAATGTGATGCTCCTGATCCCGCCACGCCAGACCGGAGCCTATGTCGTTCCGATCACCACGACGATGCCGTCGGTTCCCGGCGTGACATTCATCGCCCCTCAGGTTCTGGTCCCACCACGGTCGGTACCCGGCCAGAACCGCCCACTCATCGTGTCCGAGTTGATCCAGGGTGCGACCGGAGCCACGGTGGCGTGCTACTGACGGTAGCACGGTAGTGGCTGATGGCGTCGGCTCCAGCGGATTAAGGGGGTCACGAACATGCACCGAATCGCGGCCATAGTGCTCGGGATGCTGCTGATCACCTTGGGGGTATCGAGCGTTGCCCTTGCACAGAACGTCGTCTATGTGCAGGGGAAGATTCAGGCCATTGATTGTCAGGCGAACACGTTAGTCCTGAGGGGGGCAAATGGCAGCATCAACACCCTGCTAGCCAACACATATACGGCTGTGTTTATCAATTCCGCCCCCGTCGGCTTTTGCGCGCTTCGACAGTATATCGGGAGTTACGCGACCGCGTCCGTCACGGCGGCTGGAAATCAGCTGGTCACCGGGCGAGTCGATGTCGTGCTCACGATCGCACCTCCGCCCCCGTACTACTACGCGTACCCTTATAGCTACTATTACCCCTACGGCTACTACGGCCCCCCATTCTACCCCGGAATTGGCATCGGGATTGTGGTGGTCGGCCCGCACTTCCGCCACTTCCACGGTGGGCGTTTCGTAGGCGTTCCGGCCTTCCGGGGCAGACCGGGGCCCGTCCCCGCGGGCCCGGGATTCCGGGGTCCCGTCTTCAGAGCTCCACCACGGCGCCATTAGGTACGCACCCACCTACATATGGACGGGTCGGGGGTGGAGTTACGGGCACCGGTAGCGCGTGCCAGATCGGCGATTCGAGATATCCAGGAATCGCGCGAGCTGATTGAGGTGCACGTCGTGAAACTAGCCTATGCTCGGCTCACGTCCCAGAGCGCGGACAAACTACGGGCAGCGGCCGCGCGTCGGGCCACCTGGGCGGACAACGTCACCTCTCATGTCGCGTTAGCTGCTACCACCGAGAATCTCATGCTCCAGCGGCTGGTGCAGATGCACATGGACTTGCTCGCCAATGTGCACCTGCGGGATCACTACCAAAATCCCCGGGGGGCGGCCGATCTCCTCGCCGAGCATGCCGGCATTGCCGAGGCCGTGATCGCACGGAACGCCGAGCGCGCCGAGGGGCTCATGCGCCAACACCTATCCCACACCCTGGACGCGATCGGCGCGCACCCCGGGGACGCTCCGGAGCCTTCGTCTTCATGAAAATCCGTCTGGTCGAAGCGATCCCCCTGCGGATCGCGTTTCGGCGTACCTTCAGCTTCGGCAATATCGACCGGAACGAGTCGCACAACGTTATCGTCCGGGTGAAAACGGACGATGGGCTGACCGGTTACGGCGAGGCGTGCCCCGTGGCGGCCTTCACACGTGAAACCCCGCACGCTATCGTTCAGCTGTTTCACAAGCTTGAGGATTTCCTCATCGATGCCAACCCGCTTGATCGCAAGCCGCTCCTCAAAGCTCTTGACCCGCATCTGCGAGGCTACCCCTTTACGCGGGCGGCGATCGATTTCGCGTTGTGCGACATTGTTGGAAAGGCACTCGAAATCCCCATATCGACCATCCTGGGCGGCCGGTTCCGTGATCGCGTCGAGGTCCACGGGTCGGTAGGATGGGCGAGCCCCGCATCGATGGCAGCTATCGCAGTCGAGCAGATGCGGCTAGGAGTGACCACGCTCAAGCTCTACGTAGGCCGAGATGAGTTCGCCGGAGATTTGGGACGTCTTGAAGCGGTCCGAACCGCCGTAGGTCCGGATGTGCCATTCCTGGTGGATGTGAACGGCCGGTGGGATATTCCGACGCTCACGCGAGCACTACCGGTGCTCCAAGACCTCGGCGTGGTCGGGCTCGAACAGCCGCTCCCTCCGGGCCAAGATGCAGACGTTGCCGAGCAGCTCCGGGAGACGGGCATCGATGTCATCGCGGACGAGTCAGTGTTTGGCCCTGACGATGTCGTTCGGCTGAGTCGATTGCGCGCAGCGCACGTAGTCAACCTAGGCGTATCCAAAATCGGCGGCTTGCTGAAGGCTCAGGAGTGCGCCGCCGTTGCCCAAGCAGTCGGTCTAGGCATTGTCGTCGGCAGCGTGTTGGAATTGGGAATTGCCACCGCGGCTGGCCTGCACCTCGCGGCGTCAATCGAGGCGCCGCGCTATCCAAGCTACCTCGTTGGGCCGCTCAAGTACCAGCACCAAATTACATCACCCGCGCTCTCCGTCTGCGATGGAACGGTCGAGGTGCCGACCGGGCCTGGGTTGGGGATCGATGTAGATGACCGATTGCTCGATGATCTCAGGGCGCCGTAGCGGCCGGTCTCCTCACTGGGGTCGCATGGTACCGAGGAAGCGGGCGGGGCCGTTGTATCGACGGCACTCCGTAGTTGGCGATCCAAAGCGGGGCCGGTCTGATGGGTAACTTTCCGAACGCGGTCGATGTGGTCGTGGTTGGAGCGGGCATTTGCGGTGTGACCTGTGCCGCCAGTTTGGCCGCGAGGGGTGCCACGGTACTTGTCGTTGAGAAGGGGGGCACGGTCGCGAGCGAACAGTCCGGGCGAGCCCAAGGGGCTATTCGTGTCCAGGGGCGGGAGCCCGCAGAGATACCGTTGGCCCTCGAAGCGCTGTCGCTCTGGCGCCAGGTCGACGCTGCGGATGATATCGAGCTCACCTTTGGGGGTAATATGTATATCTGCACAGATGAATCCGAGGTTCGCGCTGCAAGTGAGCTTGTCTCACTATCCCATCAGGCGGGACTGCACAACGTGCGTCTTCTCGACCCTATCGAGGCGCGGCATATCATTCCGGCGGCAACGGGCACCTTCGTCGCGGCCATGTGGAGTGCCCACGATGGGCAGTGTCAACCAGCGAAGGCCACCGAGTACTTTGCGCGGCGCGCCTCTACCCAGGGTGCGGTGTTTGCCTATGACACCCTCGTCACCAAGATTGTGGAGCGCGGCGGCACCGTCTCAGGCGTGGAGACAAGTCATGGGCCGATCGCGGCGCGGGCGGTCGTGCTAGCCGGCGGTGTGTGGACGTCCGTGCTCGCTGCGACAGCCGGTGTGAACGTGCCTCTCATGCCCGTGGCGGTGTCTGAGTGTGAAACTGAAGCTGTGGCGCCACTCATCCCGGTGACTCTTCGGACCTTCCACTTTGGAGCGCGCCAGCGGCCGGGCGGGACGATCGTTGTGAGCGCGGGGATGGGCACCGTTGTCGATCATTACGTCTCCTTCGCGAGCCTCCGAAATCTGCATATTTGGGCACTGCGCCTGATTCGCCATCGAAACGCGATCCGGCTCCGATACGACTGGCGCAAGATGCTGAGGGAAGTCTCCGAGCGGAGCGTGGTCTCACCGAAGTTGATCACCATCAACCAGCATCCGGAGCCGAACCGTGCGCTTATGGACCGGTCACACCGAGCCCTTGCCGGTGTGATCCCCGCGCTCCGCAGTGTGCGGATTGCGCGCTACTGGGCTGGCATGATCGATATGTCCCCGGACGGCTTGCCGATCGTCGACGCTAGCACGGGTCCCGAGGGCATGGTGATTCTGGCAGGGTTGAGCGGGCATGGCTTGGCGCTGGGCCCCGTGCTTGGCGAGATTGCCGGAGATCTGGCATTAACGCGCCACACCTCGCGTCCCATTGCACCATTCTCTCTGCAACGATTCGAGTACCCAACCGCGATTCCCAAGAAAATGATGTGAGGTGCCACGACATCACGGTCGAAAGACCTGAGCCGCAGGCGTCATGGCGGTCTCCGCAATGCGAAGACCGCCGTCACCGTCGTCGATGCCTGCGCACGGCGATCAAGGCCCGTCCTAGCGGGAGGAAACTGGATGCAACTGCCCAGGATGTTTATCCTGCTGTCGTTCGCTCGTGTGCTGATGGGGATGACCGTTCCTACCCGCGCAGCAGATTCATTCTCATTCACCACGCTCGATCCCCACGGGGCGACGATCGCGAGCGCCAATGGCATCAATGATGCCGGACAGGTAGTGGGATTCTTCCGTCGCGCTGGCGCTAAGGACCACGCGTTCCTCCGCACAGCGACCGGCACGTTCACCACCTTTGATGACCCGGACCAGGGGGCGCTCCGCGGTAGTCCCCTCGGCATCAACGACGCCGGCCAAATTGTGGGAGTGTTCATGGCAGGGGACAGAGAGCACGGCTTCGTGATGACGCGATAGCCCACTCGAACGCTTCTTGCGGCTTCGCTTTCCCATCGACGGTTTTTGCGAACTGCCACCGGAAGACGTCCCCCGCGGGTTTCACCAGTGTTCAGGGAAGAGCACATTAACCTGAATTGACTAGGAACCGCCAGAAGAGGGACAATACCCTAGCGTGGCGGCGCGGAGCTGTCGATCGATCGTCCGGGTGGGCTCCGAGGCTACTTCGCTGACGCCGGAGTTTGCCCACTCGCGCCGCCACGGCTCGGGAGCCGGGCTCAA
>Ga0187782_10001900_pt1 | contig 15384 bp, 14 predicted proteins | sample 0715_SJ02_MP15_2_FD_132454 | JGI IMG/M metagenome (GOLD analysis project Ga0187782, IMG submission 132454) | Tropical peat soil microbial communities from peatlands in Department of Meta, Colombia - 0715_SJ02_MP15_20_MG | ecosystem: Environmental > Terrestrial > Soil > Wetlands > Peat | place...
CGGTCCAAAATACTTGGACTCAATTTGGCCGCTCAACCCGCCGCTTTCACCAGGCTCGTCAAACGAACCGGAGGCATAGGCTAACTCCCAAGCGCGCGGCCATCCGGGCCGTCGAAATCTACCAACCCAGCCCCGCCGCGCGCAGAAAATGTTGGTACCACTGAAGTATAACAGACACGCCGGCCAGTCAACTGTCGCCCCTGTTCCCAAGGATTTACCAGCCCTCTCTCCAAGGATCACAGCCCTCTCCCCAAGGGAGAGGGCCGGTGAATCCTTGTTAAGGGGGAAGAGAGGGAGGGGAGTTGGGTGAGGGGGCACTGGAATATGCAGACCGTGCGGCGTTATCATCCAACTGCATGCTCCGGGGCCTCGCCATAAAAGAGCGCGCACTCGCACTGGGCTTCGACCTCGCCGGGATCGCACCCGTGTCGATTTGGAAGGACCTCAAGTTTTCGCGCAGGTGGGTGGAAAAGGGCTTCAACGGCGAGATGCGTTACCTCGAAAACCCCAAGCGCTTCGACCCGCTCCTTATCCTGCCATCTGCGAAGTCGGTGGTCTGCGTCGGACTCATCTATAACGCGCCGCTTCCCTATTCAACCGAGGTGGAGGCCGGGAACAGAAGTCAGGAGTCAGAAGTCAGGAGTCAGAATGCAGAAGGCAGAAGGCAAGCCCCTCAGCCGCGCGCCTGGATTTCGCGCTACGCCTGGGGGCGTGACTATCACGGGGTGATGCGGGGAAAACTCGAACAGCTTCGCAAGGCTCTGGCAATGTTGGCGCCCGGAATCGAGACTCGCGTTTTTGTGGACACCGGCCCGGTGGTCGAACGGGCCTTGGCTCGCTATTCGGGAATCGGCTGGATGGGAAAGAACACCTGCATCATCAATCAGGAGAAGGGGTCATGGTTTTTTCTCGGGGTCATCCTAACCAGCCTCGAGGTCGCGCCGGACTTGCCCGCTCCCGATCGTTGCGGTTCCTGCACGGCGTGCCTCGAAGCTTGCCCCACCAGGGCCTTGGTCGAGCCCTACGTGATGGACGCGTCCCGCTGCATCTCTTACTTCACGATTGAGCTTCGCGGATCGATCCCGCAGGAGGTCCGTCCTAGGATCGGCAGCAACGTCTTCGGTTGCGACATTTGTCAGGATGTGTGCCCGTGGAATGGCAGTCGTCAGTTGTCAGTTCTCAGTTATCAGCAAGCTACTTCCGCAGGACGGCTGCGCTCAGAGAGGCGCCACGAGACGAAGCCTGCAACCACGAACGATCCTCGGTTCTACCCACTAATCTTCGAACCGGACCGCACCGGGATTTCGGATGGGGCCATTCCCGAGGTATTGCCGACCGACGACGGACAACGAACGACGGACAACGGACGAAGCGCAACCGACCCCGCCGGTTTCTCTCTATTCAACCCGCCGCTGGCTGCCTTGGCCTCGATGAGCGAGGAGGACTTCCGACGCATCTTCGCCCATTCACCCATCAGGCGCGCCAAGTACCGCGGCTGGCTGCGCAACCTGTGCGTAGCGATGGGTAATTCCGGCGATGCACGGTGCGTGCCGTGGCTCGAGCGCGCGGCCGAGCATCCCGACCCGATCATCCGTGAACATGCGGCCTGGGCCTTGGGCCGCCTGCGGGGCGAGTAACAAGCAGCGGCTTTAGCACAGAGGGCACTGAGTTCACAGAGAAGGTACGAGAGATCGTTCTCTGCGGTCTCTGTGATCTCTGTGGTGAAATCTTTTTCTAACTCGTCGCTGAGGTACGCCAGTTTGAATCAGCTCGAGAATCTGGAGCGATCAGCCTCACGCCGAGGGCCAACCCGGAATCCACCGCCGCACCGATCGGAGATATTCCAGGTAGGAACTGCCGAATTTGCGAGTCAGGGTGGGCTCTTCGTAGAAGAGAACGAAGAAGTGGAGGATGACGGAGAGGAGAAGCGCGAGAAACAGAATCGTTATCGAGCGCAGGTAGAGACCCCCGCCAATCAGAAGCATCAGCCCGCCGATGTACATGGGGTTGCGGACGTAACGGTAGGGCCCGACGGCAACGAAGTCCCGAGGAGCGTCAAAAATGGCGGGAGTTCCGCGACCCCACAAAATAAAAGTGCCTGCGCACGCCAGCACTAATAGTGCCCCCAAAACCGCCACGATGGCGCCAGGTAATTTGATGACTGCAGGGATGGAACTTCCAAAGTACTGATCCAAGACTCGAACCCGCAGGGCAATCCAAGCAAAGAAAAGTATAAAACCGGTCATGTAGACGACGGATCGCAGCGCAAGGAAAAGAGTCTTCATGCGACGCCTCCAGACGAAACCGCGTGCGACGAGTCTACTCCATGGCGCCAAGCATGTGAAGCCAGTGGCCATGTCGTATTTCGGAGGTTACTCTGCGCCGGACTTCCGCCAACACCCCTATTGAATTCGTGCCCTGCTTGTCATATAGTTCCCGCGCCGATTTATATTGCCTTGCTGCCCCGTCCGGCGGCCGGCCGGCAGAAGCAAGGTGGCAAAGGATGCTGCGTGAGTCAGGGGGTGTTGAACGAAGCCGCGACACCGCTTCGCCCGTGGAATGAACCACTCCACCACTCCCTCAGGAGGTAAGCAGATGTTCAAGGTCAATCATTCTCCCCTACACATTCGAGTGCTGGTGTTGGTGCTTATAAGCCTGGCACTCACTTTGAGTTGTTCCGCACCAGTACCCAAGCCAACGGGCCCGGCGGCCGATTACGAGGACGCCAAAGACATGTTCAAGCGCAGCCGCTTTGACCGCTCTCTCGAGTTCACGGATGGCTTGGCGACCGCCCAGCCGCCAACCAAATACACGGAAAAGGCGCAGGTGCTCCGTGCGGTGATTTACACCGCCCAGATGCAGAGCTGCAAGGAACTGGCCGACGCCTATTCGAAAGGCGCCGACGAGACTAAGAACTCACATTTCAAAGCGGAATATGAGCGCTTGCGCCACGATAATACGCAGGATGCGATGAAGGCGGCGCTGGGCCTGGCGGAAACCGCACATCAGTTGCTCGAAGGCGGCAAGGTCTCGAAACAGGTGACTCTGGAAACGCCCTTCCCCACGACCGAAGCCCCGTTGGAGGTGGCGGATCTTCAGCAGGTCAGGGCTGGGGGCTGGATCGAGCCTGACCACCAGGATTCCGCTGCGGTCGAGTCTCTCAACAAATCGATCGAAGATACACTGGGCGAAGCCGTCTCCGGGGATCGCTCGAAGGCCCGCAGCGCCCTGGCTCCCGGCTCGACTCAGATTGATGGACTGGACTTCACCCTCTTCCTCGGCAATCAACTCGTCGACGCAGCCACGTTGTTCGATCGCAAGCACGGCAGCGATCCGGTAAAGCTCCGGGCGGTCTGCCAGGAGGGGTTCGAGGCGGTCAAGACGGCAGAGGGCATACTGAAAGAAACTCCCAACCCCGATAAAGAAAAACAGGTCAAGAAGCTGGACGATCAATTCAAAGCCGCTCTCAAGCGCGTCTAACGTGATGTTCGTGTGGTCGCCGGGGCGGCCGTTGCGTCCGCCCCACGGCCACCACACGGGTTCATCGTGCCATCGCCGGTTCAGGACGAAGGGGCCGCGGCATTGCCCAGGTCCAAGCAAACGAATTCAACCATCCCAGGTGTCCGCGTCGGTCACGCAAGTGACTTGAAAGGGCTGACGGGGTGCACCGTCGTCCTCTGTGAAGAAGGCGCCGTCTGCGGGGTGGATGTGCGCGGCTCCGCGGCGGGCACGCGCGACCTGACGCCCTGCCTTCCCGGTCATGTGGTGGAGCGCGTGCACGCCATTTTCCTGAGCGGAGGCAGCGCGTTTGGCCTGGACGCCGCGGCGGGAGTCATGCGGTATCTGGAATCGCGCGGCATTGGGTTCCCAGCCGGGAAAGTGCGCGTGCCGATCGTTCCCGGGGCTGTTATCTTCGATCTTAACCTTGGATCCTCGAGGGTTCGACCCGGCGCAAGCCTGGCCCTCCGCGCCTGCCGGAATGCCAGCCGAACGGTCGTGGAAGGCTCGGTTGGGGTAGGAACCGGAGCCACGGTTGGAAAACTCTATGGGACCGGCCAGGCTACCAAAGGCGGCGTGGGGTTCGCGACTAAAGTGTTGGCAGGCGGGGTTTGCGTGCAGGCCTTGGCCGTGGTGAACGCCTTTGGCGATGTCGTGGATCCTCGCACCGGCGAGGTGATTGCGGGCGCGCGACTGGCAACTAAATCTGCGCAATTCGCAGGAACCGCAGAGAGCATGTGTGCAGGGCAAACAGGCCGGCCCTTCGCCGCCACTAACACCACGCTGGCGGTCGTGATCACCAGCGCCGCTTTGGACAAAGTCCAGGCAGCCAAAGTCGCGCAAATGGCGCAGGATGGACTGGCGCGCGCCATACGCCCCGTCCACACTCAATGGGACGGCGATCTGGTCTTTGCGCTTTCGTTAGGCAGGAAGCAGGCAGAGCTTAATACCGTCGGCACTGCCGCAGCGGATGCGACCGAAGAAGCAATCGTCCGCGCCGTAGAAAACGCGAAAGGACTGGGCGGCGTTCCATCCTGCCGGGAAATCAGGGGCTAGGGGTTAGGGGTTAGCGATTGGGGGTTGGGGATAAAGGGCCCCTAGCCCCTAGCCCCTAACCCCTAGTCCCTAGCCCCTGCCTTTCAGTGGCTCGGCTGAGGCGCAACGCCGTCGGGAGCGGAAGAGGGAGGGGGCGCCGGCGCGGTGGTGCTTTCATGCGGGCTGGTACCGGGCATGCTGGCTGTTGAGGTGGATTCCACTTGCCAGCCGTTGTCTTTCCTGCGCAGTTTATAGAGCATGCCCACAGCCAGGTTGGGCGCCTGCTTGCTGCTGAATTTCACCAAGGCCTGAGCGGTGTCGCCGTTAAAGGTCACGTCGCCGACTTCCACCGTCATGTTCTGGAAAAAGACGTTGGGCTGCTGCTTCAAGTGTTCTTCGATCGCTTGTTGAACGGCGGCTTTGGTTTGAAAACCGCCCAGCTTGTGGCAAGCGGCTGAAGCGGCCAAGCCCAGAATCACCATGCCCATTACAACCGCGCGCATCCGAACCTCCCGTGTCTCTAACCACCCTACCCTTGCGCTACATGATTGTCAAAAGCAGCCTTGGAGTGCGGCAGCGGAGCTGCCGACTTTCGCCTGTAGGGCTTGCCTTACGTGGCCGACGACAAGGGGACGGCAAGCCGTCCCCCTACACCAGCGTCAGGCGGCTTCGCTGCGCACTCCAAGGGGTGCGTCACGTTTGACACCCTCGCACGCCTGGTTTACATTGAGCCTTCAGCCGAAAGCGACAAGGAGTGGCCATGCTGGATCTGAGTTTTGTGCGCGACAATCTCGAATTGGTGAAGCAGAAAATGCGCGAGCGCGGTTTGGGGGACGCGCTCGGGAGCTTCGAATCCATCGACCAGGAACGGCGCAAGTTCCTGGTCGAGGCGGAGAGGCGCAAGGCGCGCCGTAATAAAGTTTCCGATGAGATCGCGGCCTTGAAAAAATCGAAGCAGGATGCCTCCGCTTTGATTGCCGAGATGAAGCAGGTGGGCGCTGAAATCGAGGAGCTCGATGCCAAGGCCAAGGAATACGACGAGCAACTACAGCAACTTCTGCGCGTTATTCCCAACCTGCCTCACTCGAGCGTTCCCGTCGGCCGCGGCTCAGAGGACAACCAGGAGGTTCGGCGTTGGGGCCAGCCGCGCCAATTCGATTTCGAACCCAAGGCGCATTGGGACCTGGGGCCGGCCCTCGGCATCCTGGATTTCGAGCGTGCGCGCAAAATCGCCGGCGCGCGCTTCGCGGTGTACAGCGGCGTGGGAGCCAGACTGGAACGCGCCCTGGCCAATTTCATGCTCGATCTGCACACCAAAGAGCACGGCTATACGGAGATTCTGCCGCCCTTCATCGTGAACTCGAACAGCCTTTTCGGCACCGGCAATCTGCCCAAATTCAAGGAGGACCTCTTCAAACTCGAAGGCACCGATTACTGGCTGATCCCCACGGCTGAAGTTCCGGTCACCAATCTCTATGATGGAGAGGTGCTCGAGGCCGAACGGCTGCCGGTGAAGCACTGCGCGTGGACCGCCTGTTTTCGCAGCGAAGCGGGCTCTTACGGGAAGGACACGCGAGGCATCATCCGCCAGCATCAGTTTCAGAAAGTCGAGATGGTGAAGTTCGCACTTCCGGAAAGTTCCTATGATGAGCTCGAGTCTCTCACCAAGAATGCCGAAGCCATCCTGCAGCGGCTCGAGCTTCCGTATCGAGTCGTGATGCTCTGCACGGCCGACCTGGGATTCAGCTCCGCGAAGACTTATGATCTCGAGGTTTGGCTTCCCGCCGCCGGCGAGTATAAGGAGATCTCCTCCTGCTCGAACTTCGAAGCCTTTCAGGCCCGGCGCGCTAACCTGCGCTTCCGCCGCGGCAAGTCAGGCAAGACGGAACTCCTTCACACCCTCAACGGCAGCGGCCTGGCCGTGGGCAGAACGTGGGTGGCAATCATCGAAAACTATCAGCAAGCCGACGGCTCGGTGGTCATCCCCAAGGCGCTGCGGCCGTATCTGGATGGGGTGGAGAGGATCAGTAGGCAGTAAGCAGTCGGCAGGGGAAGAAGAACAAGTCAAAAGGCAAAGCGCAAAAGGCAAATTTCAAAGGTTGAAGGCTTGGGGGCTGGCGCAGACCGCAAAGGCCGCAGACCGCGCTACCAGAAGCCACGTTCGCGGCACCGGCTGGCGACGCTTCGGCTTTGCCATTTGCCTTTTGCGCTTTGCCTTTTGACTTGTTCTTCGCCCGCTTCCCACCTGCCCATCTGCCTACCTGCCCACTGCCCACCTGCCTCATTTCTGCTCGCTTCCCGGCGCCGGTCCCGGCATGTAGCGGTGGAAGTCGCCGGGCGGGTGGGTGTGCTCGAATTGAATGGTGGAATGCGTGATACCGAAGCCGCCGGCCAAGACTTCGCGCAGTTGCTGGCAGATTTTTTCGGTCTCGGAAGTAGGCATGTCCAGGATGTAGACGTGGCAGGAAAGCGCGTGCGAATTGGCTCCCAGGCTCCAGATATGAATGTCGTGGACTTCGCGCACGCCCGGAACCTCGAGCATGGCGTTCGCTACCCGTTCCAGATCCATACCCTTGGGGAGGCTCTCGAGAAGGATATTCGTCGATTCGGTGATGACGCCGAGGGCTGTCCAAACGATCATGCCGGAGATCAGGAAGGCGATCAGCGGGTCGATCAGGGTTTGGCCGGTGCGCTGGATGAGCCAGGCGCCTGCGATAAGGGCGATATTGGAAAGCGCATCGCCCAGGTTGTGAATGAAAACCGCGCGCAGGTTCAGATCCGAGCGTCCGGGCGCCAAGGCAAGTGAAATACTTCCGTTGATGACCAGGGCCACGACTCCCACAACCAACATGGCATGCGTGGCGATAGGTTCAGGACTGAGGATTCTCTCGTATCCCTCGTAGCAGATGAAGATGGCCACCGCCATCAGCAGCAGGGCATTGACAAATGCCGTGAGCACGCCGGCGCGCTGGTAGCCGTAAGTTCTCTGGTGGTCGGGAGGCTTGCGCTCGAAGTAGAGAGCAATCCAGGCGAGCACCAGTGACGGAAGGTCCGTGAGGTTGTGCCAGCCGTCGCTGACCAGCGCCAGGCTGTGCGCCAGATGGCCCGTGACGAACTCAATGACCACCAGCAGCAGCGTCACCAGCAGCGCGCCCTTGACCACCCAATCCGGCCTGCGAAGGTGGTCGTGGCTGTGACCGTGAGCGTGGCTGTGGCCGTGACTGTGCACAAGAACCCCAGCCGCGATTCTACACGAGCTTGGCCTCCAGCGTAATCGGCGTAGCGGCGAGGGCCTTTGAGACCGGGCAGCCTTTCTTGGCGCCTTCCGCCTGAGCCTGGAAAGCGGCGTTGTCAATTCCCGGAATCTGGGCCTCGGTGTGCAATTCGATCTTGGTGATGCCAAATCCTCCCTCGACCGGCTCGAGGTGCACCTTGGCGGTGGTGTGGACGCGGGTGGGAGTGAAGCCGGCCTTGGACAGTCCGGCCGAAAGCGCCATTGAGTAGCAGCCCGCGTGGGCGGCGGCGATCAACTCTTCGGGGTTGGTTCCTTTGCCACTCTCGAATCTCGAAGCGAAGGAATAACTGCCCTCGTACGCGCCGCTCCCCAGCTTCACCGTTCCTTGTCCTTCCCTCAAATTCCCTTTCCATTCCGCTTCTGAAGATCGAACAGCCATAGTGGTGTGCTCCTTTGGAAGAATTCAAAGAGACTGTTTGGAACGTCTGGTAAGCCCCAAGAGACCAGTATAACACGCACCCTCGCGCTGCACTTGCGAACAAGCCGGTTTCACGCCAAGGCGCAAAGAACGCCAAGCTCGCAAAGCCGAAAAAGAGATTCCTCTTTGCGCGGCCTCGCGCCTCTGCGACTTGGCGTGGGCTGTTTTGGTTTTCTCATTGTGGCGAGCAACCAGCGTTACGGGACTAAAACGATTTTCCCGTAAGAGCCCGGCTCCATGACGGCCTGATGCGCGAGCGACGCTTCGGCCAAGGGCATCTCACGGCCCACGATGGGGCGGAGTGTACCGTCCTCCAAGCCCGCGACGAGCGCGGCATGAATGCCGGTCAATTCATCCTTACTGGCATGCCACAACATCACACCGAGGATGCTCGATTCGCGCTGCATGGTCGCGCGCGGATTGATCTCAATGTTGCCGCGATTGCCGATCACCACCACGCGGCCGTGCAGGGCGAGCAGGTTGAGGTCCTTGGCCAGATTTACGTTGGCCAGCATTTCCAGGATGACATCGATCCCGCGTCCTTTGGTGAACGCCAGGATTTCCTCGGTATAGCCTTCCCGGTGGTGATCCACAACGTGGTGGGCGCCCTGCTCGAGCACCAGCTTTTGACCCTTTTCGGTGCTGGCCGTCCCGATCACCTGGAAGCCGCCCGCGCGCGCCATCTGCACCGCCGCGATCCCCACGCCTCCGCTCGCGCCATGAACCAGGATAGTTTCCCCGGCTCGACCCTGCGCGCGCTGGAAAAGGGCGCGGTAGGCCGTCGCATACGGAACATTTACGCCCGCGCCTTGCGCAAAGCCCAGCGTCGCGGGCAGCGGGTGCACCTGGGCATCGTCGCAAAGCGCCAGCTCGGCGTACGAGCCGCTCAGCGCCCCGCCGAAGTAGACGCGCTCGCCAACTGCCATGTTCTCCACGCCTGCTCCGACCTCCGCCACCGTCCCGGCGCCGTCCATACCGGGTGTATAGGGCAGCGAAGGTTTCACGGCGTAGGCGCCCGTGCGCATATAGGTATCCGCCGGGTTTACGCCCGCCGCCCGCACCTTCACAACAACCTGGCCCGGCCCGACCACGAGGTCCGGCACTTCCTCGAGTTTCAGCACTTCCGGGCCCCCGAATTCATGGACACGAATGGCCTTCATGGTGTGCTCCTTGGTACGCCGCGCGCCTCGATCGCCTTCACTTCGCCGAGCCGCCGCACATGCCGCTCCTCGCCGGAAAACGTTGCGTGCGCGAAGGCGTTAGCGAGTTCGTTGCTCAGCGCCGGCCCGATCACACGCGCGCCCAGGACCAGCACATTCATATCGTCATGCTCCACGCCTTGGTGCGCGGAATAGGTATCGTGACAAATGGCGGCCCGGATCCCCTTGAGCTTGTTGGCTGCCACCGAGGCGCCAACCCCGCTGCCACAAAGCAGGATTCCCCGCTCTACCGTTCCGTCTAGGACGGCTTTTCCTAACGCCTCGGCATAGACGGGATAATCCACCGGAGCTTCGCTGTGCGTGCCGAGATCAACGATATTGTGACCCAAAGCTCCCAGGTATCGCACCAACTCTTGCTTCAGCTTGAAGCCGGCATGGTCCGCAGCTAGCGCAATGCGCATGAATGCCCTCCCGTCTTTGGCCTTCTGTTGTTCGTTGCAACTGCAACTGCCGACATTCTTCGCGTAGAGGGGCGGCCTAAAGTATGCCCGGCTGTCACGCCCCTTCAGGGCTTGCGGTCGGAAACCAAATACCGACCTCCCTTGCTACTCCCTTGCTCCCCAGGCCGATGGCCTGGGGTTTGTCAGGTCGCCCCTTCGGGGCTGCGAATTTCGACCGAGTTTCGAGCTTGAGACAACTGTCTACACACATTTAGGACACTACCGTCTGTTCTCCCGTCTTGCCGATTCTTGCGGAATGAGCTCTAAGACGCGCTTCTCGCCGCGGCGCAGTACCGTGAGCGAGGATTTGACGCCCACCTTATCATCGGTCAACAATTGGTGGAGCGTGTCGATTCCGGTCACCACACGGTCGTCGTAGGCGACAATCACATCGCCTTCGAGGAGGCCGGCTTTTTCCGCCGGGCTCTGCGCTTCCACTGAAACCACCAGCACGCCACTCTCCGCCTCGAGGCCATTCAGCCTCACCAGGCGCCGCTGAAGGGGAACGTCTTGTCCCGCCACGCCGATGAAACTGCGGCGGACCTTGCCGTCGCGGATCAGGCGGCCCGCCACGAATTTCGCGGTATTAACTGCGATGGCGAAACAGATCCCTTGCGCTGGAAGGATGATGGCCGTGTTGACGCCAACCACCTGCCCCTGGGAGTTCACGAGCGGTCCGCCGGAGTTTCCGGGGTTCAGGGCGGCGTCGGTTTGAATCACATTGCTGATCAGCCGTCCGCCGCCGGAACGGAGCGAGCGACCCAGTGCGCTCACCACTCCGGCGGTGACGGTACACTGAAATCCGTAAGGATTGCCGATGGCGATCACCAGTTGTCCGACGCGGAGCGATTGGGAATCACCCAGCGGGGCGGGCGACAAGTTAGTCCCTTCGATTCTCACTACCGCCAAGTCCGTTTCCGGATCGTCTCCCACCAGATCGGCCTGAAAGCGCCGCCCGTCCGTGAGCGTTGCCTCGATCTTGCTTGCGTTGTGGACGACGTGACTGTTGGTAAGAATGAAGCCATCCGGCGTGAATAGGAATCCTGACCCATGCCCGCGTGCCTGGTTTGGAAAACGAGGGTCGAGGACCCGGCCTGGTTCAGCCGGCTGGTGAACTTCCAGGTTGAGCACTGCGGCGCTGACCCTTTCCGCAGCGCCGATGACGGCTCGCGAGTAGGCGTCGAGCAGCGGGTCGTCGGCTGCCGGAACTGACGCCGCGATCACTCCGCCAGTTGCTGCGGAAGTCGCATCCGATGTTATTTCCCGAACTTCTGGCATTTCTCCTCCTGAACGCAAAGCCTCACACAGCCATTGGATTCCGGGGCAGCCCATTCCGTTTCAAAGACCCTCAATCGGGGCGCAGAGCTTGCATAACCGCTGCCGGACGCCGGCTCACAAAGCTGGTTCCCCGAAGGGGAACAACGTCAGTAGCCGTAGGTTTCATCTACGGCTACTGATATTCATCCCCTTCGGGGATGAGGGCGGGCGCTGCCGTGACATCACGGAAACCCAGATAAGTGTGGCTGATTTGGACAGCCGTAGTCACGGACCGCCGCTACAGGATTCAAACTGAGACACTACGCGCTGGCTGGAGCCCTACACTCCACAACCGCTTTGGGGTAAAATGACTGTGAGTGAATCGGAGGGAGCGCCTGATTCGAAGACCGAGAAGGACTAAGGTATGCGGCTGGTAAGGCTTGGGAAACGGAAGCGGAACTCATCGCAGTATCGCAACTTCATGCGGACCAGACTGGGGCAGTTGGCCGGGCTAGTACTTCTGGTTGGGCTTTGCGCTGTGCCGGCCTTTCTGCTTCCGGCACAGAACACTTCGCCAAGCTCCGCCGCATCGGACTCCGGCGCCAAGCCTGCCGCTCAGCAGCCTTCCGCCCGGCCGGATCAAACCATCCCTCCTGGAAGCAAAAAACCGTTTCGAGTGCGTGTGGAAGTCGTGGACGTTCCGGTGACGGTGATCGGCAAGCGGGGCATTCCCATCATTGATTTGACGCAGGATGATTTTCAGGTGTTTGAAGACGGCAGGCCCCAGGCGATCCGCTACTTCAGCCAGGAATCTCACCAACCGCTCCGCATCGGCTTAGTCTTAGATACGAGCAACAGCGCGCGGCGGCAACTCTCCTTCGAGAAAGACGCGGCTACCGAGTTCGTCTTCGAGATGTTACAGGGGAGGGCCATCAAGAACCAGGTTTTCCTCCAAACCTTCGACTCCTCCAGTTCGCTTATTCAAGATTTTACAAGCGACGCCGAAACACTCAACGAGAAAATCCAAGACTTGAAGGCAGGCGGCGGGAAAGCCCTCTACGACGCCATCTATTCCTCTTGTAAGGATAAGATGATGCAAGCCGGCGACCCGGAGAGCACGCGGCGGGTCCTGGTGGTGATCAGCGACGGAATTGACGTCCAGAGCCAGCACTCCCTGGATGAAGCCATCTCCATGGCGCATAAAGCCGAAGTGATGATCTACTGCATCGGCAATGCGAATTATGGCTTCACAAACCCAGGCGACGAAGTTCTGCAAGCGCTCTCGGACGGGACCGGCGGTGGATCGTTTTTCCCGCTCCGTGAACTACCCGGCACCGACTTGGCGACGGGTTACTTGTCCCATGGACAGATTGGGGAAACGTCGCAGAATAAGGGACTGGGCGCCGACACGGGTACATTCTCCGCGCAACGCCTGGTGCATATTGCCGATGCCATGGAATCTATTTATCACGAACTGGGAGCGCAGTACGAGATAGGATATGTGCCCACCAACGGCCTCCTCGACGGCACCTACCGCAGTATCCGCGTTCTGTTGGCGCGCAAAGGCGTCACCTGCCGCTGGAAACCGGGGTACTTTGCGACGCCGGAATGACACGCAAACGCGTCGCAGTGGCCGTAGCGATGACCTGGGGAGTTCACGACGGGCCTAGAGGAGATCCCAAAAGGCAAAGTTCCTGATGGAGATTTGAAATTATGAGCAAAGCGTACCGGCGCGGATTTTCGCCGTTAATGCAACAGCTTCGGCGGGAACGAGAATTGGCCACCTCGAAGCTCACCCCTGCCGAGCGCTTTCGAGAGGCGCTGGATCTTTCCGACTTCTGTCTTAAACTAGCTGCCAAAGGCCGAGAACTCCGTGCTACATCAAGCCCTTCGAAGAATTCTAAGCGTCATTGAAAATCTGGGAATGTCTTACGCCTTGATCGGTGCGCTCGCGTTGGCGTTTTACGATGTCGTGCGTGCAACCAAAGATCTGGATTTGCTGATTCTTCTGAGTCCTCTCGAAATGGCGGGCCTCGTGGCGAAACTTAGGGCAGAGGGAGTGTCTGCGACCGCGCAACGAGGGGCGCCTGGAGATCCCGTTGTGGGTGTCGTAGTGACGCAGGTCCCGGCGGGCGGAACTCAAATTAAGTGTGATCTGCTCCTTCCCTCCGCCCGCTGGCAGTCGGAGGCAATCCGCAACGCCCAGACTTTCGAGGCGGTAGGGTTGGCAGTTCGGGTTGTTCAAGCCCGAGACCTGTTTTTGCTCAAGCTGTACGCTGGGGGTCCTCAAGACCTAATCGACGCCAGCCAGTTACTTCGACGACAGGACAAAACTACGCGCAGCGCGTGGAAAGAGGCTGCTTCGAAGTTGCGCATGGGCGAAGACCTGAAGCGGTGTCTGCTGTATATGGCGGAGGAAGAGTAGCGCAGACCTGCTTTGTAGGTCTGCGGTTCGAGGCCCTGCGATCCGAAAAGCCGCAGACCTACAAAGCAGGTCTGCGCTACCGTTCGCGAGGTGCTCCTCAATGGATGTTTCGAATCTGCTCAACAGCTTTCGCGAGGCGCGCATTGTCGATCTAAGCCAAACCCTCGAAGAGCACATGCCGCACTTCCCCACCCACTCGATGTTCTTTCACAACCTCTGGGGGTCGTACTGGCATGGCGGGCGCTCCCTCAGTTATCAACTGGTGATGCACGAGCACAACGGCACCCACGTGGATGCCCCCGCACACTTCATCAGCGACGCCAAGCCCCACGCCCACCTCACCATTGACCAGATCCCCGTGGGCCGTTTGATGGGACGGGGCGTGCACCTCGATTGCCGCACTTGCGGCGAGTCCGGCTACGTCTCTGAAAAGCAGATCGTGGACTGGCAGTCTCAACACGGCGCGATTGCACAGGGCGACATCGTTCTGTTTGATTTTGGCTGGTCGGCGCGCTGGCAGCTTCGGCCCCACGATCAGGCCTACGCTGAGCACTGGCCGGGCGTGAGTAGGCAAGCGGCGGAGTACCTGATTTCCAAGTCCGTGACGGCCCTCGGCGTCGATACGCTTTCCCCTGACCCCCCGGAGGCACTGCGCACTAATCCCATCCACCCCGTAGTGCTCGAGAAAAACCTGCTGATCATCGAGAACCTTACCAACCTCGGAGAGTTGCCCGATTTCTTCCTCTTCCTGGCCTTTCCACTGAAGATCCGTGCCGGCTCCGGCTCGCCGATTCGAGCCGTGGCTATTTTCTAGCCTGGAGGGGCAGGGCTTCACAGGCTGCGGAAAAAGTCTGGTGGCACAGCCACTCCTGGCTGTGCGCGTGGCACAGGCACTCCTGGCTGTGCTCCGCTAGCAAGACCAACAGAATCGGCACAGGCAGGAGTGCCTGTGCCACTGTCGAACCCAGGCTAAACCGCCCGCTGCGCCTGTGGCCGCACAAAAAGGATGACCACGGAACTCAAGAAGTAGCCGGCGGCGAGCAATCCGAAGGCGTAAACGAAGTTTCCCGTATGTTGGTTGATATAACCGATGGCCAGTGGGCCAAAATATCCGCCCAGATTTCCGAGAGCGTTCACCAAGCCCATGGCAGAACCCGAGACGGCCCGGGGCAAGGTCTCAGTGGGAATAGCCCAGAACGGCCCCAGGGCGCCGTAGGAACCCGCCCCGACGAGAGAAATAGCGAGGAAAGAGAGGGCCGGTGAAGAGTGAGTTAACAGAACGCTGGCCAGCATGAAAACTCCGCCCCACGCCATGGCCAGGGCAACATGCCAGCGCCGCTCCCGCCGCTTATCCGAATGGCGTGAGACCACGATCATCCCTGCCGCGGTAAAGAGGTAAGGAAGCGTAAAAAGGACTCCGACCTGCGCGCTGCTGAGCTTGCGCGCGTTGGCCATGGCGCTCGGCAGCCAGAAGAGATAGCCGTAATTGCCGCTATTCAGCAAGAAGTAGAATCCCACCATCAGCAGCAAGCTGGGCCTCAGGAGCGAACGGTGCAAGGGCTCCGGAGTGCCGGGATCCAGTTCCCGAGCCTCCCGCTCGAGCGTGGTTTCGAGGTGCTCGAGTTCCTGTGCGGAAATCCATCGGGCGTGGCGGGGATGGTCGTCAATAAAAGACCACCAGATCACCAACCACAACAATGGAAAGAGTCCTTCCGAGATCAGGAGCACGCGCCAATTCCAGCGGCCCAGAATCCAGCCCGAGAGCGGGGAAGAAGCGACCACGGCAACCGGCAGGC
>Ga0187782_10001901_pt1 | contig 15382 bp, 12 predicted proteins | sample 0715_SJ02_MP15_2_FD_132454 | JGI IMG/M metagenome (GOLD analysis project Ga0187782, IMG submission 132454) | Tropical peat soil microbial communities from peatlands in Department of Meta, Colombia - 0715_SJ02_MP15_20_MG | ecosystem: Environmental > Terrestrial > Soil > Wetlands > Peat | place...
ACTGGCTGCCGCACCGGCAACCCCACCCCCCACCGAGGAATTCACGCCGCAGAACGTGACGGTAACGGCGCACGTCAACGCGGTGTTCACGTTGAAGTGAGGGTGAACCGATTTGTTCTTGAAGGTGAGTAGTAATCCGGGCGGGGTCTCTGTAGAGAGTCAAACTCGTGCCCGCACCAGCTGTACTTCCTACGATCCCACCGGTTTGGCAACACCGATGCGGCTGCCATCCACCGTAATGGCCCGCTGGATCTCCATTTCGATCGACGTGCCTACATCCATCTTCACATCCGCTCCACGTTTGAGCAGCGCCCAGGCAATGCCGGCGGCCGCGCCCGCGCCCGCGCCTACGCGCGCCCCATTGAGGCTGCCGGTGGCTAATCCTCCCGCGGTTGCGCCGCCCATGGTTCCGTACACGCCGTTCCTGGCCGCATCTTCAACTTTCTTACCGGTATCCTTATCCTGCTGAATGGTGCCTTCCTCATCTTTCACGGACTTGTTGTCCGCTCCCGGCGTATTCTCCACCGACCCCGGCAGCATCACCGTATAACCGCTGGGAAAAATGATCGAGGTGAAGTGCATCAAGATCTCTGCCCTGCCACTTCCATGCTTGGCACGCTCCACGTGTGAGATCGTGCCTTGAATGTATGCGCCGGCGGGAATCACCACCTTGTTATCCATGACAAAAGGAAACGCGGTTGTCGCGTAGACGGCATCTCCCTCGCGCGCGTTCTTGGTGGAGATGGCCTGCGCGAGTGACAAGGGAATCTTCGTGCCGGCGGGAATTGTGATGGTATTAGGATCAGGCTTGGCCGTAGGAGTCGTGCTTGGGGCCGAAGCGGGCTGCTCCTGTGGCGCGGGGATGGTCGCGGCGGCTGGATTGGGCGTCGCTTCCGACGCGGGTGACGCCGGTGTTGCCGCCGGCGCAGAACTTGCGCCTGTATTCTGAGCCGGAGGAGCGGCGGGCTTCGGCGCATCCGCCGCCTGTGCGAAAGCGATTCCCGAGATCAGAAGAACTGCTAAGAACCCGCGCATCGGCACCTCCAGAGGAAAGACGCTGCCTTGATAAATTAGAGATTATCACGCCCAGCCGCTAGGATGCCGGGTTTGCGCCGAGAGTTATCCCGCCAGGTGGTTTGCCGGTGAAGGCGACGCTCCACCAGCCGACGGGATCATTTCTTCGACCCGGTCTGGACTTCCACTCCGCTGGGATGTGTGGCGTGGAGGTGCAGCGAGAAGCTCACGGATTCGCAGCCTGCGCCGCGTTAAGGGCAGATTATGGCTGCGCGTCGGCCCCCGGAAAGTGAACACGTGGATACCGGGCCGCGATATCCGGGTTGCCTAGTGTGCGCGTATAATGTGTTGCCACAGAATGAAGGAGGTGCTGGTATGGCCAAGACAAAGGAGTTCACAATTACCGTCGACAATCGGCCCGGCGCAGTCGCCGAGATCGCAAGAACACTGGGCAACGCGAGGGTGAACATCCTCGCTCTCTTAGCAACGGCCCAGGGGGCGAGCGGCACGGTTCAACTCATTGCTGAGGATGCCAGACGGGCAAAGAAAGCCCTGGACGAAGCCAGGTTTTCGTATCAGGAGACAATCGCAGAGGAGTACGAACTGCCGAACAAGCCGGGAGCGCTGGCGCAACATCTAGACCGGCTCGCAGCCAAAGGCGTCAATCTGAACTCGATTCATGCCACTGCCTCGAAAGGTGGAAAAAAGGCGGTTGTAGTTTACACAGCGGAGGCTGTGGCGAAAACGGCAACAGCCGCATAACCGGCTGGCTCACGGCCCCACGGTCGCGGCGAGTTCCCTCAAGGACCTCTTCGGGTGGAACGACCAGGCGGTCTGGAGGCACAGCTCCCCCGTACCTATTTCGGAAAGCCGACCTTCCGCACCAGCTCGGTGTAGCGCGGATCGGAATGCAGAGACTCGAGGGCAGTGTCGGTGCGCAAGAAGATCAGGAATGTGTTGTGCTCCTGGTAGGCAATGTTGAGCCACTCGAAGGCATGCTCTTTGTCGCCGGTATCGGCATAGTAAGCGGCAATTGAGTACGGCGCCAAATAGTTAGTGCCAGCCTTGCGTTGCGCGGTAAGAACATCAATCGCTTTGTGCGCCGCGGCTGGCCATCCGCCGGAGCGGAACGCCGTTTCCATCGCCGGTGCCAACTCGGATAAGTTCTTATCTCCCGTCATTTGCGCATACATCTTATATTCCTGAATCAGCTGCTCATATTTGTGTTCACCCCAGTATGCAATCGAGAGGTCCTGGTGCGCCGCGCTAAAGGAGGGGTTTTCTGCGAGGACTTTCTGATACTGTTCAATCGCCTTGTCGAACTGATGGGCGAAGTTGTAGGCGTCGCCCTGGGCGCAGCCAATGATAGCCGAGAGCGGATCGAGTTCGTGAGCGCGGTTGGCTTCGGCAATGGCCTCCTGGACGCGGCCACCCATGTATGAAAGCGACTGCGAAAACCACTGATGGGCGGTGGCATCGCTGGGATCAAGCTCGAAGGCCTTTCTGAACTCGGCTTCGCCGCCGGAAAAATCCCAGTCGCCGTGTGTCTTCTCCAGTCCTAGGTCGGCATGAGCCCGGGCTAGCGTGGGATCGAGGTCCAGCGCCTTGTTCGCGGCCGCTGCTCCCTTGGAGAAGAATTCTTTGGGGTCGCCCTCCGCATAAGCCGTGATGACCACATATACATCGGCCAGCCCGGTGTACGCCTGCGCGTAATTCGGGTCCTTATCGATTGCCTGGTTGAAATAGGAAATCGCCGTCTTGAGGTCGGCGCCCGTGCGTTTGTTCCAGTAATAACGGCCTTTCACGTAAAGCTGATACGCTTCGGGATTTTGCGTGCCTTGCTTCGAAACCTGCTGCTTTTGCGCCCCACTCAACTGCGAGCGGAGCTTGCCCGCAATGTCGCCCGCGATCTGTTGCTGCAGCGAGATGATGTCAGCGGCCTTGCGCTCGTAGGTTTCCCCCCAAATTTCAGTATTGTCCCGCACATTGGTGAGGTCGGCCGTGACCTGAACCGAGTCTCCGCGCTGCACCACGCGGCCGGTAAGCAAGGCATCGACGGTCAACTCCTTGCCGACCTGCTGCACGTCGATGTCTTTCCCTTTGTAGCGGAAAACCGAATTGCGCGATTTCACCTTCAGGTCAGGCACGTGAGCGAGGCTGGCAATCAGAGATTCGGTAAGCCCGTCGCTGAGAAAATCGGTGTCGGCGTTGCCGCCTGTGTCGGCGAAAGGAATGACGGCAATGGAGCCGATTTGCGCCGTTCCCGCTCGTGAGCGGAAATACCAAAACCCGGTGGCGATAATCGCGGCCAGCACGACCACAGCAGCCGGAAACCAGAATTTGCGAGTGTTCGAAGCCGCGGCGGCGTCCACAACCCTAGCGCCAGAAGCCGTCACGCCGCCGCCAGAGGCCGCTCCGCCAACCGCGCTAGCGCCGGTCTCCGGCCGACTGTCCAGCGGGCGTCCCGCCCGCGAAGCCGCCGAGACGGCGGCGCTGCTTGGCGAAGCCGCGCCAGCGGCTCCCGATCCAGCAGCCGACGTCATCTCCGCCGGCAGGGGCTTCTCCGCCGCGCTCGCGCTCGCCGCCGAACTTCTTCCCGAATCGACCTCGCGCTTCAACCGCTTCAGATCGGCCCGCACCTCCGAGGCCACCTGGTAGCGCAGCTCACGGTCTTTATCGAGCGCTTTGGTGATGATGCGCTCCAGCTCAGCGGGAACTTCGGGATTCAACCGGACCGGCGCAATCGGCGCCTTCTCCAGAATTGCGTTGAAGATTACCGCCGAGGTTTCGCCACGGAAAGGCAGCGTGCCGGTGGCCATCTCGTAAAGCACCGCGCCGAACGAAAACAAGTCGCTGCGAGCGTCGAGTTCCTTGCCGCGGGCCTGCTCCGGCGACATGTACGCCACTGTGCCCACCGTAGTACCCGGGCTGGTGAGGAATTGCTCGTCCATCGTGGCGAGGGTCGCGCCTTGGGCGCTGCTTCCGGGCTGAGAAGAAACCTTGGCCAGGCCGAAGTCGAGAATCTTGGCGTGGCCGCGCTTGGTGACGAAAATATTCGCCGGCTTGATGTCGCGGTGCACGATGCCTTCGCCATGGGCGGCATCGAGCGCGTCGGCAATCTCGATGGCGAGCGACAACAACCGGTCAGATTCCAGCGGGCGGCCGCTGATCATGTGCTTCAACGTCACGCCATCCAGAAACTCCATGGCAATAAAGGCAAGGCCTTCGTGCTCGCCGATGTCGTGGATGGTGCAGATGTTGGGATGGTTCAGGGCCGACGCCGCCTGCGCCTCGCGCTGAAACCGGGCCAGCGCCTGCGGATCTTTAGAAACTTCCGGAGGCAGGAACTTCAGAGCCACGAAGCGGCGCAGGCGCGTGTCTTCTGCTTTGTAGACGACGCCCATGCCCCCTCCGCCGAGCTTCTCGATAATCCGGTAGTGGGAGATGGTCTGGCCGATCATGATCGGAACAACTCGCGAGGAGCCATCTTAGGTGGGATGAAGGGGCAAGTCAATGAGGCGCTCTAAACGGTAGCGGTTCAGTCTGAATTCGCTCAGCAGTTGCGGCGTCATCCCGACGCCAAGGCCAGTGCAATTCAGAGTGAGCTAGTACACTCCGTGCCGGCAGGGTGAGGCGCAAGCCGCGCTGATGGCAACGCTCACATCAGGCGCACCGGTCTGACTCACTGTGTTTTCCCGCGGGAGGATCGGAAACCGGCTGGCACTGTTCCTGATGACCGCGAGGCAGCCAGCAATCTTTGGTCTGACGGCACTCCTGATTCAGAGACTTATTCCACTCGTGCCACCAGTAGCGGTTGGCCTTCATGGCGGCATCGGCGGGTTTTACGCCTGCGTCAAACTCACTATGGTAATCGAATACGCCAAGTGTCTGCCAGTCCGCCATCGGCAGATTCAATGAGTCAAATGCGCTGCGGACCTTTCCCATCCACTCTTCGAAAGATTCGGTCATGAGTTTGCTGTTCTCCCACTGCCTTTCGTATTCGCCCGCCCAGCTCAACGCCCATACCGCCCCATAATTCGCGCCTCGTCGAGGATGTGGCCCTTCATGGCGCGTTCGACGTCGGCTTTGGTGGCGCCGGCTTTCAGGTCGAGTTTCGTGTCGAGCGCGTAAAGCTTGAAGAAATAACGGTGCGGTTTGCCGGGCGGAGGGCACGGGCCGCCGTAGCCGATCTTGCGAAAATCGTTGCGCCCTTGCAAGCCGCCGGCTGCCTGCTCCTGCTTTTCCACTCCCTCAGGCAGGTCATTCGCGTTCGCCGGAAGGTTGTACAGCACCCAATGCACCCAGGTCCCCACGGGCGCATCGGGATCGTCCATGATGAGAGCAAAGTTCTTTGTTGCCGCGGGCGCATCCTTCCAACTGAGCTGCGGAGAGAGGTCAGGGCCGTCGCAAGTGAACTTCTTCGGAATCGTTCCGCCTTCGGAAAAAGCGCTGGACGAAATCTGGAAAGACATAGCCCCTCCTCCCGCGTGGCTAAACACGGTAAAAACAGTAATAACTGAGATGGCAGTAAGAAGCCTCATGAGCGTTCTGAACCGCCCGCCCATACCTGCTCTTTTCGGTAATTGTGTAGTTGACATACACGGGCATTTTACATCCGCTTGACAACTCGGAAGACGAAGCTCGCTATAATTATCGGCCGTAAAGCTGATCTGCTCTTCAGTGGGGCGCTGGTGATTTGCATTTTCGGAGGGCATCATGAATCGAGAGCTGACAAACGCGGGCGAGCAACGCCTGAAGTGGAATCATTATCGGTTCCTGGCTGTAGTCGCTGCAATTTTGGCAATTCTGTGCAGCGGCTGTGGCTCCAGCTCCAGTCCCAGCTCCACGGCCGGCCCGCTGGATGCGGCGCAAGCCCAGGCTGTCTCGCAGCAGGTTGTGCAGGCGCTCACTACGGCTCTCGGCGATGCGTTGGGAGTGACGCTGCCCTCTGGGCGACCCGCTCACCCCAGCATGGCGACCGTAGTTGCAGACTCCCATCCCTACGCCTCCTCCGGCTGCACTACGACCTCTACCGGCGAAAGCTGCAACTTGCCGTTGTCCTATAGCGGTTCCTGCTCCGCGGGCGGAACAATCTCCGTTTCCGGCGACATCAGCGGCACATTGGACAGCACCGACAGTGGCAACATCGGCGCCCAAATCACGGTTACCCCTTCCAACTGTGCCGTCTCCGGCACTACTTTCAACGGAGATCCCGATATCACGATTAACGGCCAGATCGGCTTTAGCGACGCGAACATTGTGTATCCCGTCACCCTCACCGAAGGCGGAGGCATCTCGTATGGCCCCGATCCCTCAGGAACCTGTTCACTCAACGTGACCTATTCGATCAGCTCGTCGTTGACTTGCACGGTTACGGGCACGATCTGCGGGCAATCGGTGAATGGAAGCTGCTGAGATTGCGCTGCCATTTTGAGTATAATCGCGGCCTGTTAGCGACAGTCGAGAGGCCCGGGGACAAGGGACATTTTAAGAATCATTTGGGGCTGAAAGACTGCACATGTTTACCGATTTCTTTTTCTCGCGTTCGCATGGGCTGCAGCGTGCGTAAGTAAAACACAAGGTCCCATGCTTCGTCCGGTTTGACGGTGTCGATATAGGCTGGCATGGGAGTACCGTCCAGCCCCGTCATGAAGATCCTGTATAGGTCCGCGTTCGTGACGCCGCATTTGAACCGGGGATCTTCGACAAAGTTAAATGGCTTAATCGGACGATCTTGATCGTCGGCCAGAGTTGCGGCATCAGGCCCGTCGGATCTGCCATCCATCCCATGGCATTTCCAGCATTGCAATTTTCGGTAAAGGGCGTGCCCTGCTTTTATCCGATCGACGGTGACTTCAGGCTGTGGCGGTACCGGTATGGCTGTTCCTGGTTTCTCGTTCTGCCAGCGCGCGGAAAAGTGCTTGATGAAGGCCACCAAGTCCGCGCGCTCCTGGCGCGTGAGCGTGTTCCATGCCGGCATGTTAGACGCATAAAGGCCGCGCCCGATCGTATCGAACAGATCTTGATCGGTAGGAAGAGTGCCGGTGGGCGTCGACCGGCACTTGAAGCGTGCCAGCGTGAAGTCCCTCGGCTTCGGATCGATCCATTGCGCGTTTTCGCCTTGCCCATCCCCTTGCTGGCCGTGGCATCCGATGCAATATCTGCGATAGGTGGATTCGGCGTTGCGAGCATGACCGGTCAAGTTGCCGATATGACTCTCCATCGTAATCGACGGGCTTTCCGGGGTCTGGCCGCAGCAAAGCACAGCTAACACGGCGATGGCAACGCCAGTCGCAAGGCGTTTAGCCGCGAAGGAGCTCGTGTTCGAGGCAATCGGTGTTCTAGAATGCAAAGTCCACCCCGATCATGAGACTGCTGGTTTCAAGATTCGTGCCCGTCACGGGAGCGGTCCCGATCTGACGTATCCAGGAATATTCGGGATGTAGCGCCAGGCCGGCGCGGCTGTTCATGATGGGGTACCAGCGACAAGCGAAGGTGTAGGCATCGATATTGCCCAGACTGGAGGCTGCGCCAACCTGCGCCTGTTGCGACATTCGCACCCACTCCGAGCGCTGAATGAAAACCAGCTGCGGACTCCAAACGTAGTGAGTTTCCACAAAGGCACCGTTCCAGGAAGGCGCGCGCGCACCAGCCGGCAACGTCGTTCCTGACGTATTGTTCAGACCCGAGGAACCTTGCCCGTAGCCTGCGCCGAACCACGCGCTGTCCCAGCCGTGCTGGGTTACGACCTGAAAACCCACCTTGCCCAGGTAGAGGATTCCGACGAAGCCTTCCCGCTGAAACGGCTTATTGCCGATGCCGGACCCTCCAATTGCAGAGGTGACCACGACCGGTGTCGGCGGATTCGTCGTCGCGATGCCCCCCGTTGCCGTCGTGGTCGTCGCGTAATCTGTGGCCGCTTCTCCCACCATGGCGTATGCGCCGACACGCTGCAATCCGAGTTTGCCGGTATCAAACGCCTGGCTGAAAGTGAAGAATCCGCTATAAGAGTTCGCCCCGGCGGACAGGTTCACATTGCCGTCATTGGAGCTGATGAGCGCCGCGGAGTAGCGCGTGAGGTCGTCCACAGAATGGCCCATCAGTTCGACGCCGAGTTGATTGTCTCCAATCTGCCCGAAGATGTTTCCGTCGCCGGGAGGAATGAAATGGTAAATCTGATAGACGCCGCCATCATTGGAAAGCGTCAAAATGCGTTTCTCTGAGACCAGGTTGTCGAGCTCGAACTTTCCTAATTTCACGTTGAGCCAGGAACTGCCCTCGAGATTATCAAAGCGCGCCATGACGGTTTCGAAATGAAACGCACCGGCAGGATTGGAGGAGGGCAGCACATAGAAAGAAATGTTGTTTTCGATGGTCCCGCCGGTGTGAAAATCGAGGCCGCTGAGGTCGAATCCGGAGGAGGTGATCCGCTCTGCTCCGCTGTTGGTCCCGGCGGGTGTGTTGACCGCGACTTGGCTGTCGCTTTCCCGGTGCCAAATAGGAGTGATCCGGAACGTCACCGGCCAATACGAGGGGTTTTGCCAGATGGGAGCATCGCGGCCGTTCATCATCTGGTAACCGTTGTCCTTGAACTTCTGCCCGAACGCATTGAGCATCGGCCACGCTTCGTGGCACGCGGAACAGCGCAACCCATATTTTCGCGCAAAGGCCGGAATCGCGTGGGCTCGCGGAGCACAGCCCAGAACAATAAACGCGACAAACAAGCAGCCGGCATTTCTCCACGATGCAATCATCACCTTTCCAACCTATAAGCTCGTCTCCGTCCCAGATTTTTCAGGATTATTTGTTAGAGATCTCGAATTCCACGCTCGTCTCACCATTCGGACGCACCGTGACGTTCTGCTCCCACATCTTTGGATCGCTGAATACTGGGCGCTGTAGCTTGCGTTGAGTAAGAACGTCAATTGTTCCTTCCTGGCGGACGACCGTCCAACCTTCATGCCAGGCGACCAACAGATATTGCCCGGGAGGCACGTCAGTAAGTTCAAATTTCCCGGTCTCGTCGGTGATCACGTAATAGGGATGGGGAATGACCCACACTTCTCCATTCATCCACACATGGCCTCCGTTGCACTTCAAGGCCACCAGTCCAGGAGACGACATCTTGGCGGAGGAGACGACGTTTGCGAATGGAAATGGGAGGTTGTAAGTAGCCGCGCCTTCCATATGCACCGTGTGCAATGTTGCGTCCGAGCTTCTGACCTCGAGATCGGAATTCTGCGGAACAAGCACAATGTGGGGCTTATACTGGCACTCCACCTGATCGAGAAGCGGCTTATCCTTTACCGGTGGAAAAGCTTTGCCGGAAGAAATGTCGCGCAGGAACACAACCGTGTTCGCGACTCCGCCTTGCGCGCCGACAACCAGGCGCTCTAATGAGATTCGCTTGTGGGAATGCGGATCACAAACGTCAACGTCCTTGTTGATGGGTAATGTGACGGCGGCAGGCGCGGCGCCCACCCATTTTATGACACCTCTAATTACTCCGCCGTCTTGCACCTTCATCCCCTGATAGGAAGTGCTCTGCGCCAATCCTCCCGTGACGAAGGCAAGAACTAGCCCCCAAACCGTTGCTGTGAATGATCTCAACATCGGGACTGGATTCTTTCAGTTCTTCGTGCAGTTGCCCTCGGCGCCGACCGATTCTTCTTGGGAGGTATGAACTCAAAGCTGGCCATCAAAGAATGGTCGCCCTTTCACCCCACAACGTATTCGCAGCTTTTCATACGCCTGCTGTGAGGCAAACACCAAAATGGATGCACAAGGTACTTTAGAAACGGTACTTTGGGAACTCTGAATGGCCCAGGGATTGCGTGGGCAACAAGGTCACGTGCTTGTCAGTAAAGCGAGTCACATGTTGATGTGCGGTAAAAGGCTAAGGCGGGCTCACATAGGAGTTGCTAAATCCCCATTACACTCATTAGTAGACCAGGTACCGTTTCCTCGCCGTTTCAAACTTCTCCAGCCCCTCCTGCCAATCCTGCGCTATTCTTCGCGGATCTTCTCCCGCCAGCAATGCATCGAAAGCCGCCTGATTCACCAGCAGTTCCGCCATGCGCTCGATTTTGTAATCCACCGGATACAATTTTCGCAACGCTGCTGCCAACTCGATTCCCAACTCCGGCGCATCCAGGCCATTGCGATCAGTCATAATAATGTTCACACCCTGGCATGCTTGTCCGCCATAAACCGAAGACGCCGGCGTAAATGTGACGGGAACAAACCGCACGCCCGCGATCTCGCGCGCGTTCATATAAGCTGCAAATTCCCGGCTCTTGATCCAGGGCGCACCCACCAGCTCAAAGGGAGTGTCCGTGCCGCGTCCCACCGAAATGTTGGTTCCCTCAATGAGCGCTACGCCTGGGTAGAGCGCCGCTTCCGTCACACTGCGCAGATTGGGCGAGGGATTTACCCACTCGAGCCCCGTGGAGTCGAACCAATCGCCCCGCTGCCAACCCTCCATGGGTACAACAGTCAGCTTGGCGTTGATGTGGCGTTCGCCGTTGAACATCTTCGCCAGTTCGCCCATGGTCATGCCATGCCGCACCGGCAGAGTCCAATAATTGGTAAAGCTTTCATGCCCCGCATCCGCCAGCGGCCCCTGCACAAACGATCCTGTAATCGGATTAGGCCGGTCGAGCACAACTACTTCGATTCCTGCTGCCGCCGCGGATTCGAGAAAATATCCCAGCGTCGTCTCGTAGGTGTAGAAGCGAACGCCCGCGTCTTGAATGTCGAAGACCATCGCGTCCAGACTCTTTAGCACGTCGAGCGGCGGCCGCCGCGCCGCATCGGTGGCGCCGTAGACGCTGTAGACCGGAACTCCGGTTGCGGCATCTTTGGAGTTGGAGATCGACGTTGTGTCTAACGTCCCGGTCACGCCGTGCTCGGGACTGAAGATGGCCTCAAGAGAAACTCCCGGCGCATGCGCCAGCACGTCAATCGTGCGGCGGCCATCGGCATCAACTCCCGTCTGATTCGTCACCACCCCGATCCTCTTTTTTCCCCCGGCAACCTGCAGTACATCAAACCCATGCGCTTCGAGAACGTCGATTCCATTCTTGACGCTGCCGTTGCGCGCGCTCATGCGCCGGGCCGCGCTCTGCGCCTCGTTGTAGCCGGTGATGCTCTGTGCGCGCAACGAATCTTTTTCGCTTGGCGTCAGTTGCAGTGCCGCCGCCAGCGCCGTCGCCACTTTCGAGCGCAGGGCGATGGCGTTGCCTTTGCCCCGCGGATGCACTGCGTTGGTCAGCAAAATGATGTAAGTCCTGGTCGTGGGGTCAATCCACAGCGACGTCCCGGTGAATCCTGTGTGGCCATATCCACCCACAGGCAAGAGATCACCGCGGTTCGAGGAATAGGGAGAATCAATGTCCCACCCGAACCCGCGCAGCACGGGCGCCTGCGGCGGCTGTTGCGGCGTGGTCATCTTGTCAACCGACAACGCCGACAAAATTCCGTCACCGCCATTCAGCAACGCCTGCGCAAATTTCGCCAGATCAGCGCCAGTCGAGAACAACCCTGCATGGCCGGCGACTCCACCCATGCGCCGCGCCGTGGGATCATGCACCACCCCGCGTAGCATGTGCTCCTGCTCGTCATATTGCGTAGGGGCAATCTTCCCTCGCCACGCCGCCGGAGGCAGAAAGCGCGTGTGCGGCATCTTCAGGGGCTTAAAGATGCGCCGCTCGCAATATGCATCCAGGGTTTCGCCTGACACTCGCTCGACCAGCTCGCCCAGCACGATGAAATTGATGTCGCTATAGGAAAACTTCGAGCCCGGGGGATCAACCGGTGTTTCCGCCAATGCCATCCCGTAGGCTGTCTGCTTCCCTTCCCACGCGATTTTCAAATCCAGATCGGGCAGGAGTCCCGAGTAATGCGTCAGCAGTTGCCGCACCGTGACGTCCTGTTTCCCGTTCTGCGCAAACTCCGGCAAATACCTGGCCACCGGGTCGTTCAACCTCACCTTGCCTTGCTCGACCAGCTGCATCACCGCGGTGGTAGTGGCGACCACCTTGGTCAGCGACGCCAGGTCAAAAATCGTATCCAGCGTCATCGCCTCGCGGCGCGGCTCCAGTGCGCGGGATCCGTAGGCCTGACGATAGACAACCTGCCCGTCGTGGCCGACGACGAGTACGGCGCCAGGAATGGTTTCGTCGGCGATCGCCTGCCGGATCGCGGCGTCGACGGTGGGTAGCGAAAGCGAACGTGTTCGGAGCACTGCCTGCTCGGCTGCGCCGGCTACAACGCAAGCGGCGATAAATAACAGCGAGACTTCGGCTGCCGCAAAAGTAAGCGCTCTATGCGAAACGGTGCGGGGACACCACCACGAAGACGAATTTGGCTTTGCCGGAAGGATGCTCTGACTCTACACAACCCATACGAGATGACTCAAGAAACTCAAGTAAGGGGGTGCCGGAGATGCCATATCATGGATTTCTGAATGATCCGGTCAGATCTCTCTACGTGGCGGCAGGCAACCGAGCGTCAGGAGGAAGTTTTTGCTTCCGCATTTGCCATCCTGCGACAGGCAATCGGCCAGCGTGCCTTCCCTGCCGCGTCGGTCGCCGTCACTTATCGCGGGGCGCTCGTCGCTCTCAAAGCATTTGGTCGGTTAACTTACGAATCGAATTTGCCCTCGATCAGTGTAGTCACGCTCTTTGATCTCGCCTCGCTTACCAAAGTCGTCGCCACCACCACCATGGCCATGCTGCTCTACGAGCGCGGCCTGCTCGATCTCGATGCGCCGGTAGCGGGCATTGTTCCCGAATTCCTCATGGATAAGGAAAAGGATGCGCGCCGCCGCGACATCGCGCTGCACATGCTGCTGGCCCACTCCTCAGGCTTGCCGGCATATGAAAAATTATTTCTGAAAGCGCGTACGCGCGACGAACTTCTGCGCGCCGCTTTCACCACGCCACTTTCCACCAATCCCGGCTCGCACGCCGAATATAGCGACATCGGATTCATCATCCTCGGGTTCGCTCTCGAACGCCTGGCCGATGAATCGCTCGACAACTTCTGCCGGCGTGAAATCTTCGCCCCGCTCGGCATGACCAGCACAACCTTCAACCCGGCAGCGGAAATGCGCACGGCCATTCCTCCGACGGCGGAGGACAATACTTTTTGTCATCGCATCATTCAGGGTGAGGTGCAGGATGAAAACGCCAGCGTGCTCGGCGGGGTTGCCGCCCACGCCGGACTTTTTTCCACCGCCGAAGATTTAGCCAAATTCGCCCACGCGACGTTGAGCGGTGGACGGCCGATTCTGCGACCCGAAACCCTTGCGTTGTTCACGAGACGTGAAGCTGCACCTGCAGGGACGACCAGAGCTTTAGGGTGGGATACGCCCTCAAGACCTTCGCAATCGGGAAAATATTTTTCTGAACGGTCCTATGGACACTTGGGATATACGGGAACTTCCCTGTGGATCGATCCTGTACGCCAAGTCTCGATTACGCTTCTGACGAATCGCACATGGCCGGACTGCTCGAATCAGGCGATCAAGCAGATCAGACCGGCATTTTATGACGCGGCGGTGGAGGCTGTGGACGCCGAGGGGAGAAATGAGTAATCGTGAGTCCCGCGCGTAAAACAAGATCGTCGCTCAACAGGCTGCGCACTGAGCAAGCAAACTCGGCCGCACTTGATCTCGACCGCAAATCCTCGCTCGAGATCGCCCGTATCATCAACGCGGAAGACGCCACCGTCGCTCTGGCGGTGACCCGCGTGTTGCCGCAAGTCGCGCGGGCCATTGATCTAGTTGCCGTAGCTCTCCGCCGAGGCGGACGGCTGATTTACGTCGGCGCCGGAACCAGTGGGCGTATCGCGGCGCTCGACGCGGTGGAATGCGCGCCCACGTTCAACACCGATCGTATCCAGTTCATCATCGCCGGCGGGAAAAAAGCTCTCGCCGCCGCCTCCGAGATCAGCGAAGACGACTCGCACCAGGGCCGGGAACAGATGGCGCGCCGGAAGCCCGGCAAGCGCGATGTGGTGGTGGGCATCGCCTCCAGCGGACGCACTCCTTTCACCGTGGCCGCTCTGAAACTGGCGCGCAGTCGCGGCGCTCAGACCATCGCGCTCACCTGCAATCCCAATTCCCCGCTTGGCCGCGCGGCGCATCTCGCCATTGTTACCGAGGTTGGCCCCGAGGTTCTCGCCGGATCGTCACGCATGAAGGCCGCGACCGCCCACAAGATGGTGTTGAATATGATTTCCACCGGGGCGATGGCGCGCCTGGGCTACATCTACGGGAACCTCATGGTGAACGTCGCCCCCAGGAATGAGAAGTTGAGGCAGCGCGCCCTCGCCATCCTCAAGAAAATCACGGGAGCCGGCGACGAATCCGTCCGCCGTGCTCTGGCAGCTTCCCGCAATCGCACACCCCTCGCGCTGGTGATGTTGTCTGCGGGTGCGACCCGTCCACGGGCCATCTCCGCGCTGAAAACCGCTCACGGCCATGTGCGGAACGCCATCGCCGTGGCCCGGGGGGGCGGCAATCCCTTCGACAAGCATTAACTGGCAGAGAGATCACCTGCGCTTTCGTCACCGAACTCCCGGGCGCCGCCCTGCACTTCTTCCAGGCTACAACCCTTTGTACGCGCCGCCATCGACCAGGAGCGTTTGGCCGGTAATAAACGAAGCCCGCTCGGAAGCAAGCCACACAATGGTTTCGGCGACCTCCCGTGGATCTCCCACGCGCTGCAACGCCGCTTCACTCGCCCAGCCGGCAAAGATCTCCTGCTCATTCTTCCCTGACGCCGAAGCCCGAGCTTTAGCCAGTTCCTTTAAGCGGTCAGTGGCGGTAAAACCGGGTCCGACGTTGTTCACCAGGATACCGTCCTTCCCGAATTCATTGGCCAGGCTTTTGACCAGGCCGACCACCGCCGCCCGCACGGCATTCGACAGGACCAGATCGGCCACCGGCTGTTTGGTGGTCATGGACGTGAGCGTGATGATTCTTCCCCAACGCTTGCGCCGCATGTGGGGAATGACTGCGCGTGCGAAATAAACGGCGCTAAGAAAGTTCTGTTGGATGGCACGCTGCCAATCTTCCAGGGAAGCGGCCAGAAATCCTTTGGCTGGCGGTCCGCCGGCGTTGGTTACGCAAATATCGACGCTGCCGAATTTTTCCGCAACGGAGCCGACAAATCTCTCGACCGCCGCAGCGTCAGTTACATCGAAGGCCTGAGGGAAAACCTCTGTGTGGTAGCGTTCTCTGATTTTCTCCACAGCGGCTTCCAAGGCCGGACGGTTGCGGGCGCACATCGCCACCCGGCAGCCCTCGGCGGCAAACGCCTGCGCGGTGGCGCGGCCGATCCCCTGACTGGAAGCGGCCACC
>Ga0187782_10001902_pt1 | contig 15382 bp, 11 predicted proteins | sample 0715_SJ02_MP15_2_FD_132454 | JGI IMG/M metagenome (GOLD analysis project Ga0187782, IMG submission 132454) | Tropical peat soil microbial communities from peatlands in Department of Meta, Colombia - 0715_SJ02_MP15_20_MG | ecosystem: Environmental > Terrestrial > Soil > Wetlands > Peat | place...
CAGTTCCTGGTGCAAGCGCTCTTCGCAATGAACGAAGAATACTTTGTCAGTGACAAGTACGCCAGCCGGTTGATCGAGCAGTTTGTCTTGCGGCCACGCGACTTCACAACCCGCCTGGAGCGTGTCCTTTCCCATCCTGGTGGTGACGCGACAGAATTGGGCCGATCATCGGAAGGGATGAAGGAACTATGGCTCGAAACGGTTGAGCTCGCGGCCGGTAGGTACAAGCCCCGCTTCGATTTGAAGGACAGTCTTCCCTGACGGTTACCAATTTCCAACTCCTGGTACCGCCCGAAACAGACGGACGCGGCATGGAGCGGAAATTGGTTACTCATGGCGCAACGCCACCATCGGGTTGATGAGCATGGCGCGGCGCGCGGGGATGTAGCATGCTACCAGCGCTACAGAGACTAGTAGAGTGGCAACGGCGACAAACGTTATCGGATCATGCGCCGTCACCCCAAAAAGTAGGCCGGTCAACAATCGGGTTAACCCGAAAGCTGCGCCGATTCCTATCGCCACGCCCACCAGCGCCAGCTCTGCGCCTTGCCTCAGGACCATTCGAAGGACATCGCCACGCTGCGCCCCGAGCGCCAGACGAATTCCAATCTCGCGTCTTCGCTGCGACACCATGTAGGAGATCACGCCATAGATGCCAATGATTCCGAGCACCAATGCCATCGCGCCGGCGATGCCGAGCATGACTAGCGTAAAGGAAGTTCGCGCGAGCGACTCATCATAGACCCCCTGCATGGTCCGCACCGACGCCAGAGCCAAATTTGAGTTCACCGACCACACGGCTTGGTGAATCTCGTTGAGAAAGCTTTGGGCGCCCGAACGCTCGCTTCGCACGGCGAACGTCACCGTCCGCATAGAGTCCGCTGGCCCTGACCAATACACCGTTTCGGGAGCTTTCTGCTGGACCCCCTCTTCATGGACGTCTTCTACGACACCGATAACCTCATGCCACTCGGTTCGCCGACGGTCCCGCAATCGCCGGCCGATAGCAGCGGACGAGCTGCCCCACAACTCCCGCGCAAGATTCTCGGAGACCATCACCACCGGTCTCATGCCGTATACCTCAGTCCATGTCGGTTCTCGACCGGCAATCATCTGGGTGCCGGTGGTGTGAAAGAAACCGGGAGAAACAAACTTGAACAGCCGCAGCGGCTGGATTTGCCCGTCAGAATAAACCTTATCCTCAGCATAGATCTCATCCCAGTCGGGCGCAAACCCTTCCATCGGCATCTCACTCGCGAATCCAACCGATTGAACACCCGGAATCGCCCCCAGCCTATCGGCAATTTCGTTCTGGATCCGAGTGACTCGCTCGGGCTCCGCCACCAGCGAGTTTGGAATAGAAATTCGCATGAGTTGAAGATGCTGGCCGTCGGTAAATCCCGGCTCGACAGTCCGCAGCTCCTGGAAGGTGCGTATCATCAAACCGGCACTCACGAGCAAGACCAGCGCCATCGCCACCTGGCCCAAAACGAGAAGGTTGCGCGTACGGTGGCGCTCCCGGCTCAGACTCGCCGTCCGTTCCGTGCTCTGAACGGCTAAGGCGGTGTGTGGTCCCACGTATTTCAGCGCCGGAATCAACCCGAACAATAAGCCCGAGAGCAGCGACAGAAATATCGTGAATCCGAGGGTCTGCGAATCCAACGAAATCTCGCTCAATCGGGGCAGATTCGCTGGCCCCATCGACAGCAGTAACTGTACTCCGCCATAAGCAAGGCCGATGCCAAGCACGCCGGCCATCAGTCCCAGCATTACGCTTTCCACCAGAAGTCCCCGCACGATTCGTTCCCAGCCTGCGCCGAGGGCGGCACGAACCGCCAGCTCCTGCTGTCGCGCCTCGGTTTTGACCAGGAACAAGTTCGCTACGTTCGCGCAGGCGATCAGCATCACCAAGCCGATCGTTGCCATCACGGCCCATAAGATATCACTGACATTGCCGATCACTTCTTGCTTGAGGGGCCGTAGAGAGGGCGTGATTTTCCAATTCTCGTAAAAGTGCGGATCCGTGCCGGGCCCGTTTGACCAGGAGTCCATCCAAATGGGTAACATGCGTGCCATGTCAGCATTGGCCTCGGTGATGGTGACGCCAGACTTGAGCCGGGCGATTCCATTAAAACCGAATCCCGCCAGGATTAGCTTGCCGCGGTCGAATGCAAGCGGCGCGATCAGGTCGAAATCGCTGTCGCCGATCCGGAATCCAGAGGGCATAACGCCAACAATCTGGCGAGGCCGTGAATTGACCATCAGGTCGCGGCCAAGCACCGACTGATCCCCGCCAAATCGCCGCTGCCAGTAGCCGTGGCTTAGCATCACCGTCTCCGCACCGCGCGGAATCTGGTCTGACGGCGAGAGCCAACGCCCAATCTCGGGTGAAACCTCAAGCGCCTCGAGCACACCGTCGCTGACATTGGCCGTGCGCACCTGTTCCGGTTCGGCCCGACCTGTCACATTCGCCGTCCCGCTGATCCATACGCCCAGGGATTGAAACGCCCGATTTTGATCTGCGTACGTGAAATACATGGAAGCGGAAAGGCGCAGACCGTTAACAAAATCCGACAACCCTGGAGCGCCCGGAGCCATTTGGCGCAATGACACCAACTCTTCTGCCCTTGGATAGTTCAGCGGCTTCAACAGTACGCCATTCACCACACTAAAGACCGCCGCGTTGGCGCCGATTCCTATGGCGATCGTCAACAGGCCGATGACGGTGAACACCCTATTCTTCCGCAGCATGCGTAGCCCGTAGCGGACGTCCATCAGAAAGTCTTCCATCGAGGGCCACACGTCGCCGCTTTGCTCCTGTACCAGCCCTACATTCCCAAACTCCCGTCGCGCCCGGTACGTCGCCTCTTCCCTCGAGACCCCTTCTGCAACCAACTCCTCAACCTTCTCGTCGAGGTGTGCCTGAATCTCTTCCGACAAGTCACGATACAGCCGGCGTCGCGAAAACAGTTGTGTTAGCCAACTCATGATTCACCCGGGGCTAACACGCGGGTAATCCCTTCGAGCATGCGCTCGAAGCTCGAAACCTCGTGGTCTAGGTGCTTCGCACCGGCCGCAGTGAGTGTGTAAATCCGAACGCGTCGATTGGTGGACGAGACACCCCACTCGGCCCTGACTAACTTCTCCTTCAGAAGACGCTGCAGAGCCGGATAGAGCGATCCTTCTTCGATCTGTAGTAGGTCTCGCGAGGTTCGTTTGATGTGCTGTACGAGTGCATAGCCGTGCAAGGGCTGTCGTTTCAGCATGCGGAGAATCATCATCTCTAAGGCACCCGGAAACAGGTCCCGCTGCGGAGTCTTCTTCATGCTACGAGTCTTCCCTTCCTCCCCGGGCTCTTTTACTCTAGGCCTAGAGTAAAATAGTATTAGGGCAGTCGTCAAGCATCCCCTGCTGGTCCGGGGAGGGTCAATAAAGAAGGTAGGCACGCCCTGGGTCACTGCCGGTGATCGTGCACCCGGTTTCTAAGACCCCATCATGCGATACCAGGCCAGACCAGATTCTGCGCCGAGCCACCGTAGAGGTTCATTCGGAATGTAATCTAGGTTGGAATTCACGAAGGGATATTGTTTCCATTGGTCTTCTCGACCAGCCTCCATGTCAGCGATGATGCTCCCGAAAACTGAGCTCAGATTCACACCATGACCGCTATAGCCGATCCCGTAGAAGATGTTGCTATGCCTTCCCGTTCGTCCCACCGAAGGGGATTCATCGAGTGACCAATCGACGACACCGTTCCACCCCAGCTCGAACTCGACGCCAGCCAGTTTGGGATAGAGTCGAATGAGTTCACGGCGAAGCTCTGCAAAGTGAGAGGCGCTAGCGGCGGAATCGTCCGGGTTGCCATTGAAGCGGTAGCTGGGACTGCCTCCGCCGATGTGGATACGATTGTCCCGCGTCAGCCCCAGATAATAAACTTCGGTGCGGCTATCGTTGAATGGCACTCGCTTCTGCCATCCGATCTCAGCCAATTGTTGCTCATTGAGGGGACGCGTCATCGCGACGTATTCGCGGACGGGGAGGATCGAGTTGCGCAGATACCCCAGCCTAGAAGTGAAGGCATTCGTGGCCAGGACTAAGGACCTGGCCTTTACGCTGTACCCCTCGATGGTATGAAGAACGTGCTCTGGGCCCTCAGTGATGTTTGTCACGATGGTGTTCTCATAGATCTCCACGCCGGCGGCTTCCGCGGCTGCCTTGAACACATGCACTAGTTTCATCGGGTGAATATGTCCGCCATTGGGATCGAAGAACGCCCCCGCGTAAACATCCGTGCCGATTGCGTTCACCAGCCGTTGCTTCTCCCAGAACTCAACCGGCATACCCAGCAACCTGGCCTGCTCTACGTAGTTCCTTGCGGCTCGAACGTCTTCGTCGGTATCCAGCAGCTGCAGCGCTCCATTGGTCTCCAACTCGCAGTCAATGCCTGTCGCCGCACTCAGATCGGACAGCCTCCGGATGTTTCTGACGGTTAGGTCGTAGATATTCTTATCCATCGCCGGAGTGGGGCCGAACTTCATGTACCGGTCGGCTGTCATCGTCAGTACCATGGCGCCGTTCCGTCCCGAGGCTCCGTTGCCGCAACCGATGGCTTCGACAACAATTACCCGTCGATGCGGCGAGAGAGTGCGAATGTAATACGCGGAGGAAAGTCCGGTAAAGCCGCCGCCGATCACGGCGACGTCGACCGTAATGTGGTCCCTCAGGGGAGGATTTTGCGGTGGTTGACTTCTCGCCCAGAAGCTGGCGTTCGACTCAAACACCATGCGTTCCGGCCAAACCTTGGGGAAAACCTCGTTTAGCCCCGCGGCTCCTAGCAAGGCACCCCCACCGGCGAGCGCAGCTTTCTTGAGAAAGCGACGGCGGCTTCGATCTTGAGGCCCGGGAACGTCAAAGCTGTTCATCGGAGAAATATCCCATTGGCTGCAGGGATCTTACAATCCCTGGTATATCCCTTAGCGAACACCAATAGCGTGACCGAGGTGTTGCCAAGCCAGAAACTTTGCGCGCCACTATACTCGTCGGATCGATACCGCTTCAAATCGATATCGATTTGAGATCCAAACTGGCTCTTGTACGGCAGACATCGGGAGGACCGTAAGCTTGCATCGGCTTCCAGGACCCCTTCCCAAATCCATTCGCCGAAGTCCGAACGTTTGATAGCATACCTGGCTCCGAGAGTCGGCGAAGACTCAGCTATACTGTTCGGCCAAAGGGGAGAACATATGCTGCGGAACATGACCGTGATCGCATGTCTGGCACTCTCTTTCATCACTGCAGGCTGTTCGAATACTTCCACGTCGCCACCTGACACAAGCGCGGCGGATCTACAAGCCGTCAAGGATGTCGAGGCGGCGTGGGTTAAAGACGCCGCTACAAAGGATCCCGACAAGTGGGCTAGCTACTTCACCGAAGACGGCAGCGGGTTATATCCAGGGGCCGGTATCCTAAATGGAAGGGCGGCCATCAGGGCAGCCATGGCGCCGATCCTGGCGGATCCAAATTTTTCGCTGGCTTTCCAATCGACGCGGGCCATGGCGTCGAAGGGTGGGGACATGGTGTATTCGCAGGGGACTTACGTCATGACCGTCACCGACCCAAAGACCAAACAGCCCATAACGGACAAGGGGAAATACCTGACCGTCTACATGAAACAACCCGACGGGAGTTGGAAGGCTGTCGCCGACACCTTCAACTCCGATTCGCATATGTAGGCATCTGGCTCTTCGAGAGCATCCCAGAAGAAGAGAGGTAGGAAGTCGGTGAGCGGTTCCCTGCTGCAAGATGGGCGCTACGGTCTACGCCTGCTCGGCAAATCGCCGGGTGTCACCATCATTCTAGTGATCACCCTGGCCCTCGGGATCGGTGTCAATACCGGCATTTTCAGCGTACTCAATGGCTGGCTTCTTCGTCCCCTGCCCGTGCCGCATCCGGAACAAATCGTGGACCTCGCTAAGCAAGCAAGGGAGGGTGCCGGTGGCTCCCGGGTTTCTTACCTCGACATGATCGATTTTCGGAACCAGGCGACTGCGTTCTCCGACGTGCTGGGTTACGATACCGGCTCGGCGGGTCTGAGCGGAGATGGCAACCCCGTTCAATTCGCCTACAGCACCGTTACCGGGAATTATTTTTCGGCCTTGGGAGTGAAGCCTTGGTTGGGCCGATTGTTTCTACCCGGCGAAGGTGAAAGGCCCGACGAGGAACTCAAACTGGTCCTGGGCTATGCGTTCTGGCAGAAACGATTCGGAGGAGACCCTGCGGCGGTAGGCAAACACGTGGTTGTGGATGGCAAGCCCGCCACCATCATTGGCGTGGTACCGCCCGATTTTCATGGCTTGCTCTTCGCCTTCGATATGGAAGGCTATCTACCCTTGAGCATGAATTCGGCGGAGGAGGATGCCGACTTCTGGGCCGACCGAGGGGAGCGATCTCTCATGCTGTTTGCTAGGCTGAAGCCTGGCATCAGCCTAACCCGGGCACAGAGTTCGGTGGACGTAGTCGCCCGGCGACTGGCAGTCCAGTACCCCGCGACGGATAAAGGGCTCGCAATGCAAGTTATTCCCGAGCGCCGGGCACGGCCTGCGCCTCTGGTCTCCAGTTTTGTCCCCGTCATCACCGGGCTGTTTCTGGTGCTTCCGGCTTTAGTGTTGCTACTGGCCTGCTTGAACATAGCCAATATCCTTTTGGCCAAGGCGATGGCGCGCCAGCGGGAGATGGCGATCCGTTCCGCGATTGGTGCCGGGCACTGGCGCCTGGTCCGGCAGATGCTCACCGAGAGTCTTACGCTGGCTTTTTTGGGTGGCATCTCCGGCTTGGCTCTGGGGAAACTGGCTGTCTTAGGTGCGGCACTCCTGCTTCACCCCGTTACTACGAACTCCGCTGGCTACGCCTTCCAAATGGATTCGAGCTTCGACTGGAAGGTATTCACATATACGACGGCGGCTGCCCTAGGCACCGGAATTCTGGTAGGCCTTTGGCCTGCGTTGCGCGCTGGCCGCACCGATGTGAACACCATGCTGCACGAAGGCGGGAGCAGCCACCAAGCTGGGCCTGCCCGCCATCGGCTGCGCAGCTTGCTGGTGGTCGCTCAGGTGGCGGGTTCGCTCACGTTGCTGATTGCGGCCGGGCTCTTGCTACGCAGCCTAAGCCGCGCCGAGCACATGTTTCTGGGCTTCGATGCCGATCATGTCCTCAATCTGATGCTCGACCCGCACCAGATCGGCTACAGCCCGGTGCGTACCAAGAGCTTCTATCGTGAGCTTGTGCGCCGGATTGGTGCCCTGCCAGGCGTCGAATCGGCAAGCCTAGGCCGCACCGTGCCTATGGCATATCCCAGCGAGAGCAGCCCCATCTACGTGGAAGGCCATCCCCTCGCCAATAGCCGGGAGGTTCCAGAGGAGATCTCTTTCAACGGCGTCGACCCTGCTTACTTCGCAACTATGCGAGTGCCTCTCCTGCGGGGGCGCACCTTCGGCGACTCCGATGATGAGACTGCGCCACGGGTGGCGATCATTAACCAGACCATGGCAAAACGACTGTGGCCCAACCAGGATGCGATTGGGAGGCGCTTCAGCATGAAGAGCGCCGAAGGGCCCTTTATTGAAGTGGTGGGTGTTGCCGCCGACGGGCAGTATTGGTTCATTTCTCCCGATCCACAGTCTTACTTCTTTCTGCCTCTGGCACAGGACTATGGCTCGTTAGCCTCGGTGCAAGTTCGAACCTCGGGTCCTCCCGAACCGATGATTCCCGTGGTGCAGCGCGAAATCCACCGCCTGGCTCCGGATATACCCATCATTGACGCTGCCACGATGCAGCAAGTTGTGCACGGTCTCGCGGGTTTGTTTGTCTTTCGTCTGGCCGCTTCCCTCGCTGGAATCCTGGGAATATTAGGACTGCTGCTCGCCCTGGTGGGCACCTATGGCGTGGTCTCGTTTGTCGCGGCGCAGCGCACCCATGAGATCGGTGTTCGTATGGCCTTGGGCGCCGCCCCGGGCGATATTCTGAGGCTCATTTCAAGGCAGGGTCTGTTGCTTGTAGGCGCCGGGCTGCTTGCAGGCCTTGTCGCGGCCTGGGGTCTGACCCGTGGCATGAGCAAGTTGCTGATGGGAGTGAGCCCCACCGACGCCACTACATATTGGGCGGTGGCGGTGTTGATCGCCGCCGTAAGCCTGCTGGCATGTTGGTTCCCCGCTCGCCGCGCTACCCACGTCGATCCCATGGTCGCCTTGCGCTATGAATAGCTCACGCCGCAAAAGCGTCTCGGTTCAAGCTGTGTCGCGCCCTTAGCGTGTCAATTTTGCGGCGGGACATAGCGAACTCCCAACTGAGCAAATAAGAAGCTGAACACATCGGTGTACTGTTTAATGCACTCTGAGGGCAGTACCGATGCCGTGTCCGGCCTTCGAAGTAGTTTGCAGGAGGATGGGCGCATCGGAGCCGGTTGCCGCCTCGAACGCGCTGTCATCTTCCGCGATTGCATTGGATTCACTCGATGATCGTTTTCTCCATAGGAAAAGAATTGCCGGATACCTGGTTCCATCCTTTACATGCTGATAGGGTGAATAGGCGTAGAGTGCACGGAACTGCTCGGGATCCTTCACGGTTCCGAATTCCGTAACATTGAAAGCCCCGTTTGGATCCAGTTCGACGCGCGTATCTTTTGAGCCACAGGTCGTCGCTGCTGAATCTTGGCCACGTAAGGGGTAGAGTAGGGAGAGTGGGAGGAGGAAAAACGATGGCTTCAAAAAAAATGACTTCGATTCCCGGAAGCGAGAAACAACCTCTTCCGGGTGCGCACGTGGTGGCCCCCGCTCCATCGGATGAGCGATTTGAGGTAACCGTTCGCCTTCGCCCCAAGCATGCTTTGCCCAGGGTACAGGATATGTTGAAGCTATCGAGCGCTCCCCTGAAACAATTAACCCATGCGCAATACGCGGAGCGCTATGGCGCCGCCACCAAGGATCTCGCGTTGGTGAGAAAGTTTGCCAAGCAACACGACCTCAACGTGGTGCGAGAAAGCGTCCCGCGCCGCAGCGTCATCCTTTCGGGCACCGTCGCCGACTTCAACCGTGCCTTCGGAGTATCTCTTCAGGTCTACGCGTATCCGGAAGGAACCTATCGGGGTCGCACAGGCCCGGTGCAGATTCCCGCCGAGCTCGGGTCCGTGGTAGAAGGGGTCTTTGGTTTGGACAACCGTCCCGTTGCCAGGCGGCATCGCTCCGGCCCTCGCACGGCCGCTGCCCCCCGTCCCTTCACCGCAGCTGAGGTCGCAGAGATCTACAATTTCCCAGCGGGCCTGGACGGATCCGGGCAAACCATCGGGATCATCGAGTTAGGCGGCGGCTATCGACCTTCGGATTTGGACACTTATTTCTCGAGTCTAGGACTCGGCACGCCCACGGTGCTCCCAGTGTCGGTAGACGGTGGCACGAACGCCCCGAGCAGTGCCAATAGCGCCGATTCCGAAGTAGTCCTCGACATCGAAGTAGCAGGCGCGGCAGCTCCGGGAGCAAAGTTTGTGGTGTACTTTGCACCCAATGACGCCGCCTCGAACGGCTTTCTGGACGCCGTGACCAAGGCAGTCCAGGATTCCGAAAATAACCCTTCCGTAATTTCCATTAGTTGGGGTGGCACGGAGGAGATACCAACCAGCAGCTTCCAGGTACAGTTTGATAAGGAACTACAGGCGGCAGCTTTGCTCGGAATCACCGTATGTGTCGCGGCGGGGGACGATGGCGCTGCCGATATGGGGCCAAAGGTGTGGGACGGAAAAGCGCATGTGGATTTTCCTTCGTCCAGTCCGTTCGCGCTTTCCTGTGGTGGAACTCACCTGTTGGCGGCCAATGACGCGATCTCAGCCGAGTCCGTTTGGAACCAGAACCAGGCTGACGTATCTCCCGATGCCGGGCCTGACGGATCGTTCGGAGCGGGCGGCGGGGGCGTGAGCGGTGCGTTTTCCCTGCCGGATTATCAACAGCAAGCTCCTGTGCCTGCGGCGCCGAATCCGGCGGGATTCAAGGGTCGGGGCGTTCCCGATGTTACCGGTGACGGCGACCCGAACACAGGGTACAACATTCTAGTCGACGGACAAAACGAGCAGGTAGGAGGTACCAGCGCGGTGGCTCCATTGTGGGCTGCCCTGATTGCCCGGATCAACCAAAAGCTGAACGGACGCGTGGGATTCGTCAATCCACAGCTTTACGCGCTTGCCAGTGGGTCTGGCGCTTTGCATGACATTACCGTGGGGAACAATCGGGTCAGCTATGAGCAATTCAAGAACGTCGGTTACGATGCGGGGCCGGGTTGGGATGCGGCGAGCGGACTTGGCTCGCCCGACGGTACCGTGCTTTCCGGCGTCCTCAAGGCAGGCTCGCCGACTTCGGCCAAGCAACCTACGCCATCCAAGAACCTGAGGGGCAAGCGCCTAATTCGACGAAAGGTTGGCCGCTCTGGCTAGACAGACGCGGCAACAAAGCTATCTCTGCGGCTGAGTCGGGGTCGATGCTTCCGGGGTCACGGGAGCTGAGGGCACGTTGTGCGGAACCGGTTGTGAGGTCATAGCACTCTCGGGATTCAGCAGGTGTTCATTGTCCGGTCCCAGGCCGAGTTTGATGAGCGCGCGAGCGTCGGGCGTGGTTTTTGACTGCCAGCCATTGTCGGCCTGATACCTCTCCATCGCCTCCTGCGTTGAACTATCCCAGGCTCCTGAAGGGGTTCCAGAGAGATAGTGCTCGCGAATCAGGGCTTCCTGAATCTGCCGAGCACGTTGCGCATCGATTTTCTGCTGTCCCCGCTGATGTGAGCTCGCCGTTTTACGCGACTTCTTATGCTTCAACGAGGTTTTGTGGTGGGTCGTGGCCGGCGAGGTGCTAGTCTTTGAGGAAGACTGACTAGTATCGGCCTGGGAAGGCAATGCCGTAAGCGCCAGTGCCCCTAAGACCAAGATTCTCCGAAAGCAACCGTTCGACAGATTCCACCTCAAAACAGAAGACTCGTCCCGATGCGTCTCAGTATGATGCGGGATCTACCGAGAGCCCCGCCAGTCTCCAAGGTTGCATGCCGGTTACGGAAGTGTACCGGCCAAAAAGTTGGTACCACCCTCGCGACCAGCGCGAAGTTGACGGACCAGCAAGACCACATCCTGCCCGCTCTTCAGAGCGGACGTGATGCGGTCGAAATCCTCTTCAGAATTCACCGCCTGTTTGTTGATTTCCAAAATCACATCGCCGCGCACGACGCCCAGGTCCTCGGCGAAAGAACCCGACTTCACATCATGCACGACTACGCCTTTGCCGGCTGGAATATCATAATGATCCGCCAAGTCGTTCGTGACAGGACCCACGGATAACCCCAGTTTGCCCGTTTTAGGCGCGGCTTCCTCGCTACCTTCCTCTTCCTCACCCAGACGAGGTCCGAGCAATTTGGCACGATCGGCAACAGTAACAGCGGCTTGTTCTTGCTTGCCGTTCCGGATAAACCCGATCGTTACCTTAGTCCCGGGCTTGCGACTGGCAATATAAGAGACGAGATCATCCCCGTTTTTGACGGTTTTGCCGTCGACCGAAGTGATCGTGTCTCCAACCTTCAGACCCGCCGTCTCCGCCGGAGTACCAGGGATTACGTTCTCAATGGTCACACCGCCGTTACCGGTGCCGTAAACCCGGCTAATGGCTGGATTCTCCTGCGGCGGAAACTCAATCCCAATCGACCCACGGGATACCCGGTGATCAGGGCTAATCAGTTGGTTATAAACGCTGACGACCGTGTTGGATGGTAGGGCAAACCCAACTCCAGCATAAGCATTGGTATCGGTAAGAATGGCGGTGTTGATGCCGATGACCTCGCCTGCCAAATTGACCAGCGGTCCGCCGGAATTACCCGGGTTGATGGCCGCATCGGTTTGAATGAACGACTGAAATTGGCGTCCGGCAACGATGTTGCGGCCCTTGGCTGAAACAATGCCAGCTGTGACCGTTTCCTCCAATCCGAAAGGGCTACCCACGGCCAGAACCCAGTCGCCCACCTGCATGCTTTCGGAGTTACCCAGCTTGGCGACCGGCAGAGGTTTATCGGTATCGATTTTGATCACAGCCAAATCTGTCTCCTCGTCCGTACCGATAACCCTGGCTTCGTGAGTTATATTGGGGCTATCCCCCTGCAAGACGACCTTAATGCGGTCGGCTTTCTCAACCACATGTCGGTTGGTAACGATGTAACCTTTCGAGTCAACGATCACTCCGGAACCGAGAGAGGTTTCCTTCTGGGGCCTGGGTTGACCGCCAAAAAACCGGTCGAATAAATCGTCGAAGGGATTCTGATCGTCGCCTCCCCCCGGATTGGGAGACCGGCGACCTCGATGCGCTGACTTGATGATGGATTCCGTGTTGATATTTACCACCGAAGGTTCCAGTTCCTTGGCAATTTGCGCGAACTGGTTGGAGAGCTGCGTGGGCGACGGAATGCTCAGCGGGGCTGGACCATCAGCGTTTTTCTTATTCTCCTGACCCCTCACTCCCCGAGAGATGATGGTTCCAGTGAGAATACCAACAGCCAAAGTGGCCACAATGGTGAGGCTATACGCGGGCCGATTCGCCTTCAGGTGCGTCCAGTGACCTGCTTGCGGGTCCATAGCTCTACTGTCCTCCAATTTCAACAGGTTCGATTATACCGTTTTCATCGCTTCGCCAAGGAAAAAGCACGCATGCTTGACCTTTCCCCAAGAGCATTTAGATGCGGCTGTCGGAAAATGGTGAGGAACTAGCAGAATTCTTGGCCGGCTTAATTCCAGGGTGCTACCGTTCGTGGTTGCCGGGCTGTCATGGTGAGGCAGTTTTCGAGGGATCTTGCCCACCGGATCGCTTGGAGGGTTAAAATTGGCCTATTAGTGGGCAAACCCTCGCTAAGCAGTGTGCGAGACCACGAAATCCGCTGGCCGGAGCGGCCAGACATGTAGTAGATTCAATGGCACTAAAAGGCTCTGGAATGGCACTTCGGTGGGGTTAAAACCACTGGAATGCGCTGGTGCTTCCGAGGCATACTGAAGCAACCCGCCCACAAGCGTGGACGAGGAGTGCGCCATGCCAACGACAGAAAGCAATCTCGAGATTAGATCTGGCCCAATTCCAATGGGCGCTGAGCAGAGGCAACGCCGGCGGATGATGATCGCCCTCGGCCTTTTGGTCGTCGCCTTAGCTGTACTGCTGTTCAAAGATCGCGAATTTTGGTTCTCTTCGAACGAGTCCGTCGATGCAGAGACGGTCGAAACGGCGCCAATGACGGCGCCAGCGACCACGATGACGCCAACGACGCCAACGGTGGCGACGCCTGCGCCGAACCCACCCACCCAGGCGGTGCCCGTGTCGAAACCGCCGGTGCCTCCGAGTGTGGCCAGGTCCAAGAAACCGAAAAGCCGGATGGCACACCACCCGGCTCGAGTGGCGCCAGCGCGCGTCACACCGACACCGGCCGTGCAGGTCGCCCCAACCCAGGTAGCGCAGGCCGCCCCAGCGCAGGCGACGGTAGATAGTTCGCAAGCTTCTGCCGATGGACCTGTGGTCACTACGACCAATCGCACGGTCCTCCTGCCTTTGGAGGTTGAAGTTCAGGCTGGTAACCAGCATCGGCCGCTTTCCGCCACTAACAATTCGGTCAAGGTGGATATGCAATCGACCGCTTCCGCGGCATTTTCCGGAAAGAGCCCGGCCGTCGAAACTCAACCGGACACGCCTATAGCAGAGAGCGCCGAGGCGCGAGTCACTCTCTCCCCGGGGACAGCCGAGAGAGTAACTAGGTCGGTCAAGCCCGACTACCCGGTTCTGGCCAAGCAGATGAAAGTGCAGGGAGCGGTGGTCCTCGAAGCTCTCATCGATAGGACCGGCAGTATTCAGGAATTGCACGTTCTTGCCGGACCAACCATTCTGGCAACCGCTGCCCGTGAGGCGGTGCGACAATGGCGCTTCAAGCCGTATTATGAACACGGGGCGCCGGTCGAAACCGAGGCTCGCATCACGGTGAATTTCACCATTTCGACCTACTGATGTTCTAATGTCTGGATGAGTTCTAGACAGGCTGGTCCGCCGAAGCGTCGGTGGATACTTGCAGTTTCGGCCACATTCCCCTTGCTTCTACTCTCACTGGGAGCCGCAGAAAACCACGCAGGCACACCGGAGGAGGAAGGAGCTCAAAGTATGGCTTTCTCTGTCTCGAGTCCCAGCTTTCCAAATGGCGGGTCCATACCGAAAAAGTTCACTTGTGACGGTGCGGATGTCTCTCCTGAACTTGAGTTGACCGCACCCCCTTCCGGAGCCCAGAGTCTTTCGCTCATCGCCGACGATCCGGACGCTCCCGTAGGAACCTGGGTTCATTGGGTCCTGTTCGATTTGCCCCCCGAAACCAAGGCTCTGGCGGAGGGCGTGGCTAAAGTAGAGCAGCCGCCCACGGGAGGACGTCAAGGGCGCAACGACTTTCGCAAAGTGGGTTACAACGGGCCATGTCCGCCTCCCGGCAAACCGCACCGATATTTCTTTCGCGTCTACGCGCTGGATACAAAAGTAGGCTTGAAACCCGGCGCCAGCCGGCAGCAGGTTGATGAGGCCATGCAAGGACACATCTTGGCTACAGCTGAATGGATGGGAAAGTACCAGCGTTAGCCGAAATCCCTGAATGCGGTGATTGGACTCGAAAGAGCTAGTCGACAGAGAGTCTAGTAGCCCTTACCAACTGCCGAGCAGGATCCTGGCCCTCCATTGTTCCAGTTCCTATTCTGATTCGATTCGCTTTACCAAAGGCGCAGCACCTCCGGTGGTCGGTTTGTCACAGCTCAGAACCGTGAATTCGGCCAGACGCGTCACCTCATGCCACAGGCAGGAATCCCGTCTGCCCTTAAGGGCGTCAACTCCAAAGTCAAGATCGATTAAAGCAACCCGGTTATTTCGTCGAGTGATGGCGAGGCACTACGGGCGAAGCAGAGGCGGAAGCGGCTCGAAAGAGAAAAACGAGGAAGGAGGGAGCGTTTAAGACGGGGTCAAGGCAGCAAAAATAAAACGGGCGTCCAGACTCTACGAGTCAATGGACGCCCGGGCAGCCCTCCCCCAGAACTGCTCACCTACGAAACTAAGACATCCCTCAGCTTCGTGGGAATAGCCCGTCCGTGCCAGAGAGCGCCACCAACGTGCTATCTAATCTGGGCGGTTTTGCACAGTTGTGCTCGGGCGACCAACCGCGCGAGCGAAAAAAGTCTTAAGTCTCTGATTTTCCAGCCTATTTGCTTTCCTTTGAGCGTGCGGGGCGCATTCTGGCGGGATTCAGCAGTCGGGAAAACCTTCCGGAGGCGCCCAGCTCAAGGCCAGCACAAGCAAAATTCGCG
>Ga0187782_10001903_pt1 | contig 15378 bp, 15 predicted proteins | sample 0715_SJ02_MP15_2_FD_132454 | JGI IMG/M metagenome (GOLD analysis project Ga0187782, IMG submission 132454) | Tropical peat soil microbial communities from peatlands in Department of Meta, Colombia - 0715_SJ02_MP15_20_MG | ecosystem: Environmental > Terrestrial > Soil > Wetlands > Peat | place...
GCGAAATGTTTTCTTCCATCAGCGTGCCGCCGTAATCGTTGGCACCGGCATGCAGGCAGAGTTGCGAGAGACGGCGGTTGAGCTTGACCCATGAAACCTGAATGTTGTTGATCGAGCCGGCCAGCAGCAGACGGGAGAGTGCATGCACTTTCAGATGTTCTGTGAGAGTCGGCCCGGAGCGCGCCAGACCCTGGTGGAACAGCAGCGTGTTTTGATGGACGAAGCCGAGCGGCACGAATTCAGTGAACCCTCCGGTTTCCTCCTGAATGCGGCGCAGCAGCAGCATCTGCCGGACCCAGTGTGCGGGCGTTTCCGTGTGGCCGTACATCATGGTGGAGGTGGTGCGAATGCCGCAGCGATGGGCGGTGCGGATGACCTCGATCCACTGCGCGGTCGACAATTTGTTTCGCGAAAGCACCGCCCGGATTTCGTCGTCAAGAATCTCGGCGGCGGTGCCGGGCAATGTGTCCAGTCCATTGTCACGCAGCATGGTGAGATAGTCGGCGAGCTTCATGCCGGTCAACTCGACGCCGTAGCCGATCTCCATCGGGGAGAACGCATGGATGTGCATCGCAGGCACGGCTCGTTTCACAGCGCGCAGAATGTCGCGATAATAGAACGGAGGCAGGCCGTGCGGCAGTCCACCTTGAATGCAAACTTCGCTGGCGCCGGACTGCCAGGCTTCCACGGCTTTTTGCGCAACTTCTTCAGGATTGAGGAAATATGTGTCGGACTCGCGTGGGCCGCGGCTGAAGGCGCAGAACTTGCATCCCACAAAACAGATGTTGGTGAAGTTGATGTTGCGGTTTACGACGTAGGTAACGATGTTGCCGCAGAGCTCGGCGCGCAGCAGATCAGCCGCAACGAGCAGGCCGAGCAGGTCGTCACCTTCAACGTTGGCCAGGCGGTAGGAATCCTCGAGTGAGATTGCCTTGCCGATTTGCGTTTCGAGAATTCTCTCAAGAGAGGATCGCACTTCGGGAGCAATTCGCGGGGTGAGATCAGGCCAGTTGAGGGAAGGAAAATTCTCGAGTTCCTGTTGCGGCAGTTCGTGAAGCACAGTTCACCAAGTGATGGAGCTAGGTGCTCAACATTATTCTAGCGAAACAGGTCAGCCCTTGCAGGGCGCAACAAGTCGTGCACTCGGCCACGGGCACATTGGTATGCAAAACCACGAACAATGCAAGCCGGCGTGCGGTTCAGTTTTCCGCAGACCAGGGCGGCGGCGCAGGCCAGTTCGTCGGCGACGGCTTCGATGCTGGCCTGGAGCGCGTAGCCGTGCGGATCGCGGCGGCCGCGATCGTCGCGCATCGCCTTCATCCCGGCGATGCCAATGCAGAAATCAACCAGGCCCTCGCGCCAAGGCCGCCCGGATGTGTCGGTGACGAGAACGGCCACATTGATTCCCGTCCGCTTCCTGATTTCGCGGCGCAGCCTGCGAGCGGAATCATCAGGATCGGCAGGCAGAAGCAGAGCGTGCCCTCCGCCATCGACGTTGGAAACATCCACGCCGCTGTTGGCGCAGATGAAGCCGTGCCGCGTCTCGGTGATCAGCACGCCATTCTTTTGTCGAATGACGGCCCGGCTCTCGCGCAAGGCGAGCTCGATGACGCGCGCGTCGAGCTTGTACTTTTTTGCCCATGCCATCGATGCCTTGGATGGCTTGACGTTTGTGAGATCGACGATTCGGCCTTCAGATTTCGAGACGATCTTGTGTTTGACGATGAGGATGTCGCCGGGTCCGAATGCAATGGAGCGTCGCCGAAGGGCGTGCAGTAGTTTTTCAGCCAGCGAGTCGCCGGGTTTGATTTCCTCGTCGAGGGGAATCGGGATTACGCGGAGTTCGGAGCTAGACGAGCATCCTACTCCCTGGGCGGCCGATGACGTGTCCCTCCTTCGGTCTCGAGCCCGCATCATGCGCCCTCCGTTCCGGTGGCAAGCAGTTGGCCTCCGAGATTCCAGCGGCGCAGCAGTTGCTGTGTGCGAGTTTCGCCGGGCCTCGCCAGAAGCTGCCGCAAGTCTTCGGGATTATCCACATCCAGCGCAATGCCGGGCAGATGCAGCACGACGCAAGGCTTGCCCGTCGCCTGTGCCGCCGCGAGGTGCGGCTTGAAACTGTCGTTGCCGAAGCGCAGGGGAAACAGATTTGCCGGGCGGCGAAAGGCGGCGTTGGTGCCGCGCCCGTCAAAGGCGGGCGCCAATACCGAGCCTTCCGCGGGAGCATGTTCAAGGACTTCTTCCAGTTCCCCTGCCCGGATCAGCGGAATATCTGCCGGGACCACCAGCGTGCTGTCGATCCCGCGGGCAATGCAAAGGTGGGTCGCCATTTCAATCGCGCCGGTTTCGCCAGGATTTGCGTGATCGGGGATGAGCTCGAAATCATAGCGCTCGGCCAGTTCAATGGCGAAGGGATCGCTCGTAACCAAGGTACAGGGCGGACGGCGCCTCCAGGCAGCCATCTCCGCGGCAACGTCGTGCAACATGGCCTGCGCGAATTCCGTGCGCGCCGGCTGATCGAGCAGCGGGGCCAGGCGCTGTTTGGCCTGCGACAGATTCTTGACTGGAATCAGGATCACGGCCGGTCTGAGCCAATGCGAGCCACTGTCTTTTCGAATTCTTCGGAGACCTGGCCGGAGGCAGATCTGTCAGAAAGCAATTCGGCGGCGGTAAGAGAAAGAGCCGTTCGCGCCAGCGCCGCACGATCGTCGGCCGATCGCATGATAGTCGGTGTGCATTCCGCTCGCAAGCCGTTGCCGCGGAGCTCTTCCGCAGCGTGGGCATCACGCTCGTCACAAATCAGCACATCGAGAAAGTCCTCATAGGCTTTGGCCACCCCCGCGATCGAGCACGGCAGTCCCTGCGCGGCCATGAGAATGCCCGCAGGCCCGGCAACGGGAGCATGACCCACGATCGGACTCACCGCCGCGACTTTCCCCCGCGCACGCGACAGAGCCTCGCGAATTCCCGGCACAGCGAGGATAGGGCCGATACTGGTGATGGGGTTGCTGGGAGCGATCAATACCGCATCGGCGGAAACGATGGCGTCGATCACTCCCGGGGCCGGCACAGCTTGCGCGGCCCCGGCAAAACGCACCGATTTCACCGGATCCTCGTACCACCGCTGTACGAAATATTCTTCGAAGCTCAGCTCTCCGGCAGGAGTATCGATGCGGGTCTCGACGCGCGAATCGCTCATGGGCAAAATCCGTGATTTCACGCCCAGTCTCTCAGCGATGATCGATGTGGCCTGGGAGAGCGTTTTGCCCTCCGCCAGCAGACGCGAACGCAGGAGGTGAAGGGCGAGATCGCGATCGCCGGTATGGAACCACGTCGGCTCTCCCAATTGCTCCATAGCTTGCAGGCAATAGAAGGTATCGTTCTTCACACCCCAGCCGCGCTCGTGACTGAGAAGGCCGGAGAGAACGTAAGTGATCGAATCGATATCGGGGGAAACGTAAAGTCCCCACCAGATCAAATCGTCGCCCGTATTCACCACCAGCGTGATCTCTTCGGCCGGGATCACATGGCGCAAGCCATCGACGAATTTTGCGCCTCCCGTGCCGCCGGTGAGAACACAGATCATGCGGCCCTCCTCTCCACTGCCAGGCCTTCACGATCGCACGCAACTTGCAGTTTCTCAGCGAGCAATCCAGGTAGCGAAATCACTCCCGGCACAAACTCGGGATATATCGGCAGGCGCCGGCGCAACTGGAATCCCTTGGACTCAGTACGCAAGCGGAGCTGTTCCAGATGCGGCCACGGCTTCTCGGGATTGATGTAGTCGGGCGTCAGCGGCGATACCCCTCCCCAATCGTTGATGCCGGCCTCCAGCAGCTCTTCATAATAAGGTGCGTTCAGGTTGGGTGGGGCCTGAATATTGACGTTGGGCATCAGCAGACGAGCCACGGCAACGGCGCGCAGCATTTCACCACGGCCCGGCTCAGGCACATGAGCCATAGGGATCGTGGGCTTGGCGCGGAAGTTCTGCACGATCACCTCCTGAATATGCCCGTAACGCTGGTGCAAATCGCGAATCGCGAGCAGCGCATCGGCCCGGTCTTCAGCAGTTTCGCCGATGCCAATCAGCAGGCCGGTGGTGAACGGGACCTTCTGTTTCCCCGCCTCCGCGATCGTGCGCAGGCGTTTGGCGGGAACCTTGTCGGGAGCGTTGTCGTGCGCGGCGCCTGCGGCCAAAAGTGTGCGCCTGGTGGTTTCGAGCATCAGGCCCATGCTGGGTGAGACGGCGGCCAGGCGCGCGATCCACTCGGCGCTCAGCAATCCGGGATTGGGATGCGGCAACAGGCTGGTCTCGCGCAGCACCAGCTCGCACATGGCTTCCAGATAGTGCAGCGTCGATTTGTAGCCGAGATAGCGCAGGGTCTCGCGCATTTCCGGAAAAAGCAGTTCGGGCTTGTCGCCCAGACTGAACAGCGCTTCGTTGCATCCGAGTTTTTCTCCGGCGCGGGCGACGGCGAGAACCTCATCTGGGGTCATGGTGTGCGCGCCGGCTTCTCCGGGATCGCGGCGGAAGGTGCAGTAGCCGCAGTAGTCGCGGCATAGATTGGTCAGCGGCAGAAAAACCTTGCGCGAGTAGGTGATGATGCCGGGCTTGAAGCTTTCCTTCGCGGCGCGGGCGGCGGCCAGCAGCGGGGGAAGATGGTTGTCATGGCAGCGGATCAAGCGCAAGGCGAGATCGCGGGAGATGGGTACGCCGGGCCGGAAGTCGGTGAGTTCCGCTGCTAAGGATGCGTCTCTGGGTTCGCTCGGCTTGGCGGTTGCCATCGGCATGTTCGATTCGAAATACGGGCTGTTGCATCGAATCATACATCACCCGCCGACGCCACACCGCACACGTTCGCGTGATAATGTAGGCATTCGCGAAATACGCAATGAGCCTCGATCCACTCGAATTTCGCAAGGCAATGGGATGCTTCGCCACGGGAGTCACTATCATCACGCTCGACTTGCAGGGCGAAGTCCACGGCATGACAGCCAACGCGTTTGCTTCCGTGTCGCTCGATCCGCTGCTGGTGCTGGTATGCGTGGATCATAGCGCGCGCACCCACGCTCATCTTCATGCCAAAAAGCGTTTTGGCGTGAATATCCTGTCGCAAGACCAGCGGGCCATTTCCGAATATTACGCCAGCCCGGCGCGGACGCACGAGCGCGCAGAAGAGGAAGCTGGAGCACGCTTTGACCGGACGGCGCATGGAACGCCGATTTTGCAGGGCGCGCTGGCGTATTTGGAATGCAGGCTGGAATCAAGCGAGGATGCAGGGGACCATACCATCTTTATTGCGGAAGTGGAGGATGTTGTGGTGCGCGGCGGCAAACCGCTGTTATTCTTTTGCGGAAAGTACCGGAAGATTGGCGAGGAGATGGCGGGATAAACGACGCTCAATTGGGGAAGGCGAAACACAGAGAACACAGAGGAACACACGGGAGCAGGATTATCGACGAAGGGGCAGGCTGCAACCGCGGATATTCAACGTAATCGATTTTCATGGAGGCTTCTTATGGCTGAAAAGGTAGTCAAAACCGAAGCGGAGTGGAAGCAGCAGCTCACACCCGAGCAATATCATGTGACCCGCGAGGCGGGTACCGAGTGCGCCTTCACGGGCAAATACTGGAAGACCAAAGACGCCGGTACCTATCACTGTGTTTGCTGCGGAGAGCCGCTATTCGATTCGTCGACGAAGTTTGATTCCGGCACCGGCTGGCCGAGTTTCTACCAACCGGCGGACCAAAGCAAAGTGGAAGAGCACCGGGATGCCACCTACGGAATGATCCGCACCGAGTTACGCTGCGCCAAGTGCGGCGCACACCTTGGTCACGTGTTCGAAGATGGTCCCGCGCCCACGGGACTGCGCTACTGCATGAATTCGGCCTCACTGGATTTGAAACCGAAGGAGAAGAGGTAAAGAGGGGTCAGGGATCTGGAGTTTGGATCCTAACCTCAGCGGCTAAAGCCGCCAAGGCTCTGCCGGCCTTGTCGGCGCGGCTGAAAGCCACGCCCTTTCAAAGCTCTTTCACTTTCACCGCACGATGCCTGGTTACGCGCTGGCAGTCGCAACCATCGCCTTCGGCATTTCCGCCGCCGGCTTGGTTTCTTGCGCTTTTGCCTGCGGCTGTTTCTGCTTTTGCTCCCCGCTCCGCACCTGGATGCCGCCCTTGATGACGGCGCCGTCCTCTACACTGATGCGCAGGGTGGAAACGTCCCCATTGACCACGCCCTCGCCGCGGATATCGACACGGTCGCTGCACTCGATGTTTCCGGTCACTTTGCCGATGACCACCACTTCGCGGGCGGTGATATTGGCCTGCACGCTGCCGTTGCGGCCGATGGTGAGGCGGTTTTCCGGTAGACTGATTTTGCCTTCGATGCGGCCGTCAATGTAGAGCGCTTCGGTGCCGCTGACTTCACCTTTGATCACCAGGGAACGGCCGATCGTGGCCTGCTCGACCGGCGCGCTGACGGTCTTGAGGGGATTGTTAGAGCTGGGGCCCGAAGCCGGCGAACTGGACTTGACGTCGTAAGCGTTCTCTGAAGACTGGAGCATTGCGACCTTCCTTGTTTCCCCGCGAGGGAGGCTGGAGTTTGGCTGCCGGGTAGTTCGTGTCCCATCGGCCATGCTCACTATCGCACAGAGGTAAGGGGTTCCCTTAGATTACGGAAGAGACTGTACGACCGGGTGGTCCTTTCGCCGCTACTCGGCCTCCTGAAGAGCTTCGCCCAGCTCTTCCCACTCCTCGATCAGGGCGGCGTGCGCGGTTTTCTGGCGTTCCAGTTCCTGCGACTGGCGCAGGGTTTCCTCGGCGCTGATAAATTCCTGTAACCCGGTTTCACATTGGGCGATTGCGGTCTCAGTGCGGCTGATTTCCGCTTCCAATTCGCGGATGCGCTCTTCCATTTGCCTGCGCTTGATGGGATTCAGGCGCTTTTTCTGGGCTTCTCCGCCGGGGTTGCGGTGATCATTCCCACTTCTCGCAACCTCGGCGAGAAGTGGAGCACCCCCGGTTGGGCCAGGAAAAAACTTGGGGTGCCCCATGCCTGCCCTGAGCGACGTCGAAGGGTCTCGCCGCTTTCGCGAGACATGGGATGAGCCTGTCGCCTCACCGACCAATTCCATGCCGGGTACATCCTCCAGCGTAGGCGCGACCCGCCGGCCACCCTGCTTGCGCCACAGGTAATCCTCGTAATTGCCGGGATAAGCTTCGACTTTTCCACCTCCAATCTCGAACACCCGCGTAGCCAGCTTGTCGATGAAGTAGCGGTCGTGCGAGACGAAGACGACCGTGCCCGTGTATTCCATCAGCGCGTTCAACAGAACATCCTTGGCGCGCAGGTCGAGATGGTTGGTGGGTTCGTCGAGCAGAAGGAAATTCGCCGGATGCAGGAGCAGGCGAAGCAGAGCATAGCGTCCGCGCTCACCGCCGGAGAGGACTCCGATTTTCTTGAAGACATCGTCTTCCGAGAACAGAAAACAGCCAAGCAAGCTGCGGAGTTCCGTCTGCGTGGAGCGCGGCGACAGCGCTCCCAGATCATCGAGGATGCGGGCCTCGGGATCGAGTTCTTTGTATTGATCCTGCGCGAAGTAGTCGGCCTGCACATTGTGGCCAAGGCGGAATTCGCCGGCCGTCGTTTTCTCTTCGCCCGCGAGCAGTTTGATCAGCGTGGACTTCCCCGCCCCGTTTACCCCCACCAGCGCAATGCGGTCGCCGCGCTCGATCAGAAAGCTGACATCGCCGAATACTTCTTTCTCGGCGCTCGGTCCTGCATTGCCGTTGGTCGCCGAAGTTCTGGCGGGATATATTTTCCCCACTCCCGCAAACTCCGCCACGATGCGTCCGCTCGGCTTGGGCTGCGGGAATGAGAAGTGAATCGTCTTTTCTTCCGGCGGAATCTCGATGCGCTCCATGCGCTCGAGTTCTTTGATGCGGCTTTGTACTTGTTTGGCCTTAGTCGCTTGATAGCGGAAGCGATTGATGAAGATCTCCAGTTGCTCGATGCGCTCGCGCTGGTTTTTGTAGGCGGCCTGTAGTTGCTCGTTGCGCTGCGTTTTCTGGGTGAGGAATCTGTCGTAGTTGCCGGTATAGAACCAGAAGCGTTTGTTCCAGATTTCCGCGATCTTGTTGACGGTGACGTCGAGAAAATAGCGGTCGTGCGAGATCAGCAGAAAGGCGTACGGGTAATCGTGCAGATATTCTTCCAGCCAATTGCGGGCTTCGAGATCGAGATGGTTGGTGGGTTCGTCGAGCAGCAGCAGGTTTGGTTTTTGCAGCAGAAGCTTGGCCAGCGCCACCCGCATTTGCCAACCGCCGGAGAATTCGTCGGTTTGCCGCTGCCAGTCTTCTTTGCCAAACCCCAGGCCCATCAGCACGCGGCCAACTTCGGCCTCGATTGAGTAGCCACCACGGGTTTGAAATTCGTGCTCCAGGCTGTGATAGCGGTCGGCGACCGCGGCGTATTCGGGGCTTTCGTGATCGAGCTCGGCGAAGCGGTGGAGCAGCGTTTCCATCTCCTGCTCCATGGCGCGAAGATCGGCAAATACCGACATGCATTCAGCAAACACGGTGCGGCCGGAGAGCGACAGGCCATCCTGCGGAAGATATCCCGCGGCGGTGCCTTTGGCGATGGTGAGCGAGCCGTAGTCCAGCGTGTCAAGGCCGGCGAGAATTTTCATGAGTGTCGTCTTCCCGGTGCCGTTAGCGCCGACCAGGCCGATGCGGTCGCGCTGGGTGATGAGCCAGTCGGTGTTTTCGAACAGAAGTTTGTGGCCGAAGCGTTTTCCGGCGCCGGAGAGCTGAATCATCCTGGAATTATCGTCTCATAAAAGCGTGAGCCGTAAGGCTGCCCAGAGGGCGGTTTTGTCACTCCTGCTCAGGGCTGGATGGTCAGCAGAGCCGCGCTGACCGAAGGGATGGCGATGGTGTAGACACCGCTGACCGGCTGGACAATCTCGGAATATGCTGCCCCTTGGGGAATGCCGTCGGTACTGCCATCAAACGTCTGCCCAGCAAGCGTCACACCTGTGGTTGAAGAATACGAGGGAGCCATCAGCCGCATCACTGTCGCTTGACCGTATCCGGACAGCGAGACCGTAATCGCGCCGCTGGCGCTTTCGTCCTTGTTCAACAGCAGGAGCCGAATGGTTTGCGTGCCGTCAATCGTGGCCCATGCCTTGATGTTCGCCTGCGTGGTCAGCGACACCGGTAGCAACTGCGCTTTGTTCTGGACGCTCTGCGCAAACATCAGCAGCCCGTAGTAAAGCGGATTGATGTTGCGCACGGCGTAGGTATTGCCTCCGCTGCCTGAAGTAAACGTGAAGTCAAACGGCGTGTAAGCGTTGGGAGTGTTGGGATCGCCCGGCGAGAAAAAGTTCAGGCCGCTGACGCCGACATTGGCATACGAAAACGAGATGTCCATCGCCCATAAAGCGGAACTGAAGCTGTTGCTCACCCCAACCTGGCCGCCACAATTGATCGAATTCAGCTCACCAATGCGGAATGGGATTCCCGCCTGTTGCGCTGCCGGCAGATACGGCGGAATGCCGACCGGTCCGGTAAGCGGCTGAGTATCTCCGTCAACCGCCGGTTCAGTGAGCAAATAATCGGCGGGTTCGGTCGCACCGTTGCAAGCTGTTCCGGAATAATGATGAACCGTCACGATCGCGATGGTCGAAGCCTCGCTAGAAATAAATGATTCCAGGTTATCCATCCAACTGGAATCCAACCCCGCCCACACCGGAGCCGATAGTTTCACGCCACCAGAGGCCGAGATGAGTGGCGAGGCAAACTGCTGGTACTCACACAGGTATTCGGTGTAGTCCCATGCTATCGGCTGCGGACAATCCGAAAAGAGCACCGGGTCCTTGTAAATATCAGGCTCGTTGCCCAGTTCGATCGCTTGCAGCTCGCCGGCCAATGCGGCTGCCAGCTCACCTGCTTCGGTCGTGGCTGTCGCTACATTGTCGTCCGCCAAGTCGACGCCAATGAAGAATTGCGCGCCGAGATCCTGGCCTACCTGGGCGAGAGCCCCGAGGTTTTCCGGGGTATAGTCATTCACATTTTGCGCGTCGGCCAAATCGCGAATCAGCAGAGGAGCGTTGGCATATTGCGTGAGGTTCCCGAGCAGTTGCTCAAAAATCGGATTGACATTGGACGACGACGTTCCGACCATGGCGGTCGTATCGCCCATGTCGATACCGATGCTCAAAAAGTTCGGCGCAATCGGCGCCGTGGTCATGGCCGGATTGACTTGCACGACGGCAATCGGGGGTGACGTGGTCGTCACCCTAACCGCTGCGGTTTGTTGCGTCGATCCGGCCGAATTTGTAGCGGTAAGCGTGTAGGTAATAGACGCAGCGGGCACAACCACCACGGAAGACGAAGACGGCGGCAGCGCCCCCGATACGTTGCTGAGCTGCAACGAAGTTGCATTGCTCACTTGCCACGCCAGCGTGGTGCTTTGCCCGAGCGCAATGGTCGCCGGAGTCGCAGTGAAACTACTGATGACTGGCGAGGATGAAGATTGGGTGGCGGTGCCGCTGCTGCTGCCGCAACTGCTAAGGAACAGAGTGAGACAAAGAACAGCGCCTGCTGCGAAGCCGGCTCGAATAAAATCAAACCAAACGGCCGCGAAATCTGATCGTCTCATAAGTGCAGATTGTAAGGGATGGTTAACGCGAACACGATAGCATTCAGCATCTGTGGCTGGTGAGGACCGGCTTGGACGAGACGGTTACGTCGGAAGCGATTGAGCGACGAAAGCTTTCTTAGACGCCGGCGCGCTGGCCGTTGCGTGTTCCCGGAAATGTGCCCTTCTCGAATAAAAGTTTGTGGCCGAAGCGTTTCCCGGCGCCGGAGAGCTGAATCATGGGACTGAGACTATCGTTTCACACAGGGAACAAAGAACACGAAGCGAACGTGCTGAATGATCACGCGGAATCTCACGCCGCTGGCGGCTACTAATTAGTCCTTCCGCCATTCATACGGAAACAGCGCTCCAGCCTCTTCGGGAGTCATCTTCACATTCAGCATTTCGGCGGCCTGGGCCAGCGCGGGATCACGGCCGCTGGCCAGGTCAGCCGCCGTCGGAAGCACGATCTTGTCCGGAGTGACGCCGGTGTGTTCCAGGCTCTGTCCATCGGTCATTCTAAGGTCGGCCTCGGTGATCGAGGCTCCATAGAGAAGCACAGGCCCGGCGCCTACCTTGTAGCTGTACTCCTTTGCTGCCATGACTTTCCCCGAACTACGGTCGCCAACGATCAGGCCCCGTTTTTCGAGCTGAATGACCCTCGCAAATAGTTCCGATGCCGAAGCCGAATTGCTATCAACCAGGACTACTACTTTGCCCGAAAACACATGATGGCGGGTCTCCGTCTCGACTACTTTCGAAGCGTTTCTGCCTACTCGGTCCCCGATTTTTACCTTGCTTTCGAATAAGCCACCCAGGAGAATCCTAAGCGCCTCTTCGGCGCCTCCCGGATTGCCACGAAGATCGAACACAACGGCATTGTAATTGGGTAGTTTTCCGATGACAGGCTCCACTTCCCAGGACAAGAATTGGGGCAGTTTTACGATCAGCAGGTCGCGACCCCGCTCGACATAGCGGACGCGCATGAAGTGTTCTTCGTTCTCCATGTCGCGGACAACATCGAATATCCGGCTGCCGGTCAAGTCCCTGACGTGGGGAAGGTCGCGCATCTTTGCATTCACAAGAAGTTGCCGTCGCTCGCCGCTCGGAGAACGAAGGTCCAGATTAAGCCCTGGCTGGGGCCGCAGAATGTTGTAGACATACTCCATCTTCCAAAAGTCCTGGCGGGCCGGCGGATAGTTGTTTACCCCTAAAACCTCGTCGCCTGCTCTAACGCCTTTTGCTTCCGCGTCGCTCCCCGGGCGGACCCGGACCACATAACAATGGTCACCGATCATCTGCATCTGAAAGCCGTAGTCGTGCACGTAGGGGCGCGGCGGCGGAACGAAGAATGTGTGCGAGTCATTCAGACTGTCTAGAGCTGCGGCGATTTGGGAAAGGGCCCGGTTAAGTGAATCGGCCTAGTCAATTTTCTCTTTTGCATCGCGGACCTTGGCATCCCAATCCACGCCATGCATTTGTGGATCGTAATAATGCTTCTTAATGTCAGCCGTGATATTTAGGAGCATGGTTTCTACTTCGCCGCGTTCATACGATGTGTATTGCTGCGACCGGCACATTGTCCCCAGAATACAAAGGATCGCGAACCCTGCAGCAGAACGTGCTCCGCTTTGCCTTAGCGAGACGGATTTGTCCCACATGCTTATGGAATACCTCCGTAAGCTACCTATCTTAGCGCGGGAACTGACTTGTTAGGGTGGTTAACCCGGGGTGGAAGTGGTCTGGTGTGGCTAGAATTAGCGCCTTGGAGAGCCGTCCAGATATTCTTGGCCGGCTTCCACTCTGTTGTCATCCTGACGCCGTCTTCCATCCGGCGAAGCCGGAAGAAAGCAAGTGAAGGGCCTACAACTGGTTTCATAAATGGGTTTTGGGTAGGGCACGGCTTCAGCCGTGCCGCTGAGGCCCGCCAAAAATGGGGGGCTTTAGCCCCTGATGGTTGGGTCCGCGTCCCGCCAAAAGCATTTTTGAAACCAGGTCTATGCATTCCCACTCCCATACCTACTATGTCTACATCATGACGAATCGATCGAGAACCATAATACGCGCGGCATCGGTACCAGCCAGAAAGTGCAGAGGTCTTTCGTCGGGAGTCCTTCGCTAAGGCGAAGGACTCCGCGTCCTCAGGATGACAGGTTTTAAGATTCGGGGCCTGCAGCTACGAATGCGCTACAGCGCGGCCATTTCGCGCTCCCGCGTAGTTCCCCCACAGGGCGCTGTGGAACTGAATGCGCTCGAGGGCGCGGTCGATTACGGCTTCCAGTTCATGGGCGTACTTCACTTCGCGGCCTTTGGCGAGGCGCTGGCGGGCTTCGTCGGCGCTGAACCAGGTAGGACGGCGCTGCGGTTCATCGGGACGGCGCTGCTGGTGAACTTCCATCAGAAACGCCTTGACAACATATTCCAGTACGCCGCCGGGCTGCCAGAACACGCCCTTGGAATGAATGTAGAGATGAAAATGGCGGGGCTCGATCGTGCCAATGGCGCCGGCTTCTTCCGCGGCTTCGAGTTCAGCGGACTGGCTATGGGAAAGACGCGTGTCGGGTGAGCCTTTGGGAAAGGTCCACTTGTTGCCGCCGTTGGTATTCACCAACAGGAATTCGACCTCGTCGCCGCGCCCGCGATAACAAACGGCGGCGACTTGCAGCGGTAGAGATTTCGCAGTACGCGGTACGGCCATAGCCCCTTCTGCACTTATCTTAGTTGCACAATATTTCAGCAATGTTAATGTGCAACAAAAATTGTGCAGTGAGGTTACCAAAGTGGGACAACAAACATCGGGTGTTTCCTCTAAATCGCCCGCCCGTACACAGGGATCGCGGCGCCGGTTATGTCTTTAGAGGCATCGCCGGCCAGCCACACAATGAGGCTGGCCACTGTTGAGGGTTGTACCCATTGCGACATGTCGGCGCCGGGCATGGCGGCTCGATTGGCGGGTGTGTCCATGGTGGCGGGCAAAATCACGTTGGCCGTGATACCGGCGTCTTTGTTTTCCAGCGCAACGGTTTTTACAAGCGAAACCAGGGCCGCTTTCGACGCACTATAGGCGCCCACAGTTGGGCTTGGGAACTCCGCCTGGCGGCTGCCAACCGCAATGATGCGACCGCCTCCGGCTTTCCTCATGACGGGAATCACGGCGCGAAAAAGATGAAATGCATTGTCAACGTTCATGGCGAACATGCGCTGCCATGTGGTGTCGTCGGTTTCGGCAATCGTCTGGCCGCCGCTAAAGCCGCCGACCAGATGAGCCAGCACGTCGATTCTTTCCCAGCGAGCGATCACACTCTCCACAGCTTTCTTCGCGGCATCAAGATTCGTAATCGCTGCGGGAAGCGCAATGAACCCAGGGTGGACGAAATTGGACTGCTGAATTTTCGGGGCGAGCCCGACCACCGTCGCCCCCGCATTCAGCATGGCTTGCGTTACATGAACTCCGAGGCCGCCGTTGGCCCCGGTCACCAGTGCAATCTTGCCGGTCATGAGTTGCCTCCCGATGTGGTGTATACCGAAGGGTACGCAAAGCAAGCGCCCCAGGGCAAAGGTCAGGATGTGCCTAGGTACCGCAGGGGCGCGGTATCCTATCATCGGAGCTGGCCTCAGCCATTGCCTATCTCCAGAGCAAACCTTGAAAGCCGCCATTCTCAAAGCGCCCAGGCAGCCGCTTCAAATCGAGGACATTCCCCGGCCTCAGCCCGCTGCGGGTGAAGTTCTTCTGCGGGTGCGCGCCTGCGGAGTGTGCCGCACCGACCTGCACATCGTCGACGGCGAACTGCCGCCGAAAAGGCAGCCGATCATCCCCGGTCATCAGATCGTGGGAACCATCGAGGAGGGGGCTACGCGCGAACTGCCGCGCGGCACGCGTGTCGGCGTTTCCTGGATGGGCGGGATCGACGGAACTTGCGCGTACTGCCGGCGCGGCCTCGAGAATCTGTGCGACGCGCCGGTCTTCACCGGCTACACGGTGAACGGCGGCTATGCAGAGTATGCGGTGGCGCGCGGCGATTTCGTTTATCCGCTGCCGGCGGAACTGGATGATTTGCACGCAGCGCCGCTGCTCTGCGCCGGAATCATCGGCTTCCGCAGCCTGCGCGTTGCCGGAGTGGAACGAGGAGAGCGGGTGGGATTGTTCGGCTTTGGCGCGTCGGCGCATCTGGCGATTGCCGTCCTGCACTCGTGGGACTGCGAGGTGTATGTTTCGACGCGCGGCGCGTCGCATCGCGCGTTGGCGGCTTCGCTGGGCGCGAAATGGGTCGGTGGTGAGACCGAGAAGCCGCCGGTTGAACTCGACCGCGCAATCACGTTTGCGCCCAGCGGAGACGTTGTGGTCGCCGCGCTTTCCAGCTTGCGAAAAGGCGGCGTCGTGGCTATCAACGCCATCCATCTTGACCGCGTGCCGCAATTCGATTACGACCGCCTGCTGTGGGGCGAGCGGCAAATCCGCAGCGTGGCCAACATGACGCGGGATGACGCGCGCGATTTTCTCAGGATCGCGGCAGAGATTAATCTGCGGCCGAAAGTGACGGTATTTCCTTTGGAACATGCCAATGATGCGCTCGCGGCCGTGAGAAATGACGCGATTGATGGAGCAGCGGTGATTGTTCCGTGAACCGCAATGTTGCGATTTGGTCGGAATGCTGTAATTCTGAGGGGCGAAAACGGGGGCGAAAACATGTATATACATTCTGGCGAAATCTTGTAAGTGCTTTGTTTTCAATGTAAGTTTA
>Ga0187782_10001906_pt1 | contig 15358 bp, 10 predicted proteins | sample 0715_SJ02_MP15_2_FD_132454 | JGI IMG/M metagenome (GOLD analysis project Ga0187782, IMG submission 132454) | Tropical peat soil microbial communities from peatlands in Department of Meta, Colombia - 0715_SJ02_MP15_20_MG | ecosystem: Environmental > Terrestrial > Soil > Wetlands > Peat | place...
CTGCACGCGCGAGGATGCGCCGCGCTTCCGCATCGCCCGCCCGCGCGGCGATGGCGACGTCGTGCGCGTCGAGCCTCCTCGCCCGCGCGCCCCGCATCTGTCCGGTGAGACTCGCACGCGCCGCATCTTCGATGGCCTTGCCCGAGGCCACCGTCTCGAGACATCCGATGCCGCCGCATGCGCACTGGATGCCGTTGTCGAGGACGGCGCAGTGCCCGAGCTCCCCGCTGAAGCCCTGCTTGCCGTAGACGACGCTACCGTCCACGACGATCGCCGCGCCAATGCCGCTACCGACGTACACCCACGCGAACGACCGGGCTCCCTGCGCCGCGCCCAGACGACCCTCCGCGATGGCGCCGGCCTGCGTGATGTTGCGCACCACTGTGGGTGCCTGCAGCTTCTCCGCGAGCTTGGCGCGTACCGGCACGTCGTAAAAGCGCAGGTTGGGGGCAAGCACGCACGTGCCCGTGGCTTGGTCGACGAGCCCCGGGATGGCCACTCCCACACCCTCCAGTCTGGATCGCGGCAACTTCGCTTCGCTCAGCGCTCCTTTGACGATCGACGGGAGCACGCGAAGGGCCCGTCCGAACTGCCCTGCGAAGGAATCGATCACCCTGGTGGCTCGGATGCGGCCCCGGGCGTCGGCCACAGCAACCGAGGTGTGTCGCACTCCGAAGTGAATCCCCACGTATGCCGACGCCGCATCGTTGAGCTCGAGCAGCCGGGAACGCCGGCCCTTGCGCGAAGGCGTGATGTCGAACCCCACCTCGTGGACCAGGCCCTCGTCGATGAGAGCGCCGACGATGGCGGCGACGGTGGGTTTCGTGAGCGTCGACCGGCGCGCCAGATCGGTCCGCGAGACGGTTTTTTCGCGCCGGATCATGTCCAGGACCAGCGCGCGATTCATCTCCCTCATCGCGCGACTGTCGACCTTGACGAACACGGCGACGACGACTGTAACAGGGTTCCGTCGCGCAGCAACGCGAGGCCCCCTTGCATCGGCCCGCGCTTTTGAGCTAAGTGCCTTACTCAAAAGGACGACAGTCATGTCCACAGAACCGTTTTTCGGCACCGAGCCGATTCGTTATCGGGGGCCGGATGCCGAGCCCGGGCTCGTCTACCGCTTTTACGACAAAGATCGTCTCGTGCGCGGCAAGCGCATGGAAGACCATCTTCGCCTGGCCGTCTGTTACTGGCACACGATCTGCGGCGACGGTTCGGACATGTTCGGTGGCCCGAGTTTTCATCGTCGATGGCATCAGGGGCCCGGGCCGGTGGAGATCGCGCACGCGAAGGCCGCGGCCGCGTTCGAGCTGTTCGAGAAGCTGGGGGTGCGGTACTTCTGCTTCCACGATCGCGACGTCGCGCCCCAGGCATCCACCCTGTCCGAGACGAACGACATTCTCGATCGAATCGCCGACGGTCTCGCGGAGCATATGGGCCGCACCGGCGTCCGCCTCCTCTGGGGGACCGCCAACCTTTTCAGCCATCCCCGGTACATGTCGGGGGCCGCGACGAACCCGGATCCCGAGGTCTTCGCCTACGCGGCGGCGCAGGTCAAGAAGGCCCTCGAGGTCACCCACCGCCTGGGCGGCGAGAACTACGTCCTCTGGGGCGGCCGCGAGGGCTACGAAACGCTCCTCAACACGGACATGAAGCGCGAGCTCGATCAGCTGGGCCGTTTCATGGCCCTGGTCGCGGAGCACAAGCACAAGATCGGTTTCAAGGGGCCGCTCCTCATCGAGCCGAAGCCGATGGAACCGACGAAGCATCAGTACGACTTCGACGCTGCCACAGTCTTTGCGTTTTTGCAGCGCTACGGCCTCGGCGCCGAAGATTTCAAGCTCAACATCGAAGCCAATCACGCGACGCTTGCCGGCCACTCGTTCGAGCACGAGATCGCATACGCGCTCGCAAATGACATTCTCGGGAGCGTCGACATCAACCGGGGTGATACGCTGCTCGGCTGGGACACCGATCAATTCCCGAACGACACGCTCGATCTGGCGCTCGTGCTGCGTCGCATCGTGAACGCGGGCGGGTTCAAGACCGGGGGCTTCAACTTCGACGCCAAAGTGCGGCGACAGAGCATCGATCCGCTCGATCTCGTTCAGGCGCACGTGGGAGGGATCGACGTGCTCGCGCACGCTCTCCTCATCGCCGATCGCATGCTCGATGACGGAAAGCTCCAATCGGTCGTCCAGCAGCGCTACGCCGGTTGGGACGGGAAGCTCGGGAAGGACATTCTCGGAGGCAAGCTCTCTCTGGCGCAGCTCTCCGAACGCGTGCTGTCCCAGAGGGTCGACCCCGTCCCTCGATCGGGCGGACAGGAAATGCTCGAAAACTGGGTCCAGAAGTATCTCACTTGAGGCGAGCATCGAACGGGGCAGCGCCCCCCACATGGGGACTCCCCGGCCGTCTCTTTTGAATTTCGCTTTACTATTTGCTGAGCCGATCGGGTCGCCTCCACGCACGCAGCGCGGGGCGCGGCACCGCACCCCGTCCCCCCTCGGCGCCGGACCCCCCACGGACGCGCCGCGAGCCCCTCGTCTCCCACTCGAAGTGATCGGAGACCTCCCACTCGGAGTCATAGGACACGCTCCACTGGGAGCGCATGGGAGTGCGCCACCCCCACTGGAGCCGTGAGTTCCGTGCGGTCTTCGGCTTTACCCGCGGGTCGCGGGCTCGTACGCTGAGTATCGGCCCGCTTTTTTGCCATGGAAGCCGCCGCAGGCGTCGAACCCATCCTTCGCGTCGATCTTCTCCTCTGCCCGGGAGCGGTGGCCAGCGTGGCATTGCTCGTGGCCGATTGCTGTGTCGCCCGGATCCACGACGCCGACGCGAGCCGGCGGCTTCACCTTGCAGCGTTCGAGCTCGTAGAGAACGCGGTCAAGTACTCGTCGGGACGGCTCGCGAGGGTCGAGCTCGAGCTCGAAACTCGCTCCGACGACGAACGGTGGCTCACCTTGCGAGTACACAACGAAGCCGACGCCGATCGGCTCGAAGAGATCGCGCGTCGCTTCACCGGCCTGCGACCGCCATCGGACGCAATCGACCACTACGACCGTCTGATCGTAGAAGCCGCATCGAAGCCGATCGGCCTCTCGGGGTTGGGCCTCGCCCGGATTCGCGCGGAAGGCGGCCTGGAGCTGGATTGCGCGGTTGATGGCCGATCGCTCACCGTGACCGCACGTGCGCGAATTCGGCCCGAGGTGAACCCCTCGATTCTCCCTTCGTGCAGCGATCGCAAGGGCCTGGCCCCAGGGCGCCCTTCCGAAATGCCCCGCGGAGCGCCTCGATGAGCATGCATCATTTGAACGTGATCAAGAAGGAGACCTTCAGTCTCGAGACCCTTTCCATCGGCGGCAGACTGATGGTGCGCTTCACGGGGTCCGGACACGCCGACGCGGCTCCGCTGCTCGAGCGGTGCCTCAAGGGCGTCGACGAAGAGGCGGCCCGTCTCGCCTGCAGCGAGATCGTGGTCGACTTTCAGCAGCTTTACTTCATGAATTCGAGTTGCCTCAAGGCCTTCGTGTCGTGGATCTACCGACTGCATGCCGCAGCGAAGCCGGCTCGGGTTCGTTTCATGTCCAATGCGCGGCTGCGCTGGCAGGAGTCGAGCCTGGGCGCCCTTGGAAGGCTGGCTCCCGAGATCGTGACCATCGAGGCGATCGAGAGTTGAGGGGCCGACGGCGGCCGGACGAGCCCTCGAGCGACGCATGCGCAGACGTCTCCAGAAACGCACGTCGATTGCGCTTCTCCTCGACTATCTCGGTGGAGACTACCAGCTCGGATTGCTCCAGGCCGTCGAGGAGAGTGCCGCCGAGCACGACCTGAACCTGCTGGTCGCCGTCGGCCGCGCGCTCGAGGCTCCGAATCCGGTCGACGCCGCTCAAAACGAGATCTATGCACGCGTCGGATCGGATTCCGTCGACGGCGTCATCGCGGGTTCAGGGTGCATCGGTATTCACGTCAACACCGACGCATTGACGCAATTTCTCGGGCGTTTCGGCTCTCTGGCGAAGTGCAGCATTTCCGCCGAACTGCACGGAATCCCGAGCCTCGGCGTGAGCAACCGGCGCGGAATGCGCGCAATGGTCGACCACGTCATCGTGACGCATGGGTGCCGGCGCATCGCCTACATCCGGGGTCCGATGGGCGGCGACGAGGCGCAAGCGCGCTTCGAGGGGTACGTGGACGCGCTCGCGTCGCACGGCATCGCGCTCGACCCGCACCTCGTCGAAGCAGGCGACTTCTGGATCCAGAGCGGAGCCGAAGCCACCCGACGCCTTCTCGATCGCGGCGAGAAGTTCGACGCCCTGGTCGTCGCCAACGACTACATGGCGCTGGGCGCCATCGAGGTGCTGCACGATCGAGGCGTGCGCATCCCGCAGGAAGTGGTCGTGACGGGCTTCGACGACGTTCCGTCGGCGCGTATCGCCTACCCTTCGCTGTCCACCGTCCGCCAGCCGCTGTCGCGGCTCGGCCGGTTGGCCGTCGAGACCATCCTTCGACAGCTCGACGGGCAGGCGGTACCCGATCGGGTCGAGCTGGACGTCGATCTGGTCGCCCGGCAGTCGTGTGGATGCGCCTATCGCGCACGCGAAACTGCCAGCGCCTCTCCGCCCCCGGGCCCGCTACGCGCCGCGCGCGACGAGGTCGACGCCAACGCCGTGGCCCTGTGCGATGCGATGACTCACTGCGTCCCCATCGCACCCGCCGCCCTCGACGGCTGGGCCGACCGAATGCTCGAGGGGTTGCGCCGCGAGCTGGCGGGGAGCCGGGGCGAGTTCTTGATCGAGCTCGAACACGTCCTGGACGCGGCGCAGCCGCGTGCCGACGTGATTTACCAGTTCAACGCCGTCATCGGTGCGCTGCGCTCCCATTTTCGTGACATTCCACTCGATCCGCGCCACGCGCGGACACTCGACGATCTATGGCACTCCGCGGTCCTCGTCGTCGGGGCCGCGTCCAATCGGAGCCAGATGCGGACAGCGTTCGATTCGGAGCACGCGCAGGACGTCCTGCGCGGAAGCGTCGAGCGGCTCGCGACGGCGCTGACCCACCCTGCCCTGACCGACAGCCTCCGCGAGGTCCTGCCGGCGGTCAGTATTCGCAGCGCCGCGATCTCGCTTTACGAGGATGCTGCGCGCCAGCAGTTGCGCGCGTTTTTCGCCTGGGCCGACGGAAAAGATCAGGGCTTCGCGACGAACGTGTTCCCCTCCTCGCGCGTCGCACCTGACGAGTTTTTGCAGACCGAACGCCGGTGGTCGTACTTCCTGATGCCGTTGACGTTCGGGAGCGAGCACCTCGGGCTGGCCCTCTTCGACATGGCCACGCACGTGTCGGTTCCGCGGATGCTGAGGGAGCAGATCGGCGCCGCGCTCAAGGGCGCGGCTTTGCACCAGGCCGTGGTGCAGCAGACCGCGCTTCGTCAGCGCGCCGAACGCGATCAGCTTCACAAGGAAATGCAGATTGCCCAGAGGATCCAGACCGCCATCCTGCCAATCGACATCTCGGCTGACGGCCTGGAGCTGGCCGCCCTGATGCTGCCTGCGGCGGAGGTCGGCGGCGACTACTACGACGTCCTGCCGACCGAGCGCGGGTGCCTCATCGGCATCGGAGACGTCACCGGACACGGACTTCTCGCAGGCCTGGTGATGCTGATGATCCAGGGCATCGTCGCGGGGATGGTTGCGGTCGACGCGGAGGCCGCGCCCAGCAAGCTCATCGCGGCCCTCAACCGTGCGCTCTTCGAGAACGTTCGCCATCGCTTGAATCGCGAAGAGCATGCGACGTTGCTCCTCGTCCGGTACGACCGTGACGGCAGCCTGGTCTTCGCCGGGCACCACGAAGAGATCATTCTGTGCCGCGCCCGAACTGCGCGATGCGAGCGGATTCGGACGGAGGGTTTCTGGCTTGCGGCCGCCCCTGACATTGGCGGTCTGACGACGGACTCCCGCGCGCGGCTCGAGAGCGGCGACTTGATCGTTCTCTATACCGACGGAGTGGTGGAAGCGATGAGCGCCCACGGCGAGGTATTCGGCGTCGAGCGCCTGTGCGCCGTGATCGAATCTCACCGGATGCGGCCGGTAAAGGAGATCTGCGCCGCCGTCGCCCACGCGGCACGCGAGTGGTCGCCACCTCAGGCGGACGACATCTCGGTCCTCGTGGGGCGCTACACGCCCCCGCTCACGCCCGACTCCCTACGTGCGTGAAGAAGAAGCCGCGCGACTTGTCGATTCAGCGCTCACCGCCCGCAGACCCCCGGGCCGTGCCGGCTCGGTCCCGCCCGACCCAACCGTACGCCCGCCGCACACGAGCGTGCCCGGCCGGTGGCACGCGCGATGCGAAGCCCAGGCTGCATGCGCATTTCGCGGGTCGTGCTTACGGCGGCCGCGCTCGCGGCGGCAGGTTGCGGAGCCGGAGGCAACTGCGCGTACTCCGGCCGAGTCGCGACGGCGGCCCCTGCGGGCTCGAGCGGCACTGGATGGACCGAATTTCCCTGTCCCGGCTACGGCCCCGCCAACCGCTGCAGAATCGTGCCGAGCCCCAACCCGCGCAACCGCGGCCTGACGAACATGCAGCCTGGGAATGAGCACGTCCGCGGCATCAATCCGGTCCTGCCGTACAGCACGGACGACAACCCTCCCACCCTGCCTTACGACACCGGGGACGCGCATGGCACCAGCGGCCCGGGGGGTTGGTCGCCTGTCGGACCCCGACCCTGAAGCGTTCGATCAAGGCGAGCGCCCGTGTTCCATCGTCGCGACGACCTCGAGCCGCGCGGTCTTCACGTCGGCCGAGCTGCCTCCGACCATCACGTCGAACGCGCCGGGTTCGACGACCCGGTGCAGCCGCTCGTCGAGCAGCGAGAGCTCTTCCGGCCCCACGGTGATCTCGACGTGCTTCGATTCACCCGCTTCCAGGTGAATACGGCGAAACCCCTTGAGCTCCTGGACGGGACGGGTGACCGAGCTCACGAGGTCGTGGATGTAGAGCTGGACGACCTCGTCCGTCGCGCGCGCACCGGCGTTGGTCACCTTGATGCCCACCACCGCTCGACCGTCGGGAGGGATGCGCGGCGGCGTCACCGTGGGCGCGTCGTAGAGAACGGCGGCGTACCCGAGTCCGAAGCCGAAGGGCCAGAGAGGTCCTGGCTCCTCGAAGAGGTACGGCCGGCGCGCCGATGGCTTGTAGTCGTAGTACACGGGAAGCTGACCTACCGACCTCGGTATGCTCACGGGCAGACGTCCGGACGGGCTCACGTCGCCGAACAGAACGCCCGCGAGCGCCGTCCCCGTTTCCTCCCCGAGGTAGAAACCGTCAATCAGCGCCGACGCGCGGCGCGCGAGCTCCGGGACGGCCAGGGGGCTCCCGTGAACGAGGAGCACGACGGTGGGATGCCCCGTCGCAAAGACGGCATTGGCCAAGTCCATCTGCCGGCCAACCAGATCGAGCGTCATCCGGTCGCCGCGATGCGAATCGGCCCACGCCTCTCGCGACAGCTGCTCGTCTTGGCCCAGGACCATCAAGGTCACGTCTGCCGCGGCGGACAGCTTCGCGGCGATCGCAATCGCTTTCCGGTCCTCTTCCGGATCGCTGAGCTCCACCAAGTCGTCGCTCCATCCTCGATTGCCCCGGGTCAGGCCGCAGCCCGGCGCCGAGAGTATCTTGATGCGGCTGCCGGCACGGGCCGTGACGCCTTCAAGCACGCTGACGGCATGGTCCGGTCGACCGCTGTAGCCGCCGAGCCGGCACACCGAGGCGTTGGGACCGATGATCGCCATCGATTTCACCCGAGCCGCGTCGAGGGGCAAGAGGCCGTCGTTCTTGAGAAGAACGAGCGCCTCCTCGGCGGCCCGTCGCGCCATATCGCGGTCCGACGGCAGCTCGGCTTTCGGCTCGGCGTCGGCGAACGGGTTTTCGAATAGGCCGAGCAGAAATTTCGCGCGCAGCACGTGCGCCGCCGCGCGATCGATATCGGCGACCGGAACGCTTCCGTCCTGGACCTGTTCGGCCAGCGTCGCGTATGCCTCGGCTTCCGGAAATTCCACCTCGACCCCGGCGTCGATCGCCCTGCGCGCCGCAGCTCGGAGGTCCGCCACGACATGATGTTTGCGTTCGAGCTCGGCGACCCCGAAGTAATCGGAGACAACGAGCCCCGAATACCCCCACTCCCCCCTGAGCACGTCCTGCAAGAGCCAGCGATTGGCGTGCGACGGCACCCCATCGAGCTCGTTGTAACTTGCCATCACCGATCCGACACCGGCCTCACGCACCGCAGCCTCGAACGGGGCCAAAAACACCTCGCGCAAGACGTGGGCAGAGACGTTGCCCGGAGCCGTGTTGCGCCCACCTTCCGGCGTCCCGTGCGCTGCGAAGTGCTTCGCGGTGGCCATGACGTGCCGCGCATCGATGGGTTCGTCCCCCGACCGGCGTCCCTGCAGTCCGCGCACGGCCGCGACACCGACGCGGCTGACCAGGTACGGGTCTTCCCCGTACGTCTCCTCGAACCGTCCCCACCGGGGGTCGCGCGCAACGTCCAGCACTGGCGCCAGCACGTGGTTCACCCCTCGATCGCGGGCCTGGCGAGCCGCGACGGAGAAGACGTCTTGCACGAGCTTGGGATCGAACGTCGCCGCCAGGGCGATGGCCTGAGGAAAGCTCGTCGCGCCGGGCGCGACCAGCCCATGCAGGGCTTCCTCGTGGACGAGCGCAGGGATACCGAGACGCGTCTCCCCCACCAGGTACTTCTGGATGGCGTTCACGAACTCGACGGCGCCCCGGACGTCGTGCCGGTCGCCGGGGCGAGTCACCGCGCCGATGCCGTGACTCAGCCACCGCACGGCTTGCTGGCGAGAGAACGCGTGGGTCGCGGAGTCGTCGAGGCGCGTATGGTCCCAGTTCGCCGACTCGAGCTGCGCGATCTTCTCGTCGAGCGTCATGCGCGAGAGCAGATCGGCGACGCGAGCGTCCACGGGCAAACGCGCGTCGTGGTAATCGCCGCGCGCGGGAACGGCGGGCACGGCAGACCCGGCTCCGCCGCCTTCGCGGGCTGCTCCGGAGGGGGCCTCGCGGCGCGAGGGCGCCGCGGCGTCGGATGCGGGGGCGCTCGGGACGACAGGCTCCGGCTGCGCAGCCGCGCCGCACCCGGCATGGACCCCCAAAGCCGTCGCGGACGGCAGAAAGAGGGCGAGGGTGCGCGTCGGAAATCCCATGAAGGTGCCGCGCTCCTTGACGGCCTCTCGGCGGTCAAGTTAGTTAGGATACTTAACTAAACCGAGTCAAGCCCCGGAGCCGCTGCAGCGCGAGCCGAAATGAATGCGGAGGACGGATATCGCCTTTGGCTCCGCTACGACCGCCTGGACGACACGCTGCGCGAGCCGTATTCGTCGGCGTGGACGAGTGTCGTTTTCGACGATCGCTCGGCGACGTTGCGCGCGGCCAAGAATGAGTTGATCCGAGGACTCGGCGGTCTCCTCGGACTCTCCGTCCCTCTCGGACACACGCCCGGCGACGGCCGGCCGGCCCTGCTGGTCGGCACCCTCCGGGCCGGGTCACCGGTGGCGTCGCTGGCGGTCGGGGCGCCGTCGCTGAAGGTCCCGGCGCAATCGCTCGAGCGCTCTCTCGAGCCGCTCGGCCGCGAGGGGTTCATCGTGCGTCAATCCGTCGTGGGCGGCGCTCCTTGCACGATTCTCGCCGCCAACGAGGACGTCGGCATTCTCTATGGCGTGTTTCATCTGCTTCGGCACCTACAGACCCAGGGAACGCTCGAAGCGCTCTCGTTCGCACGGGGGCCGAAGCTGAGACACCGCATGCTCCAGCACTGGGACAACCTCGACCGCACCGTCGAACGCGGCTACGCGGGCTTCTCCTTGTGGGACTGGCACAAGCTGCCCGACTTCGTCTCCCCGCAAGTGACGGACTACGCACGGGCAAACGCGTCGGTCGGCATCAACGAGGTCCTGCTCACGAACGTCAATGCCAATGCGCTGGTGCTGACCGGGCGTTACTTGCAAAAGGTCGCGGCCCTCGCCGCCGCATTCCGCCCCTATGGCATTCGCGTCTACTTGTCCGCGCGATTCAGCGCGCCGATCGAGATCGGAGGTCTGTCCACCGCCGACCCGCTCGATCGGGGCGTCGTGGGTTTTTGGCGTGCCAAGGCCGCGGAGATTTACGCCACCATTCCCGATTTCGGGGGTTTCGTGGTCAAGGCGAATTCCGAGGGTCAGCCGGGACCGGGAGACTACGGACGCAGTCACGCGGAAGGCGCCAACCTGCTCGCCGACGCCCTCGCGCCCCACGGCGGCACGGTTTTCTGGCGGGCATTCATCTACGGCAACGGCAAGGACGAGGACCGCGCCAAACACGCATATGCCGAGCTCGTGCCGCTCGACGGCGAGTTTCGCGAGAACGTCTCGCTGCAGGTCAAAAATGGGCCCATCGATTTTCAGCCGCGCGAGCCATTTCATCCGCTGTTCGGTGCGATGCCGCGGACATCGCTCACCGCCGAATTCCAGTTGACTCAGGAGTACCTGGGCTTCGCGACCCACCTCGCCTACCTCGGGACCCTTCTCGAAGAGACCCTCGATGCCGACACGCTCGCTGCAGGGCCCGGCTCGACGGTCGCGCGTGTCCTCATGGGAGACGTGCACGGGCGAGCCCCCACGGGCATCGTCGCGGTCGCGAACGTCGGAACGGATCGGAATTGGTGCGGCCATCCGTTCGCGCAGTCCAACTGGTACGCCTTCGGTCGGATCGCGTTCGATCCAGCGCTTCGAGCCGACGCAATCGCCGACGAATGGATCCGGATGACGTTCACCAACGATGAGCGTTTCGTCCAACCGGTGCGGGCGATGATGCTCGGCTCCCGGGAGGCCGTCGTGAGCTACATGACGCCCCTCGGGCTGCATCACCTGATGGCATGGGACCACCACTACGGTCCGGGCCCGTGGATCGCCCAAGGCAGGCCGGATTGGACGTCGGTCTATTTCCACCGCGCGGACTCCGAGGGGCTCGGCTTCGATCGGAGCGCCTCGGGGAGTAACGCCATCGCGCAATATGCGGCCCCCCTGCAGGAGCTCTTCGGCCATCCGGACGCTTGCCCCGAGACGCTCTTGCTCTGGTTTCATCATGTCGGCTGGCACCGGCGGATGAAATCGGGTCGGACGCTCTGGGAGGAGCTCGTCCACAAGTACCATTCGGGGGTCGAAACGGTCCGGACCATGCGACGCACATGGGAATCGCTCCAAGGCATCGTGGATTCTGCCCGTCACGAGCACGTGCGATCGCTCCTCGCCGTTCAGGAGAAGGAAGCCAGGTGGTGGCGCGACGCGTGCGTGCTTTATTTTCAGACCTTCTCGAAATTGTCCGTTCCCCCGTCGTACGAGCCTCCTGCCGAGTCGCTCGAGACGTACATGAGCATCCAGCACTACTACGTCCCGGGCATCCCCTCGGCCCCGCCGAAGCTCCTCCGGCCACACGGAGTTCCATGAAGATCACGGGTGCCAAGGTCATCGTCTCGAGCCCGAGCCGCAACTTCGTGACCCTGAAGATCGAGACGAATGACGGAATCCACGGCCTCGGCGACGCTACGCTCAATGGGCGGGAGTTGGCCGTCGTCTCTTATTTGCAGGATCACTGCATCCCCGCGCTCGTCGGCCGAGATCCCGCCAACATCGAGGACATCTGGCACTACTTCTACAGGGGCGCCTATTGGCGGCGAGGCCCCGTCACGATGACCGCCGTATCCGCCATCGACATGGCCCTCTGGGACATCAAAGGCAAGGCGCTCGGCACGCCCCTTTACAACCTCATCGGGGGCAGGAGCCGCGACGCGGTTCTCGTGTACGGGCACGCGACCGGAGCGGACCTGGCGCAGACGCTCGACGAGGTCGGCCGGCTGGTCGACGCAGGCTTCCTGGCCGTTCGCGTCCAGTCGGGAGTACCGGGACTCAAGCAGGTCTACGGGGTGAGCGCGGACGGCGCGCCGTACGAGCCGGCCCGCCCGGGCATCGCGGCGGAGCACCGGTGGGACACCGCCCCGTACCTGAGCTTCGTCCCCAAGCTCTTCGCCAAGGTCCGCGACACGTACGGCGACAAGCCCCATCTGCATCTGCTGCACGACGTGCACCATCGCTGTTCGCCCATCGAGGCCGCGCGGCTCGCCCGCGACCTCGAGCCCTTTCGCCTGTTCTGGCTCGAAGACCCGGTGCCGTGCGAGCTGCAGGAGGGCATGCGGCTCGTCCGAAGCGGCTCGACCACTCCGCTCGCCGTCGGCGAGGTCTTCAACTCGGTGTACGACCTCACGACGCTCGTCAGCGAGCAGCTCGTCGACTATATCCGAATGCCGCTCGTCCACGGCGGCGGCATCACTCACCTGCTCAAGGTTGCGGCATTTGCGTCGATCTACCACGTGCGCATCGGGTTCCATGGCGCCACCGACCTGTCGCCGGTGAACATGGCCGCCGCGCTCCATTTCGACCTGGCGATCAACAACTTCGGCATCCAGGAGTACATGCCCCACGCGGACGTCGTCCACGACGTGTTCAAGGTCAATTACCGGTACGACGGGGGTCGCATGACAATCGACGATTCGCACGGCATCGGAGTCGAGATCGACGAGGAGGCCGCGAAGAAGTATCCGTACGTGCCCGCAGCGCTCCCGGTGAACCGCACGCTCGACGGCACACTCTTTCACTGGTGAGGCGAGTCGATGGCAAGCGTCGATCTATCCCACGTCGACAAGGTCTACTCCGGAGGGGTGAAGGCCGTCGAAGATTTCAACCTGACCATCGCCGATCGCGAGTTCATCGTGCTCGTCGGACCCTCGGGCTGCGGCAAGACGACCACTCTGCGGATGATCGCCGGCCTCGAGTCGGTGACGGGGGGAACGATCGCGATCGGGGGGCGCGTCGTGAACGACGTTCCCCCCAAGGATCGCGACATCGCGATGGTGTTCCAGAGCTACGCGCTCTATCCGCACATGAGCGTCTACGACAACATGGCCTTCGGGCTCGTGATGCGCAAGACGCCGAAGTCCGTCGTCGAGTCCAAAGTGCGAAAGGCGGCCGAGATCCTGGGCATCTCGGGGCTTCTCGATCGCAAGCCAAAGCAGCTTTCGGGCGGGCAGCGCCAGCGCGTGGCCGTCGGCCGAGCGATCGTCCGCGATCCGAAATGCTTTCTGTTCGACGAGCCGCTGTCGAATCTCGACGCCAAGCTGCGCGTAGAGATGCGCGCCGAGATCAAACGGTTGCATCTCGAGCTCGGGAGCACGACCGTCTACGTCACCCACGATCAGGAGGAAGCCATCACTCTGGGCGATCGCGTCGTCGTGATGAAGGACGGAGTGGTCCAGCAGTGCGCGTCGGCCCTCGAGATCTATCATCGGCCGAGCAACCGGTTCGTCGCGGGCTTCCTCGGAAGCCCTCCGATGAACTTTCTGGCCGGGCGGCTCGCGCAGCGAGACGGGACGCTCTGGTTCGAGGACGGCAGCGCGGTCGTCGCGGTGCCCGAGTGGGCGCGGGCCGCCCTCGCGCAGCGCGCGGGCACCGAGATCGTCCTCGGCATTCGACCCGAGGCGCTGAGCGATGCGCACCACGCCCGGTTCGAAACCAAGGACAACGCTCTATCGATGACGATCCGGCTCGTTCAACCGCTCGGCGACACGATGTACGTTCACCTCGAGACGACCGCGGGAAGGTCGCTGGTCGGGCACTTCCACGCTCTCGCCGGCCTCACCGTCGGCGAAAAGCTCCTCGTGTACTTCGACCCCGATCGCCTTCACTTCTTCGAGCCCGGAGACGTCGGACGCAGCCTCGTCCCGACCTCACCGTTCTCGGACACGATGCTCCGTGGCGCGGCCGGCCGGAGCGGATGACGCGAAAGGCTGGGCTGGTCACGCCGAGGCCGACGACCGCCGACCGGGCTTCGAAGCGCCGCCTTCGACGCACCGTGTTCGCGAGTGCCGCCGCCGCCAGCGCCACCGTGCAAGCACGCACGCGCCGAGCGAAGCCCCGAGGGCCGGGCGAAAGGGCGGGGATCTCGGCGCGCGGCCCACGGAGCAGGCGAGCCCGCTGTTGGGACCGCCGGCGGAACTACTCCCAGGGCTGTCGCCGTCGCCCCCGTCGGTCCCCGCCACGACGATGCTCGTTCCTGCGTCGATCGACACGGGCGATGCAGAGCCGGTGATCAGGCCCGTCAGCGTCGTCACACTCTGGGGTTGAAGCGTGTACGCGAGAGGGCTTCCGTCGGTCCCTGCGTCCGCCTGCGGCAGCGCTTGCTGCTCCAGATTTTGCGTCGCCGAAGTGATCCACGACGTCCACGAGCCGGTCGCCACGCCGTCGAAGAGAAAGTTCACCGGCACGCTGGTCGTTCCGGCGTTGATCGCGACGATGACAACCTGGGTCGAACCACTGTCGGAGAAGGCCGTCACGTAGACATTGTTCGCCGGGAGCGACGTCGCAAAGATGCGCACGAAACCAGGGCGCACGAACCGGCTGTAGTTGCCCATCACGTACAGGCGTTTGGTGGGCACGTAGTCGTTGTCCCAAAGGCTCTCGTTGGGCAAGCTCCCCGGCGGGTCTCCCGGACCGTTCGCGGGAAACAGCCACCAGTAGTGCCACGCGTTGACCCCGTTCGTGAGCGCTTGATCCATCGTTTGCGCCAACCAAAGCCCGCTCGCCATCGGTCCGGCGTCGGGCAACGTCGTCTCGTCGTAGTCCTCGGTCTCCCAGTACTCCTTGTTCGCAGCGGCAATCGACGAAGCGAGTGGCGGTCCCACGCCATAGGAATGGGTGGCGATCGTGCCGACGTACTCAGCCGCATTCGAACCGAGAACGGCCGAGCTGAATCCGCTGAAGTCGGAGCCCCCGCTCACCGTTTCGGGGGCGATGATGCCGAAGGGCATTCCCCCCGGTCCCAGAAGCCCGGCGTCCGCGAACGCGGGTCCCATATGGTTGCCGATGAACTCGGACAGCGACGAGGCCGTGTACACGCAGGAATCGTAATCGGTCGCCATGGTGGGCTCGTTCTGCGCCGATACCCCCGCGATGCTGACGCCGTTCGACTGCATGTACTGGACGAAGCCGACCAGCGCCTGGGCGTAATCGTCTTCGTACTGGGCGAGCAGCGATCCCCCGTCGCTGGTGCTGTCGTTCGACTTCCAGCCGGCGGGCGGCGTCCAGGGTGTGGCCCAGACCTTCACCCCGGCGTCCTGCGCCTCTTGGGCCGTGGCGGTTTCCAGGGTCGTCAGCTGGCAGGACATGCCCGCCGCCGGGCCGCTGCACGGCTGGATGCGCACCCGAAGCAGAGACAGACCCACGCCTGCGTCAACCGAGAACGCCAGCGTCGCGTC
>Ga0187782_10001907_pt1 | contig 15350 bp, 12 predicted proteins | sample 0715_SJ02_MP15_2_FD_132454 | JGI IMG/M metagenome (GOLD analysis project Ga0187782, IMG submission 132454) | Tropical peat soil microbial communities from peatlands in Department of Meta, Colombia - 0715_SJ02_MP15_20_MG | ecosystem: Environmental > Terrestrial > Soil > Wetlands > Peat | place...
AATGTAGGTGCCCTGGCTGCTTTCCAAGAACTTCATAGGCGGACGGGCGGGAAGGGGCCGATCTTCGTCGGAAAGGATGGCGAGCGTTTACTCGGGCCTCGGCACTGGTTCGAAGGCGCCGTGCGGAAGGCGGGTGTCCATAACTTCACTTGGCATGATGTCCGGCACAGCTTCGCCTCGCGCCTAGTCATGCGCGGCGTCAGTTTGCGGATCGTCGCTGAACTGCTGGGGCACAAGCACATTCAAATGACGATGCGCTATGCGCACTTGGCGCCGGGTCACAATCGGGCAGCAGTCGAGCAGCTAGATGGGTACAACCAGGGCTCGAATCTGCTATAATAATACGACGGCAAGGGAGGCAACTGAGTCTAAAACTGAAACCGACCAAGAACAAGGGTTTCAGATACTTTGCCTCAGCATGTAGCAAGGCCTTTAAAATCTGCCATATAAAGGCGAATTATGGGCCGGTAGCTCAATGGTGGAGCACTGCCCTTTTAAGGCAGGGGTTCTGGGTTCGAGTCCCAGCCGGCTCACTACTTGTCACTGCCCCTACGGCAATTCGGCGAAGGGCAACATAAGCGGCGGGCGGGCCATAAACGGCAAGCGCGCGATTTCGGCCACGGCTTGGGCCACGTCCCTTTCGCGCCGCGGTTCGAGGGTCATGACAAAGGGCAGATGGTTTTTGGGCAGGGCGGGTTCTTGCAGCACCGAGTCGATGTTAATGCGCTGTTTGGCCAGCAGGGCGCAGACACGCGCCAGAATGCCGGGGCGGTCGCGAACGACCAGGCGCAGGTAAGCGGAGATGACATTATCCGAAGCCAAGGCCATTCTGGAGGGATGCCAGGTCTCGTAACCCAGCGGTGTCGAGCCTGCTCCCCCTGCCGCCAGGGAGCGCGCGATTTCAATCACGTCGGAGAGCACGGCAACGCCGGTGGGTTCCCCGCCTGCCCCGCGGCCGGTCAGAGTGGTGTTTCCGCCCTTGTCGCCGACCAGCAGGATTCCATTGATCGAGCCCAGCACCTTGGCCAGTTGACTCGAGGAGGGAATCATCATGGGGCGCACGAAAATCTCGAGGCGGCCCCGCGAACGCCGGCGCGCGGACGCGATCAACCGGATGGTATGGTTTAAGCGGCGGGCGTAAGCGAAGTCAACCTGTTCGATGGCGGTAATCCCTTCCACCGGAATCTCCTCGACGCGCACGGCCTGGCCAAAGCAGAGCATGGCGAGAATAGCAATCTTGTAGCGCGCGTCGTAGCCTGCGACGTCAAAGGTGGGATCGGGCTCAGCATAGCCTTTCTGCTGCGCTTCAGCCAGCGCCTCGGCAAAGCCGCAGCCGCGACGCTCCATCTCCGTCAGAATGTAATTCGTGGTGCCGTTCAGAATGCCGTAGACTCCCGCGAAGTGCTCGCCGGCGAGTCCTTCGCGAATGGCGTGCAGGATCGGCGTGCCTCCCGCCACGCAGGCTTCAATGCCCAGGCTCACTCCCGCGGCGCGCGCGCGTTCGGCAAGTTGCACTCCCCATTCCGCCACCAGTTGCTTGTTCGCGGTCACCAGGCTTTTGCCGGCATCGATGGCCGCGAAGGCAATGGCGCGCGCCACGGGAAGCACTCCCACCAATTCCACGACGATATCGATTCCAGGATCCCGCACCACCTCATGCCAGTCCGTCGTAATCTTCGAAGGGCGGCCGAGCCAGGAGAGATCTTTCTTGCGAATGCCGCGCGAACAGAGGGTCTTCAGCTCCAACCTGCAGCCGAGCCGCCGCTCGATTTCACGCCGGTGTTCGACCAGCACTTTAACTGTGCCTGTCCCTACAGTCCCGAGGCCGACTATGCCCAGCCCAACAGTTTTGCGCGGCGGGTGCGAAACGGCTTGGGCGTTCACGAATTGAATTCTGGGTCGCTTCATTGCAGTCTCGTGAATCAGAAGCGGGAAGTTAATCAATTAACACGTACCCTGCAGTGCTGGCAAGGAAAAATGAGGAGCCGGCACTGCCCCGCAACCGGGTGGTGGTACAGTTTGAATTTGTAGCGGCGAGTTTACCTCGCCACGTGGCGGCATAAAGCCGCCGCTACATCAAACTGTACCAATACCCGCAACCGCGCGAGGTGGTCAGCATGGGGATATAATGGTGAAGGTCGATGCCAACTCTACACGCGGTTCTGACAAATAGCGGTCCTGCAACGCTCTCAGCCCTGTGTCTCCTTCTCACTCTCGGCGCCGGCGCGGAAGAACCGATCGAGCATCCCTTCATTGAACCGAGAGACATCAAGACTGCGGAGTGCCTGACGTGTCACCCGGAGAAAATGGCAGCCCGGTTCGTGCATACGTCCGTCAAGAGTGGATGCGAGAACTGCCACCACATCGTCTCCGGGAAAAACAGAACAAGCATAACCCTCCTCGCCGCCGGCGGCGACCTCTGTGCGAGGTGCCATGAGGTTCGGAAGAATGGCGTGCTGCATGGACCGTACGAAAAGGGCAAATGCCTCATCTGCCACGACCCTCATGCCTCGGAATTCAAGGCGCAGACACGCTCTGCGATCAATTCACTCTGCCTCGAATGCCACGCGGTTCGACCTGCCACCAGCAGCAGCTTAATCCTTTTCAATTTTGAGACCATCTCCAAAGCTGAATTCGAAGCGATTCCGAAAATTGGGCTCGACCCTACGCGACGCTTCGGACATCCCCGGCCGGCCCATCCTGTTGCTGACGTCGCGGACCCACTGCGCGCAGGAGAAAAGATGTCGTGCCTGAGCTGCCACGAGCCTCATGGCTCAGCACTGCCGAACCTCCTCGTTTCAGTTAAAGAGGGCGGCAGCGTCTGCGAGGCATGCCACCGGGCCATCAACCAGCAGAAGGAAGGCAGGCCGAACAGCCAGCCTCCGCAGCAACCCTAGGCGCGCCGGGCGAACTTCCGCCCTTGCCTAAGCGGTGGTTTTTGGGGAAGAATCGTCGAGGAGGATGACCTCATGCCAAGGACTTTCTCACGCAGGAGCTTTGTTTCACTCTCGGCCCTGGTCGCGTCAGGTTTAAGATTCAGCTTTGCGCGTCTGGGCTGGGCGGCAGGCGCATCGACACCTAAACTCGGCGTCATCACTGATGAACTTAGTGAGGATTTCGAGAAAGCGCTGGACTTCCTATCGGACCACTCCTTGGACTACTGCGAAATGCGGGAACTTTGGAAGCAGAACCTCGTCAAGCTCTCGCAGGCTGACCTGGAGCGGGCTAAACGATTGATCGAACGGCATCACCTGAAGGTCTCGGAGATTGCCTCGCCCATTTTCAAATACCACTTGCCCGGCATGCCCTCCCCGCGCCCCAATTGGGGCGACACTTTCAAGGCAGCCGACTTAACCGATCGGGATACCGAGGACCTGCTGCAGCGCGTGTTCAAGCTGGCTCCGTTTTTCGGGACCAACAAAGTGAGGGTTTTCAGCTACTGGCGAGTCGAAGATCCGGAAAAGGCCTACCCCTTGATCCGCGACCGGCTGGTTAAAGCAGCCGCACTGGCCGCTCAGCACAACGTCACGCTGCTTCTCGAAAACGAGACGGATTGCAATGTGGCGACTGGAAAAGAGCTGGGGCGGATGCTGAAGGATGTCAATTCGCCAAACTTGCGCGGCATGTGGGATCCCTGCAATGCGCTAGGGCTCGGCGAAGTTCCGTTCCCCGATGGGTATCAACACGTGCGTGGCCAGTTCCTTCACATGCACATCAAGGACATGCGAAAAGATCCCGCCACGGCAAAGTTCAAGTACGTTCCGGTCGGTCAAGGTGCGATTGACTATCGCGGGCAGTTCAAGGCCTTGCGCGAGGACGGGTACGATGGGACGATGTCCCTCGAGACTTCTTATGTGCGACCGGATGGAGACAAGCTGGCAGCTACCGCCGATTGCCTGGGAGGATTGCGCGGAGTTTTGAAAGCAGTGGCGAGTGACAAGTGACGAGTGACGAGCAGGAGTCCTGCTCGTGCGCTTTCCACTGAGCACTCGTCGGGGATTCACGCGGCGTCGGTAGAAGTTAGTGAGTTCAGTAGTTTTCATGACCGTGTTGTCTCTCTTGGTCGTTACTGGTTACTGGTTTGGTCTATTTTCTTGCTCGTCACTCGTCACTTGTCACTGGTATGTTTGCTTCCCGCACTAATTGGGTACTGAGTCAGAATCGCCTTTCGAGAGAGATCGCGGAGCTGCGTCGTCAAGGAAGAACGCTCCTCGACTTGACGGAGTCGAACCCCACGCGCTGCGGCTTGGTTTTTGATCAACAACTCATTCTCGCGGCGCTCGCCAATCCCAAGGCGCTCTCTTACGCACCCGACCCGCGGGGTTTGTTGTCGGCTCGGCAGGCGGTGGCCGGCTATTACTCTGAGCGGGGTGTTGCCGTCGAGCCAACTCAAATCTTCCTGACCACCAGCACCAGCGAGGCGTACAGCTACGTTTTCCGCCTTCTCGCCGACCCAGGCGACGCCGTTATGGTGCCTCAACCAAGCTATCCGCTCTTTGAGTTCTTGGCAGGCTTGAACGATATTCGCGTGATCCCGTATCCTCTGATTTACGACCAGGGGTGGCAGATTGACTTGCAGGGGCTCGAGAAGAGCCTGGAGGCTCGCGCTCGCGCCATTCTGGTGGTGCATCCCAACAATCCCACCGGGTCGTTTGTCCGTCGGCGTGAACTGGCGGAGCTTCTCGCTTTCTGCCAGGAACGGGACATGGCTCTCGTGGCCGATGAGGTTTTTCTTGACTATCCTCTGAAGCGCGACCCGGAGCGCGTGGTCGGCCACGCTACCGTCACGGAGACGCTCTCGTTCACGCTGAGCGGACTTTCGAAAATCGCCGCCCTGCCGCAAATGAAGCTGGCCTGGCTGGTTGTGAACGGCCCCCCGCGGCTTATGCGGACAGGGCTCGAGCGCCTGGAGGTCCTTGCCGACACTTATCTCTCTTTGAGCGCGCCGCTGGCGTTGGCCTTGCCGGCGTTGATGGAGACACGCCGTGGCCTTCAGCCACAAATACTGGAGCGAGTGGCATCCAATCTTCAACGGCTGGACGCGCGCCTCGAGCGGCGGCTGCCGGTGACCCGGCTCGAGGTCGAGGGAGGCTGGTACGCTATCTTGCGGCTTCCCGCGATCCGCACGGATGAGGAATGGGCGCTCGAGTTGGCTCGCCGAGACGGCGTGCTCGTGCACCCGGGCCATTTCTTCGATTTCGAGTCCGAGGGCCACGTGGTGGTCAGCCTTTTGACCCGGCGGGAAGTGTTTGAAGAAGGGCTCACGAGATTGCTCCACCGCGTGAATAGTTACGTTTGAGGTATGTTGATGCGGACCCTTGGCCGGATAATGTACCTCGCGAATGGAGCTCGCCCCTCACTCGTCCCGCGACGGCGGGAGGTGGCGACGTCGCAAGACATGTTCTCTCCAGGAAGACGGTACGGATTCGTGGTGCTGGGTTACGCGAAGAGTGTGCGTGGCCTTGCGGTTGTGTTGGCCGGCCTGGCTGTTTGTTTGGGCGGGTGCGGCGTGCGGCGTGCGGCGATGAAAGCCTACGCCGCTTTCGTAGTCAACAATCAGAGTCACACTCTGGCAGAAGTCGACTTGGCGAACTTCCGGGTGCGCGCCACGGTGGCGGTCGCGGCCCGTCCTGAAAGGTTGTTGGCGCGACCGAAGCACGAGGAGTTATGGGTGGTTTCGGCCTCAGGCTACATCACCGTTGTCGAGTTTCCCACGCTCCGCGCGGCGCGGAGCCTGCGCATTGGGGAAGGGGCGCGCGACCTGGCGTTCTCATCGTCCGGGGACAGGGCGTTCATCCTCGAGGCGGCGAAAGGGCAACTCGTTTTCATCGACGCGGAAAACTACCGGGAGATAACCCGCCTGAGCTTGGGCGCGCCGCTTAGCGACCTCGCGTTGACGCCGGACGGCAAAACGCTGGTCGCATCTTCCGCCGTCACGAATCAGCTCTTCTTTGTGGGGGCGAACGACCGCAGGGCGCTTGGTTCCATCAAAGTTGGCAAAGGTCCCGGCCCCATCATTATCCTCCCGAATAGCAGCAAAGCCTTCGTGTCGGATGCGGCAGAACACGCCATTTCCGCCGCTGACTTGATTACCCATGAACTTCTGTCCAACATCGAAATCGGCATTCAGCCCGGCCCTATGGCCCTCAAGCCCGATGGTGGAGAGCTTTTCGTCTTTGCGGACAACGGGACCAGCATGGTCATTGTTGATACCGAGCAGGACAACGTCGAACGAAACTACCCTACAGGCCATAAGCCGGTGGCGGGAGTGTTTCAGGAGGATTCGTCGCTGCTTTACATCGCCAACGCCGGCGACGGTTCCGTCATGGCTCTGGACGTTCAGAACCGCGCCCTGTTGGCGGCGGTTCACGTCGGACTCGAACCGCGCGCCCTGGCGCTTACTCCCGACGAACGGTTTCTGCTGGTGGCGGATGCCTCCGCTTCGACGCTGGCGGTGCTTCAGACGAATCCCACAACCTTGCTAACCACGTTTCCGGTCGGCGCGAGGCCCGTGGACGTTGTGGTGCCAGGCTGGTTGGTGCAATGAGAAGTGAAAAGTGACAAGCAAGCACCCTGTCATCCTGAGCATTGACAGCCCGTCTTCGGGCACGTTCATTCTCCCGATCACCCGATCTCCGGATCACCCGATCTTCTCACCAAACCACGAGTTCATCGCTGGGCCGGAGAGAAAGCCAGCCGTCTTGCGGAATGACCTGAAGCGGCAATTCGTTGGCCCAAATTGAAACCTGCAAGCGGATTTGCTGGCGTTTCTCGTATCCCAGCAACTTGTAATCGATGCGCAGTTCGAAGATGCGGCGGAAGGCGGCCTGAATCAGCGAACTCAACCCGAGCGGCGCCAGCAGCGGTTCATCGTTCTTCCAGCAATTGAACCCGCCCAATCCGGTGGGGCGGATGGCAGCGTGGACGCGAATCCGCTGATCGCCCACAATGTTCACTCGAACTTCAAATTCCGAATGGTCTTTCAGGAATGCTTCGCTGAGGTCTAAGCGAAGGAAGAGGGCCTCCTGACTGAACCCGTAGTAAAGCGCCTCCCAAACCCTGGCGGCCCCGTGCATTGAGCCGGAGCGCGGATCGGGTAAATAGAGGCCAGAGCCCAACCACTCAAAGTAATTGCTGACCATGCCGTCGATGCGGGGCTGGATGAGTGCCGTGGGTGGAACGCTGAACGCTGTAGCGCGCGGGCGCTTGATCGGCACGGCCAACTCGTCAGTGGGAGAACCTCCCAGCATTTTATAAAGGTTGCTCAGATGTTTACGGTAAAGCAGGTCGAACTCTTCGTCGTTGGCGGTTGAGTGCTCCGGACCGTACCACCAGCACCAGTCACTGCCCTCGGCAATCCACAGCTCCTGCTGCGCCAGTTCCGTATCGGCTTTAGAGGCTCGCCCGGAGTTCTGCGCGTAGAAATCGCGGGCTTCCGAAAGCAAGTCCCAGGCGCGGTTGTCTTCTTCGGCTCCGATCCATATGTCATAATTGGCGTTAATCCACGATCCCGGATGCACGTGAGTGAACCGCCCAGGTTCGGTGACCCGCAGGGCTTCCGTGGCGGTCACCGCCTTGAGTTCGGAATCGGTCGCCAGCCGGGCATAGAAACTCTTCAGGAACTCCCTGCCGTTTCCCCGATAATATTCCCAAGCGTTCTCGCCATCCAGAATCACCGATACGACCGCCGGTTTGCCCCCGGTGCTGCGTCCCGCCGCTTTAATTCGCTGGTGCAAGTCCACAGCCGCGGCTTGCGGCTCCATGCGCGAATAGACGAAGCCCACCAGGTCGGAGAGTTGGTGGTCCCGAAAGAACATCGAGATGCTGCGCCCCTCGGAAGAGAAGACATGCGGACGGTAGAGCTCCGCGCCTCCTTCCGTGGTGCCGTCGCTCCTCCGGCTGAAATTCGTCCGAATCGAGCGGCCCAGTACCCCTTCATCTGTGGCTGCCCACGCGAAACCCTCGTCGGCCGCCAGGCGCAAGACCTCGTCCGATACGCTTCCCTCGCTCGGCCAAAGCCCGCGCGGCTTGGCGCCAAAAACCTGCTGGTGGAGCCTGACCGCAGCTCGGAGCTGGTCGCGGGCATCTTCCGGGTGCTGAAAGTGGTGGCGCGGCAAACGGATTCCCGGGCGTGATTCCGACGCGATGTTCGAATCGCAGACAAGGGGAAGAATGGGATGATAGAACGGCGAAGTTGAAACCTCAACCTGCCCGCGCTCACTGGCGAGCTTGTACTCTTCCAGAGTCTTGCGAAATATCTCCACTTCCTTCTGGCGAAGCAGAGTCTTATCCTCCTCGTTATAACCGCGTTCTTGCTTCACCAGCTTTCCGATCTGCGGGTCACCGGCAAGGTAAATCTCATCAAACCAGGCAAGTTGCGAAAGGACTTGCAGATCGAGCAGGTCGTGCGTCGAGAAGAAGCGTGCAGCCGTGGCGGCGTCCGTGGCGCTTGCCTTGTCCCACAACTCGCGGAATCGGGGATAGCGGTTGAGCAGGTTTTGACGATTTAGCTGGAAGGCGCTTTGCAACAGGAACTGGCGGTCCTCGCGGCTCAGCTTGTCGGCGCGCTGGAAGGCAACCTCATAGGGGCGCTCGAGCGCTGTATCCTGCGCGTAGTCCTGCAATTGCGCGACCAGTGAAGGAACCAGGTTGAAGGTCATGTGCACGCTGGGGAAATCGCGCAGCATCGCCACCATGCCGAAATAGTCTTTCAAGGCGTGCAGCCGCGTCCAAGGCATGGCATAGCGGCCCTCCGCCAAGTCCTTGTAATAAGGCTGGTGCATGTGCCAGAGCAGCATCAAGTAAGTCTGAGCCATAGGTCGAACCGGTTGTTTTCCACCCCTTGGCGAGATCCACCCGCCGCTACAGGCGTTTTCGAGGACGCAGGTCCTTGGCGGCCCTGAAATTGATGTGCTACGATGCACGAGGGCGGCACAAGGGCTCCCTCTATCGCGCCTGCCTGCTGTCCGCGTCAGGATTTATGCGCATACTCACCCGCTACATTCTCCGCGAAATCTCTTCTCACTCGCTGCTCGGTCTCCTGGTCTTCACGTTCGCCATCTTCATCCCCCGCCTGGGACATCTGCTGGAATTGGTGGTCCGGCACAGCTTGCCTCTCCCCGACATGTTGACTCTCTTCATGCTACCCATTCCGAGCATCCTGGTGCTGACGGTGCCGATGGCGGTCCTGGTGGGGACGCTCATCGGCCTGAGCCGGATGGCTGCGGATGGCGAGGTGATAGCTGCCCGGGCCTCGGGCATCGGGCTCGGCCAGTTCGTCAGGCCGGTGCTGCTCTTTGCCTTTGCGGGTTGGGCTATTACCCTGTGGATGAGCTTGTTCCTCGCGCCCCAGGCGGGCCGCAAACTCAATCGCATGGAGGCCGGGCTCAAGGCCAGCCAAGTGCCGTATGAGATCCAACCGCGTGTGTTTATCGAGCAATTTCCCAATCTGCTTCTTTACTTGGAGGACGTCACAGGCTCCCGTGCCCGCTGGCGAGGCGTCTTCATTGCGGACACCACGCAACGCGACGAAGTCAAAGTAACCTTAGCGGAAAGCGGGGTGCTTGTCAACGAAGCCGCCAACGACCGGCTGGTCATCCACCTGAATCAGGGGATGACCCACGAAATCGATCCTCAAAACCCCGCGCAATACTCGGTGGTGACCTTCACCAACACGGACATTCCTGTGCCACTCGAGCAGGGATCCGCCTCAGGCCCTGAAAGCCTCTCCGTTCCCCTCCTTTCCCTCCGGCATCTGATCGCCCAAACACACGATCCTGGCCAGCGCCAAGCCGCTCTCGTGGAACTCCATTATCGCTTTGCTCTCCCTGTGGCCAGCCTGGTTCTGGCGCTGGTGGGAATCTCGCTCGGCCTCTCCACCCGCAAGGGCGGCAAGGCCGTGGGCATGATTCTGACCATGGTGCTGGTCTTCGTCTATTACATCATCATGGTCTTCGGTCTCAGCTTCTCGAAGCAAGGCCGGCTGCCTCCCTTCATCGGACTCTGGCTTGCCAATGTCATCTTTGTGGTCGCCGGGGTTTTGATGCTGGCTCAACTTCGCAGCGTGCGTACCCACCTCCAGTTCTTTCAGGATTGGCTGGACGACCTGGCTCGACGTTGGGAAGCGCGGCAGGCTCGCCCGCGCCGAAGACGAACCACCGAACCGCCCTTGCAATCCCGCGCTCCCGGCAGCGGCATCTTTCAGATCCTCGATGTCTACATTATCCAAAGCTGGTTCTTCTACTTTTTCGTCCTCCTGGTGGCGTTCGCGGGCATTTACATTATCTTCGACTTCTTCCAACTCCTGGGCGACATGGTTCGCAATCATGCTTCCGCGGCCGTGGTTCTCAACTATTACCGTTTTCTCCTCCCTCAAATCGTTTACCTGATGCTGCCGCTCAGCATCCTGGTGGCGACGCTGGTCAATTTCGGGCTGCTCACCAAGTCCAACCAGATTACCGCCATCAAGGCTGCGGGTGTCAGTCTTTATCGCATCTCCGCCCCGGTGCTCATGGTTGCTATCCTTCTCAGTATCGGCATGTTCTTTCTCTCGGATGATTTCTTGCCGCAAACCAATCAGCAACAGGACTCCTTCCGCAATCAGATCAAGGGAAAGCCTCCGCAGACTTACTATCGCCCCGAACGGCAATGGATTTTCGGCCGGGCCAATCGCATTTACAACTACCGGTTTTTCGATCCCTACAAGGATGTCTTCGCCGACCTCACCTGCTTCGAATTCGATCCTCATTCCTTTCGCCTGACGCGGCGCGTCTACGCCGCCCGGGCGTTCTGGGAACCCGCCATCCGGGGCTGGGTGCTCGAGAACGGCTGGGTGCGCGACCTCGAGGGGGATCGGGTGGAAAAGTACTTCCCCTTTTCAGTCGACACCTTCCCGGAGATGTTGGAAGAACCAGGCTACTTCAAGAAAGAGGTGAGAGCTTCCGAGCAGATGAGCGCGCTCGAGTTGCGGCGCTACATCCGCGAACTGAGCCAGAGCGGGTTTGATGTGGTCCGCCTCTCCGTGCAGTTCTATCGGAAGTTCTCTTACCCGCTGATCGCCTTCGTCGTGGCCTTGATCGGCATCCCCTTCTCGTTCACCACGGGCAGCAAAGGCGCGCTCTCGGGCGTCGCCCTCAGCATCGGCATCGCGATACTCTATTGGTCGATCTCGAGCATGTTTGAAGCTATGGGTAACCTCAGCCAGTTGCCGCCTTTCGTCGCCGCCTGGTCTCCGGATGTCCTCTTCGGCCTGGCGGGGTCGTACCTGTTGCTCAGGGTCAAGACCTGAGCAGGCCGGATTTAACGCTCCGCGGCAACCTGGACTTGGCACTGTGAGGGCCTCACGGCCCTGTGTTAAGATACCCTTGTCATGGTTCCCGATGTGGCCAGCCCTCCCCAACACTCGAAGCGCGTGGAGGCGTGGGTCTATGCGGTGTTGAACCCTGTCATCGAGAGCCTGCAACGCGAGATCTTCTTGTTGAGTAAGGGGAATTTGAGTTGGCGGTTCTATTCGAAGAAGTGCGAGTATATTCACCCCATCCGTGATTACGTAGGCTTGGCCCAACGGCCCAACTACGAAGACTTTCTTGGCGACCCCCTGAACACGGGTTTTGCAGAGAAGTATGCGGCTCATGACCGTGCGCTTGCGGAGGTGGAGCTTAAGGCGAGCCAGTTCTCGAATGGACTGATCCACGCGGGCGTGTTCGTCAGACAGATGCACGAGTCCCTGGAAGAGTACAGGTTGTTGGCGCGCACTAATCCTCTCTACAGGTATGACGAGTCGCTGAAGGGAACTCTTCCCCGCGCCATCGCTGAATTGCTGGTCAATCGCATAGAGGCCCTGCCGGAGCATTACGGGACCGCCAAGTTCTGGAATAACTACCGGAACAAGTTCGACGTGGCGGTAGAAGAGCTCGAACCTTACGGAGAACGCCAAGCCTTCCAGGCTCTCGTGCAGGTGCGTGAGGCTCTCAAGGAACTCGCGGATAAGCTGTTGCACGATATGAATGCCCATCGCCAGTTGCTTTGCCGCACATTCGACATCCCTGCTGCTCCAATACCCGTGGGTCGAAGCCCGAGCCACAGTGCCGATATCTTCGCCATTTAAGACAAGAGAGAAGGTTTTGATTCTCGACACAGGGCCCATCCGCGAGATGGTCACTTTTCGTGCCGTTGCGGAGTATGGATTCGAGCGGTTGCAGGAAGAGTTGCATTTCATCACGGATCCAGAATCTTACGAGCGAAGCAGTCAATTCATCGGTTCCTTCAGGAGCAAGACCACCAGCGCCTCAGTTGTAGCGGAGCTGAACTACTGGATTCGGCGTACTGAGCCCGCAGGTCTGGAGCGGCTCTGGAATCGAGTTGCCGAGGAGTTCCGGGAAATGCAGATGGACGAGGAAGTGGTGCGGCTGGTGGACATGGCCTCTGCGGGCGAGCTGGGACTGGGCATGTTGGCGAAGCTGGGTTCAGTGGACGTAAGCCTGATGGGGTTGGCGCTCCGTCATGCGCGGGATGGAGCGCTATTGCTGACCACGGACAGTCCGCTTTGTGGCGAGTGCGAGAGAGCCGGACTTCATGTGTCGCACTTTCAGGACGTAGTGTTACCGCGGGATTGAGCAAGAGTCGAGGTGCAGGAATACTCTGATGAACTCTCATGATCACCCTGTGAAAGTCGTCCCGGCGGCCGGCGGACTCATCTGGCGGCAGGCGAGCGGCGAACGCGAGTTGATCGTCATCTACAGAAGGCGCCACGAAGACTGGACGCTGCCCAAGGGTAAAGTCAAACCGGGCGAATCGTGGCTGGAGTGTGCGGTCCGCGAAGTCCGGGAAGAGACCGGCTACGACGTCGAGGTCGAGAGCCATGCGGGTTGGGTCTGTTATGACACCCGCGAGATCACCAAGGTGGTTCGTTTCTGGAATATGCGGCCGATCGGCGAGTCCAACTTCGAGAGTTCGGAAGAAGTTCTGTCCATTCACTGGATGACACTGCGCAAGGCGCTCGAGCGATTGGACCACGAGGCCGAGCGGGCGCTCGTCCAACAGGCAAGCGAACGGGCCTAAACTGTGACCACGCTGTCCGCCTCCGCGAGCAGGCGGACAATGTCGTTCATTCCTCCAATTTCCCCCACGGCAAGCTTCTCCGTCAGAGCGAAGTGCTCCAGGCAGGTCCGGCAGGCGACTAGCCGAACACCCTGGCTCTCGAGGATCTTCAGGCCCAAGAGCGCCGGCGAACCCTGGCAGAGCAGCTTCACGCCGTCGGTGTAAAAGCAGATGGAGAGCGGCTTGAGCGGTTGGCTTTCGAAGGCGTGCAGGAAGCGGTCGAACATCTCCAGCCCGAACAATTTGTCCGCTGCGTCAACATGTCCAAGACCTTCGCGGGTCACTAACAGAACCAGTTTTGGCATAATCTTATTAACTCATTTATTTTCAACTAGATATATTCATTTTACTAGTAACTTGCTTGTTTTCACATAGATACAAGACTAGCGCAGGGGCTTTTAAGGGCGACCTTTTGTTTTCATAGACATTTCGGCTTTGTTCCCTCAATTCTGGAGTGCTGCGGCGAACGGTCAACCCGGCATCAAAGTTTCACTTGACTGCGTTTGTCTGGTTCGACCCACCTCTTCTTCAGGCGCATGTCGAAACGCCCGAAGAGCAGCGTGGCTCCTGCGATGGCGCCCGCGAGGATCGGCATCCAGATGGCGTGTGCGTCGTGGCGGATGAACACTTTGGCCGCGCCGTACATGGCCAGCAGCAGCGCCAAGTTCAGGAGCGACTGTCGACGTGTCGGTAACCTTGGTTTCAGTGTCACAAGTCTTCCTCCTCAGCAGTTGTCAGTCTGCCTTCGCTAAGAAACTCCGACCCTTTGTTTTCATAGACATTCCGGCTTTGTTCCCTCAGTTTTGAGTGCGGCAGCTTGCTGCCGCTTTCTCGGCCGCGAGCTTGCTCGGGGCTTCCAGTCGGACTTCCCCACAAGGTGATTCAAGGGCGGGCGCCAGAGACCGACTTTTTTAACTTATCCTTTGTTTTCATAGACATTCCCGGTTCGTTCGTTGGATTTTTCGAGCACGGCAATCTTCTTCTGCGGTCTGAACTGCCCGGATTCTCCGCTCCGTTCACTCGAAAGTCTGTCATTCTGAGCGGAGCGAAGAATCTGCATTGCCTCGGGTCGGATCGGAACTGCAGATCCTTCGCTCCCCTCCGTCGAAAGTCACGTCATTCCCGCGAAAGCGGGAATCCACCGGACGTGGGTCCCCGCTTGCGCGAGGACGACGACGTTAGTAACTTCCATATCGATGGGTGGGTCGCAGGCCGATATGCAGTCAGAATAACAGCATTCAACTGTTTTCCGAACATTCATCCATCCCCGGCGTCACACGCGGCCAACACACGCAGCGGGATGCCTGGCCGACCGCCGTCATCGGCCTGCCTCGGCACCCTGTACTACTGTAGCCTATATTTCTCATTTTGTCAAGAGACAGGAAGTCCGGGGACGCTTTTTATTTGTGGAAGAGGCGGCCTGTGACCACAACCTGAAGATCTTACCACAGAGATCACAGAGAGCACGGAGGAGAGCCGAGAAGCTCTTCTCTGCGATCTCTGTGAACTCCGTGGTGAATCGTTTGTTGCTCTTGAGTGACTGTTTGTCTCTCGACATCATGGCCAGGCAGGTGCCAAAATGGCCAGCCGCGAAAGTGCGGCCGTTTCGCTCGCGGGTGTTGCTTGGCTCGGGTTTCGCCGCTGCGCCAGGCCACGAGCGAGCGGCACATCACACGGTAGTCGGCTCGGAGGAGCACACGAAGCATGCAGCAGATCACTCATGACGTCTTGATCTTCGGGACTGGCCTCGCCGGGTTGCGCGCCGCGGTCGAGCTTTCGATCCGCACCCGCGGCGCCGCCGACATTGGCATCGTTTCCAAGGTGCAGGTGATGCGCTCGCATTCGGTCTGCGCGGAGGGCGGCACGGGCGCGGTGATGCGTCCTGAGGAAGGCGACAGCCTCGAGTTGCACGCCTGGGACACCGTGAAGGGTTCCGACTTTCTGGCGGACCAGGACGTGGTGGATCGCTTCGTGAAGGCCGCGCCGGACGAAATCCGTCTGCTCGAGCACTGGGGCTGCCCCTGGTCGCGCCGCGAGGATGGCCGGATTATGCAGCGCCCGTTCGGAGGTCACTCGTTCCCGCGCGCCTGCATGGCGGCGGACAAGACGGGCTTCTTCGAAATGCAGGCCCTCTACGACACGCTTCTGAAATACCAGAATTTCACGCGCTACGACGAAGGCTTCGTGACTTCGATCCTGCTCGAGGGCGGGCGCTTCGCCGGCCTCACGCTTTACGATCTGCCCTCGGGAGA
>Ga0187782_10001908_pt1 | contig 15347 bp, 13 predicted proteins | sample 0715_SJ02_MP15_2_FD_132454 | JGI IMG/M metagenome (GOLD analysis project Ga0187782, IMG submission 132454) | Tropical peat soil microbial communities from peatlands in Department of Meta, Colombia - 0715_SJ02_MP15_20_MG | ecosystem: Environmental > Terrestrial > Soil > Wetlands > Peat | place...
CCTACTCCGTCAGTCACCCTAGCGCCACTTATACGGTGGAAGCCGCTTCGGGCAGGGTTTCCACCTCCGGCCTGCTCACCAATTCGCCAGTCGTCTATCTAACGGCCGCAACCTCCGATGATGGGATCGCGGGCTTCCTGATTGGCACCGACGCCCAAGCCAGCTCGGGGTGGATCGTTAACCAAACTACCACGGCGCCCAGTTACACAGTCGCCAGCGTCACGGGTAACTACGCGGCAAGCACTGAGGAAGATGCTGACGGGAAGAACGGTGCCTTTCTCGGCCTGTTTGATTTCAATGGAGCTGGAGCCTACACGCTCACAGCGCAGTCGACCGGCACGGTTCCGGTTATCCCGGCCTCCGGCGCCATCGCCATCAATACCGACGGATCGGGCAACCTGAACGGCGGCAACTTTCCCCTGGTGACCAACGGTAACCTGATCTTCGCCATCCCCGATTCCGGGGACCCATTGCTGTATGAGCTTATGGTGGGTACGGCTGCCCCGTAGGCTCGGGATAGGCCGGCTAACTTTATCGCCGCGCGTCTGCCGGAGAAGTAACCCCCGAATCGCGGAGAGCCTGTAGCTGGGCAGGTGCCCACTTTGTAGCGATCATGATACGCTCCTGCCCGCATGTATCGATCGGCAGGCCGGCAACATCTGCAACTAATGGTTTTAAAAAAGTGCGGCGCGCCGGCGCCGCAGCGGGAGGTCTTCCATGTCGATTCGCCCTGTGAAGCGGCTTGTCCGCTCGAAGCCCACACGCGAAGGAGCGGGTGTCCATCTGCGTCGCGCTTTCGGCTTTGGCAACACGTCGGACTTTGATCCCTTTCTGCTGCTCGACGATTTTCGCAACGACGTGCCAGAAGATTATCTAGCCGGATTTCCCTGGCATCCACATCGTGGCATCGAAACGATTACCTACGTCTTGGCGGGAACGGTGGAGCACGGCGACAGCTTGGGAAACCGTGGCGCTATCGCTTCGGGCGATGTTCAGTGGATGACCGCCGGCAGCGGAATCATTCACCAAGAGATGCCCAAAGGGGATGCCACCGGCAGAATGCACGGGTTTCAATTGTGGGCCAACCTGCCTTCGCCCTTGAAAATGACCCCTCCCCGATATCAGGAAGTGAAGTCCCCAGACATTCCCGAGGTCACCGACGACGATGGAACCCGTGTGCGCGTGGTGTGCGGACAATTTTGGGGCACCAAAGGGCCGGTCGACGGCATCGCTGCCGACCCCATGTATCTCGACGTGTCCGTGCCGCCCGGAAAACGCAAAGTGCTGCCCGTGGAAACCACTCGCCATGCATTTGCGTACGTGTTCGCGGGAGCCGGAAAGTTCTGCAATGCTTCGGATCCGCTGGCTGTGCCTACCGAACCGGTCGGGTGGGCGGACACCAATCCGCCTTCCGAAGCGGACAATCGCTCACTGGTTTTGTTCGATCGTGGTGATGAATTGATGGTGCAAGCCGGGGACGATGGCATCCGCTTCCTGCTGGTTTCCGGCAAACCCTTGGAAGAACCGGTGGCGTGGTACGGGCCGATCGTGATGAACACTCAGGAGCAATTGCGCGAGGCTTTTCGCGACTTGGAAAAGGGCACTTTCCTGAAGTCCAAGTAGCGCCGGCTAGTAGATGATGGGCAGCTTGGAAAAATCGGCTTCGGACTCTTCCGTCACCCGCAGAATCATCAATGTCCGGTCATCGTGCGGCATCCGGCCTGCGCCCGAGTGTTCATCGGTCGCTCTGACGATGCGTTGCGCCACGGTGTAGCCCGGATCCTCCGGAGCCACTGTGGAGAGGAGCGCTTTCAAGCGATCCGTGCCGAACTCTTCCTGATCCTTATTCATCGATTCCTGCACGCCATCGGAAGCAAACACCACCACGTCTCCGGGCATCAGGCTAAGTGTTTGCTCATCGAACTCCGCCTCGGGAAGCAGTCCCAACGGCATCCCGGTCACATTTATCTCCGTCACCTCACCATTGCGCACCAGCAGCGGTAACGTCCCGCCGGCATTGGACACGTTCAATTCGCGTCGCGCGGCATCGTAAATGCCAAATTGCATGGCAATGAAGCGAGCATCCAATCGCGCCGCCAGCAGGCGTACATTCAATTCATGCAGCATCTTTGAGGCGGAGGCGTCAGTGTCGTGCACTAGTTCGCGAACAATACCGATGGCCATCGAGCCAAACAGCGCCGCCGCCGTTCCTTTGCCGGACACGTCCCCGGTGACCACTGCAAGCCGCCCAACCCCATAGGGCAGCAGGTCGTAGAAATCTCCGCCCAGTTCTCGCGCAGGGATATACGCTGTGGCCAGGTCCAGACCGGGTATCTCGCGCGCTCCCGAAGGAAGAAGCTGCCGCTGAATCTCGCGCGCCATGTCCAAATCGCTTTGCAGGCGCACCTGAGTTTCCTTGGCCTGTTCGAACAACCGCGCGTTCTCCAGCGCCACGGCGATATAGGAACCCAAGATATTCAATAGCCGTTCGTGTTCCGCGGTGAACGCATGCGGTTGTGTGCTTTCCAGATCCAGCACGCCGATTAAACGGTCTTGCCGCAAAAGCGGCACAACCAGTTCGGCACGCACTTCCACATCATTCCCGTATTGCAGGTATCGCGGGTCCAATCGCACGTCCACAACTCGAATGGTGCGCCGCTCGGCCGCGGCAGCGCCGGTTATACCTTGGTTCAGCGGCATCTGAAAGCGCGACGGAATGGTGTCCTCATAGCGCATGGCGAAAACACTTTCCAGCATCTGCGCTGGTTCGTCCCATAGCATCACCGTAAACACGTCGTAATTGACCAGCGTTTTGACGCGTTCGGCGATGCGCCGCAACAGTTCTTCGCGATCCAGAATGGAAGTCAACTCGTGGCTGATTTCGTACAGCAGCGAGAGTGTCTGGGCCTGAGTGGGTTGGGTGACAAACACACTTCCAGGTACGGGATCGGCATCCCCCAACAGCGAAAACGGAACGAGGTTTGAAAGCGATTCCATGAACAAGATTCTAACTGCTTCTATTGGATGTGCAGGCAGAAAGTTGGTTTCATCAACTCAAATATTCGATGCACGACTATCGTGGCATGAACATTTCAAATACGCACGATCCCGGTCAATTATTTCGCTTCTCGCCTTCATTTTCTGGAAGGAACCCAAATCCGGGACGCCCCAGCCGGATCCGCTGCGAAAAATCGCTGGACTGATCGGCCTCCCGAGCGACGCCGTTGATATGAGCGGATTCCTGCAGTTCTGGAAACGGCAAGCCGCCCTCCAAATTTCCGCCCTTATATAACATTTGCACGCCCAGTCCATTTAAGATGGTCCGCCAATTGTAAAGCGAAGTTCCTGTGGGTAGCCGCCCTATATCCGCCATGCTGTGAAAAATCACGGTGGTGCAGTTGTGCGTCAGCGCGTTGTACCACCGCGGCTGTTGGCGCAGGTCGTTGGCCCGCTGCAGATAGTCCTGGAACAGCCTCCGAGCCCAATCCGGACCCGCCACCGTGTGATACAGGTACACTTCCTCGTGCTTGCGAAAGTTGGTTCGCAGCGCGACCAAGTCGCGTTCGTCGGCGAATATATAGATCAGTTCGTACTGCCGGAAGAAGCCGAGCACCGACGAATAGCCCTGGCCAATTTCCTTGCGCGTCTCAATGGACACTGCAACGTAATCATGGTCGCCGAACTGGAAGCTCAGGATCGGATGCGCGATGTACGGGGACCCCCAATACGTAACGAACAGGTCCAAGCCGCGAAGTTGCGAAAGATCGAGCGATTTCGTCAGCCACTCACAGCTGTAGTCAAATTGCGTTTGGTAATGGCAGCGGCGGAAATTGTGCAGTATCACCTGGTCACCCTGAACCTCCGCCCAAGCTTCTTGCGCCACATCGAGTTGCCAGGGCCGGTCATTCGAAGGCTTCAAACTCAACCACCACGCCAGCACCACCCCGAAACCACCAAAGCAGACCAGCACTCTTGCCAAGTGGCCAGGAACCCATGCCGCCAGGAAAATGATCACCAGCGCGTAGGAAATGCCTACCAGGTGCTTAATTACCGGTATTCGCAGGTCGATGTATAGCGCGGCCGCAGCCCACAGCGTGAGCAGGATCGCGATCAGGTACAGGAAGAAGAGTCCCACAAGGCGAACAGTTCGGCGCCACAACGGTTTGGGCTTCAGAAAAGTCTCCCGCGCAGCTACTCGGGCGGATCAAGCCATCGCCACAAGCCAACCAGGTTGGGCGGAGGCCCAGGAGCAGGTCAAAACTGCGGAATAGAGAAACCAGCCGACGCCAGTCGGTGGCTATTTCACTTCCCAGATATCGCCGGCGCGCAGCAATTGGCTGAGGTCTCCGGGCCCTTTCTTCTGCTTGATTTCCTGAACTTGCTGGTTCATCACGTCTTCGTACCGCGGCAAATCGTCCCACGCGCGCAACACCCCGATAGGGGTCGGGAAACCCGGGCGTCCCTCCATGTGCGAAAGAAGGAACGCGTAGGACGGACGGGGATGGTGGGCATCGTGAACGACCAGGTCGGATTCGGAAATGCCGTTGCCCAGTTGCACCACTTCGATGTCGCCATCCGGCTTGCGGCGAATACCTTTGTCGCGGTTCTTTCCGTAAACCAGCGGCTTGCCGTGCTCCAGTTGCAGCACGTGCTCGCTGCGGGCGTCTTTTTCCGTCAGCCCCGTCCACGCGCCATCGTTGAAGATATTGCAATTCTGCAGAATTTCGATGAATGCGGACCCGCGGTGCGCCGCGGCCGCCTTCAAAGTGTCTTTTAGATGGGCTTGAAAAATATCCACGGAACGCGCCACAAACGTCGCCTCTGCCCCGATCGCCAGCGAGATCGGATTGAATGGGCGGTCGGGCGACCCGTAGGGTGTGGACTTGGTGACCTTGTGAAACTCTGAAGTCGGCGAATACTGGCCCTTCGTCAAGCCGTAGATCCGGTTGTTGAACAGCAACACCTTAATGCCCACGTTACGCCGCAACATGTGCATGGTGTGGTTGCCGCCGATGGCTAAGGCATCGCCGTCTCCGGTCGCGACCCAAACTTCCAATTCCGGATGGGCGATTTTGATTCCCGACGCCACCGCCGGTGCGCGCCCATGAATGCTATGGAATCCGTAGGTGTTCATGTAATACGGGAAACGGCTGGAACAGCCAATCCCCGACACAATCACAAAATTCTCACGGGCAATTCCCAGTTCCGGGAAAACGGTTTGCACCGCCGACAGAATGGCGTAATCGCCACAACCCGGACACCAGCGAACTTCCTGGTCGGTCTGAAAGTCTTTTTTGGTCAGTGGTGGAAGCGCAGTGGTGGTCATGGCGTTTTCCTACACCCCCAACATTTCCTCGATCTTCTGATCGAGTTCCGATTGCTTGAAGGGCCGCCCCTGAATCTTGTTCAGTCCGACGGCGTTCACCAGGTACTTGGCGCGCAGAACCCACAAGAGTTGGCCCATGTTGAGTTCCGGCACCAAGACCTTTTTGTAACGTTTCAAAATGTCGCCGAGGTTGGCGGGCAAAGGATTCAGATAGCGCAAGTGAAGGTGGCCAATCTTCCTTCCTTTGCCGCGTTGTTCCTTCACCGCCTGGGTAATGGCGCCAAAGGTTGAGCCCCAGGACACTAGGAGCAAATCCCCTTCCGGATCGCCCTGCGGCAGCATGTTGGGGACATCCTGAACGATGGCTTGTACCTTGGCGGCGCGAATGCGCACCATGTTTTCATGGTTCAAGGGTTCATAGTTCACGTTGCCAGTAACGTCCTGCTTTTCCAGTCCGCCAATACGGTGTTCCAGCCCGCGGGTCCCGGGCAGAGCCCAGGGACGCGCCAGCGTCTGCGGGTCCCGCTTGTACGGGTGAAAGCCTTCTGCATGGGTGGTGAACTTCACCGGGATACTCGGAATCTCCTCCAGGCTGGGGATTCGCCAGGGTTCCGCACCATTGGCAAGATAGCCGTCAGACAACACGATTACCGGCACCATATACTTTAAAGCAATGCGCGCGGCTTCCACCGCAATCCAGAAACAGTCTGCCGGTGTTGCTGCCGCCAGCACCGGAATCGGCGCTTCCGAATTCCGTCCAAATAGCGCCTGCAGCAGGTCGGCTTGTTCGGTTTTGGTGGGCAGGCCCGTGGAAGGTCCGCCGCGCTGAATGTCGCAGACTACCAAGGGAAGCTCGGTCATGACCGCCAGCCCGAGAGCCTCGGTCTTCAGCGCCATACCCGGCCCGGAGGTGGTGGTAATCGCCAGCGCGCCCGCGTAAGACGCGCCAATCGCCGAAGTAATGGCCGCGATTTCGTCTTCCGCCTGAAATGTCAGGACGCCAAATTCCTTATACTGCGAAAGCTCGTGCAGAATGTCGGAAGCCGGTGTGATGGGATAACTACCCAGAAACAACCGTAGCCCGGCTTTTTGGGCTGCGCTGACAAACCCCAGCGCCAGCGCCTGGTTCCCGCTCAGGTTGCGATACAAACCTGGACTGAGTTGCGCCGGCGGAATCTCGTAGGTGGTCTGGAACGCTTCGGTTGCCTCGCAATACGAATAACCCGCCTTCAGTGCCAACTGGTTAGCCTCAACCAGCAACGGCTTCTTCTTGAACTTGTCGTCGATCCAGCGGATCGTTGGCTCCATCGAGCGGTTGTACAGCCAGTAGCACATCCCGAGGGCAAAGAAGTTCTTGCAACGATCCATGGCCTTGGCATCCAGGCCCAAATGCTGTAGCGCCGCACGCGTCAGCCTTTGCAACTCGACCGGGAACACCCGGAACTTGTCCAGGGAGTGGTCCTCAATGGGATTGGTGGTGAGGTGCGCCTTCCGCAGGTCGGTTTCCTTGAAGCTGTCGGAGTTAACAATGACGATTCCATTGGGCTTCAGGTCGCCGATATTCACTTGCAACGCCGCGGGGTTCATGGCGATCAGCACGTCCACCGCGTCACCCGGTGTATGCACTTCGCCGGAAGAAAAATTCAACTGGAAACCGCTGACTCCCGGTACTGTGCCCGCTGGAGCGCGGATTTCCGCAGGATAGTCCGGAAACGTGGCGATGTCGTTTCCGTACAGCGCCACGGTGTTTGTAAACTGGCTGCCTGTGACCTGCATGCCGTCACCGGAGTCTCCGGCAAAGCGGATCACCGCCTGTTCAATAATCTGGCGTTTGGTTTTACTTTCGGGAACTTCTGTGACCGTAGACATCGGACTTTTCCAACCCCCCGTTTCGACAGCTCCTCACCGGTGAGACGAGGAGAACGGTTCTTGAGTGACGCCAAGGCGCAAAGATACGTCGTTGCCCCGGGGCGCCAACCGCTAACTTGCTAAGAATAACACACGTACCGAAAGGGAGAGAGGGGCTAGGCGGTTGGGAGTAAAGGAAATATAGGAAAAGCGAGGGAAGCAATGTGACCGCAAACACAGACAGTTGTTCAGTGATCAGTGTCCCTGGGATCTGTGGGTCACATCCCCGCGTGTGAGTTCGGCCGCCTTGCCCTCAACCTCGCAAGTCGCGAACTGTTCTTTCACGCCCTTGGTCCGGAACAGGAACAGCCACCACACGCTCACCGGCAGCACTAAGATGACAAAGCCAATCGCCAACAACTGCTTGAAGGATTCCGTGGGAGCAACAAAACGATCCGGAATGAAGAAAGTCTCAAATGGCCGCAAGGCGATGATCATCAGGCAGAACGCCGCCGCAATCCCTGCCCAGGCCAGCGCGCTCACTCGGGCCCAAGGTCGCAGCTGAAATAGTCCAATTCCGGTTCGAATGCCCAGGGCAATCAACCCCGAGGGCACCAAAGCCACCACCGCAAAAATCCCCCAATGGCTCTGGTAAACAGCTTTTCCCTGTTCAGCCGGCGCATTCAACAGCGACACCAAAAAGTAGCCCCACAAAAAGAACGCGCTGCTGCAACCTAGAATCGCAAGTGTGGCCGCGGCAGTGACACCAGCAGAACGTGGACGCGAGTTCCCCATACTGTCGAGGATGACACTAGCGGGACGACCCGGGAATAGTACCGGCGTTTGGCCCACGGTAGCCACAAAGTAGTAGGCCCAGTTCGAATAATCCAGCTAACTCAAACGGCACCCACCTCGTAGTGGCGGACGTAGGGTGTCCGCTCGTCCTCTGCAAAGTAGCGATCGTCTTCAGGGTAATAAACGGCGCGCTCAGGTTCGGCGCCCGCGAAACGCCGGACGGCTTCCATGCTGTCCCACAGCGTAATCAAAACGTATTCGGTTACGTCGCCGATCTCGCGTGTCAGCACAAGCACGTCCTTGAAACCCTCTGTTGCCCGGTATTCCTTCAGTCCCGTTTGCTCTAAGTAGGAAAGGTACGGTTTGCCCATGCCCGGCTTCGTGCGGGCTTGCCAGATTCTCGCGATCATTGCATCCCCCCCTGAACTGTTCGGTGGCTTTGCCTCTACTGTGAGACGGATTCGCCCCACAAGGGTTTCAAGGCAACATTTGTGAATCAGCCCACTACCGGCCCAAAGGTAGTAGGTCAGTTTCCGCTTGAGCCGGCACCGTTAATCGGGACGTTGGCCATAACTTCCGTAGGCAGCGGCCCAAAGCCGTCAGCGTAATAATAGATGATGTTTAAAAATGTTACGGGGTAACGGTCGCGCTCTGCTGTTGTCTTGCGGGCAAGAGTGCCAGCAAAATTCCCCCGATGACGCCAACGACGACAACATCCGTGAAATCTCGATGAACGCCGTGCTTCCATGCTTGCACAGTTTGGATGGTCATTACCGAAGCATGGGCCAAGCTCTGGCACGCGGCGAAGGCAATCAGAGAGCGGTGGGAGGATGGCTTTTTAGCGGCCAGCAGCAGAAAGGGGCCGAGCGCGATAAACCAACTAAGAAACATCGGGTCGCATTCGTTTTTCATTTCCAGAAGCCACTTGGAATGCGCTAGATCAGTGTACAGCGGATAAATCAGTGCGACATAAAAGAGGCCCAAGAGTCCCACGGCGACTTGCAGCATGCGTTCGCGTTTCACGATGACCTCCTCTTACGAAAGCTACTCGTGCCGGAGCTGATGGGCCGGATGTCGGGATGCCCACGCATTTTGAAGCGCATTCTTCGTATATCTCTTCATGCTCCGCCACGTCTACCTCTAGTTACGACATGCGAACAGTCTCAACCCCTGACCAAGCCCACGCCTGCCAGATGATGACCGAGGTACACACAGTTTCGATTGTTGCGAAGAACAAGTACTCAGGAAAAGCAGGCGGCCTGCCCCATCCGGCCAGAGGCGGAACGAAGGTCAGGAAACCGTTCACAAGGGTCATAATGCCAGCTGCGACGATATTCGCCAGCCGATTCGCTCTAAACGGAAGCAGTCGACACGCCAGAATCATGGCGATGGGTATTTCCATCAAGACTGCCGAACCCATCAGAGCCCATTGGGGAAGAGGCTCGAATGAATTTCGCGAGCCAGCAATATCGAACAGGGCAACGACGTCCGCATACAGGTAGTTCAATAACGCGAAGATCCACAATAGAGACAACCGCTCCTTAGTGTCGTGCATGTGAGCCTCCTACGGAAGAGCAATGGAACGTCTGAGTTGCGCTTCCGCCCAGGTACCGGGATTCCTTTTCCCATTTTATGAAGGGGGAATCTCCCCGCGGCTTGGATACTGAGAATACGGGGACACCAAGGAAAAAGACTCGTGGGGGCCGGGTTCCCTCTGGCCGACCCGTCAACTTCGTCTCAACTCCCGAGAAGTCCTAGTGTTGTATCGGAAGCGCGAGTAGGCAAGGCGGGTGCACGAGCACGGTGTGTTCGCGCGCTTTCGATACAACGACTTGAAGGAAGCCGACCGCAGTTGCGGCGGACGCGGGCACTATGCAAATTCAATGGTAGGAAGGAGCGGTGTAGGGGGTGCGCCCAGGCTGTGCTGCAGCGCGCCATACATGACACTGTGCTCTAAAAGGTCGGCTAAGACGAAAGAGTACCTCGAAGAGCGTGGTTGAATGAGCTGAAAGAAGAGCTCTGTCAAGCGGCGAGGTGCAGAGGTACGGAGCGTGCCGAGGCCCGCGGAGGTTTCGGGTAGGAGAGAGTCGTTTCATGCCGCAGCCGTGATCTCCGGTGGAGAACGAAGTTGAATTTCAGCAGCGGTGAGCCTTTCGATGACCTTCATGGGTCCGCCGCATTTAGGGCAGCGCCAAAGATCAGGCGAGTCTTCGGTGGAACAAGCAGGTTGTTTGGTTTGCGATCCTTGTACGGAGCCGAGCAAGTGAAAGCAAAGCGCCAGAAGAGTGGCACGCTTCCGGTTGGCCAGGAAGCCGAAATTACGGATGCGCACAAAGCCTTCGGGGAGTAGGTGCAACAGGAAGCGACTCAAGAACTCGTCGACCGGTAGAGGCAGGGGCTTCTGTTTGTTGTGGTCAGCGGAATCGCGCCAGTGGAAAGTGACTTGGCCATCCACAAAAGAAACCAGGCGATGGTTGGAGATGGCCACGCGATGGGTGTAGCGACCCAGATAGCGCAGCACGTATTCGGGGCCGCCGAAGGGACGTTTCAAGTAGACCACCCAGTCTTGGCGGTGGAGTGGTCGCAGCCAGGCGGCGAAGGTCTTAGGTTCTGCAAGAAGTTTCAGATCACCCTGGAAGTTGAGTTGCCCATTGTGAAAAGCCTGTTTGAGGGCGTCGACAAACTTGCCGCGAAAGAGTTCACTCAGGACTTCTTCGGGAAGGAAGTAATTATCACGTGAGCGAATCCACCGGGTGTGATCGAGGGAAAGGCCGCCGGCGGGAACGACGCAATGGACGTGCGGATGAATTTTGAGCTTCTGACTCCAGGTGTGCAACACGCTGAAGAAGCCAATTTCCGCACCGAGGTGTCTCGGGTTGCGAGCCACTTCCAGAAGTGTTTCGGCACTGGTCCGGAACAGGAGATTGTAGAGGACAGTTTTGTTCTGCAGAACCAATGGCGCCAACCTGTGGGGCAACGTGAAGACGACATGGAGGTAGCGCGTCGGAAGGAGTTCTCTTCGACGCGCAGCGATCCACCGTTCTCGAGCAGCTGCCTGACACTTTGGGCAGTGCCGATTTCTGCAGGAATTAAAAGAGATGGCGCGATGCCTGCAGCGGGTGCACTCGTCGAGATGACCGCCGAGGGCGGCGGTACGACACTGCGCAATGGCCCGCAGTACTTTGACATGCATCCACCGGAGCCAGTGGCGGTTTCGTTCGATGAAGGTATCTCCCGCAGCGCGGACGATATCGGCCACCTCGAGGGGTGGCCGGTCCATCTACTCTTCCTGTGGTGAATCGCTTCTCACCGACAGTGAGTCCAGTGGACTGGCTGTCGCATTCAGGCGAAGTTCAGAAACATGCAGGTAGACGGTAGTTTGTTCCAGGTCGTTATGGCCTAGCAGCATCTGGATGTTGCGAAGATCCGCACCCTGTTCCAGCAGATGCGTAGCAAAGCAAGGCCTCAGCGTATGGGGATGCACCGGTTTTTTGATGCCAGCTCGCTTGGCGGCATTCCGGCAGGCATGCCAAATCACTTTCGTAGAAATCGGTCGATCGTCGGTATGCTGGCGATTGCCCGGAAACAGCCACTGGCTTGGCTTTCGCCGTAACCGCCGCCAGTGCTCACGCAGTTCCTTGAGCAACTTTGGGCTAAGCATAACGTCGCGATCTTTGCGCCCCTTGCCACCCTGGACGTGAATCACCATTCGCTGGCTATCGACGTCTGAAATTTTCAGATGGGTCAACTCGGCCCGCCGCACTCCCGTGGCGTAGAGCGTCATCAGTAGCGTGCGATGGAAGGAAGTGTCAGCCGCATCGATGAGTCGCGCCACTTCTTGCTGGCTCAGAATCGATGGTATGTGCTCGACTCGTTTCGGATAGGGAGTCGCGGCTGCGCTCCAGCTCTTCTTGAGAGTTTTGGTGTAGAAGAACCGCAGAGCCGCAAGATATACCGTAACGGTGCTCGCCGCCAACTTTCGCTCCCTGAAAAGTTCTGATTGGTATTCACGAATGTGCTGAGGACCCAGACGGTCGGGAGGACGCTGGAAGCGTCGTGAGAAATCCTCCACTATGCGGATGTAACTGCTTATGGTAGTTTCAGCGTAATTGCGACGTTGGAGTTCCTCCAACATCATTTTTCTGAGATGGGTCACAGGAACACCTCCTGTGACCCACGCTTACATCACATCAGTCGAGCAACCAACGCTCCACTGCCTCACGCGAAGCGTCCGCCGCCGGGCGGCTTCGTTCAAGTCCGCTTACCGTCCATGTTCGTACTACAACTTACTTGGACGGTTCCTGTCAGTCAGGAGCGGCACGATGACCAATGGTGATGGATGGCGGCGGAATAGGCGGAGGGCGACGGTGCTTCGTGGCCTGTTCGTAACCGTAGGCGATTTCGATGAGCACGCGCTCGGACCAAGGTCTGCCCAGGAATTCTATGCCCACCGGGACGCCGAGCGCGGCCGTCGGCGTCGGTGAAGAAAACCCGCCCGGCACGACAATTGCCGGGAAACCCGTCACCGAAGCAAGAGCGCCATTGCGTTCCACCTGGGTCTCGCCTATGGCTACGACGAGCCGCTGCTGATGAGGGTAAACGATCGCATCGAGGCGATCATCTGCCATGATCTTCATGATGCGCAGCTGCAGTTCTGCGCGCTTCTGTAGACGCAGACGATAGCTGTCGTCCAGTTCGAGACGTTGAGACTTTTTGATGTTGTCCCCGATGTTCGGGTGAAACTTGCCTGATGAGATGATCTCATCTAACGACTTCACTGGTGCGTCGGCTGACGACAGGTATGAGTTTAAAGCCGGCTTAAACTCGTAGACATGGACACTAATGTCTGAGCTGATCTTGCTGCTGTTTAGATCTGGAGTGTCCAGCTCGATCACGGTCGCACCTAGCCCTTGAAGCTCCACGAGGTCCTTGTTCACTACTTTGTTGACTTCTTCATGGATGGGCGCAGTGCCGAAGAAGCTGCGCAAGACCCCAATACGCTTGTCCCGCACGCCGTTAGGGTCCAGGAATTTCGTATAGTCGTTCTCGGCATTCCCGATGCTCCACGCCGTGACGGGGTCCTTAGGATCATAGCCGACGAGCACGTTGAGCATCCTCACGGCGTCATCGACGTTACGGGCCAACGGGCCAACAGCATCCTGGGTAAACGAATAGGGAATTACGCCAGCCCGGCTAACGAGACCGAGTGTCGGGCGGATTCCTACGACGCAGTTAGCCGAGGCGGGTGAACGGATGGAGTTGACGGTGTCTGTGCCAATGCCCGCAATCGCGAAATTGGCAGCCAGGCCTGCACCGGTCCCGCCACTTGAACCGCCAGGTGTCCGGGTAAGGTCGTAGGGATTCAGGGTCTGTCCGAGAATCGAGCTGACGGTCTCGCCCCAGACCGCGAACTCGTGCAAGTTGACCTTCGCTAAGATGATTGCTCCCGCTGCTCGAAGTTTCTGAGAAATTGTCGCGTCAGTCAGCGGCGTATATCCGGCCAAGCTGAGAGAGCCTCCCGTGGTCGGCATGTCGCTGGTATTGATGTTGTCCTTGAGTAGCACTGGGACCCCGTGCAGCGGACCAACGAACTTCCCGGTCGTGCGAAGGCGTTCATCGAGTGCGGCTGCCTCCTGCATAGCTTTAGGGTTCAAGAAGATCACAACATTCAGCTTCGGACCTTTTTGATCGCAGGCCTCTATCCGCTCCAGATATGCCTGGACCAACTGAGTGGCTGTGGTCGCGCCAGACTTAAAAGCTACCTGCACGTCAGCGATAGTGGTTTCTTCAAGATGAAATCTTTTTGCTGCGGCCAGAGCTCGCACCAGATCGGCTGGTGACGTGGCAGTCAGCAAGCCGCCGGAGGTTAAAAGTGCTCTGTTCAAGAAATGACGACGTGTAATCGCGCTTTCGATTCTCAACTGCTTGTCGGACATTTTTCTCAAGGCGGTCCCTATCCAAGTCTGGCGTATGGGAGACATTCTAGGATAAATCGCTCGCCTCCTGGTAAGCCCTGACTGCGCCTTCGACGCGTCGCTAGTGCCAGGAACTTGTCCACAACGATTTCTTGATTTGAAACGACTTACTTAACAAGTTCCCGGAGAGTCCGGTGGATTCAACAGGTGGACGCAACACCAACTCGAAGTCTAACTGCAGGAATTTCAAGGTTTAAATTCACCCCCGAAACTTGATTCAAAGAAAAGACTGCCCTGCTTAGGTCTAATTGAAGACAGCCTTGGAGACGGGTCGTTATGGAAAGCGCTATAGGGACAAGCGACCAGAGTAGTGTTGCATCGACCGTCTGAACCGGCACCAGTAACCGGACAAATAGCTCATAGTACTTATTCGACGATTCGTGGACTATGCCAGGCGGCGGGCGATGAGGAACCAGCCGTGTGGGTCTTCGCCCGAGAAAGCTCCCTGTTGTCTATACTCAGGGCGGATTTCGAGGCGCACGGGCTCGAGGGATTCGATTTTCCAGCCATCGGCAAAAGCATGGCGCAACTCGGACTGCGAGACGCGTCGCGGTCCTTCCGTTCCCGGAGTGGCGTCGCTGAAACAAAGCAGGAACAGACGCCCGCCGGGGTCGAGGACGGTCTTAAGCCCGCGCACGTAGTGAATGCGGTCCGCGTCGGAAAAAACGTGAAACAGGCCGGAATCGAGCACGTTATCGAAGCGTTCGGTCCACTCATGGAGTTTTAGGGCATCTTTGACCAGGAACTTGACGATGAGGCTGCGCTTCTCGGCCTTGCGCTGCGACGCAGCGATCGGTTCCTCTAGGAAGTCGAAGCCGGTGACAGCATGCCCCCGTGCAGCGAAGAACAAGGCGTGTTCTCCGGTGCCACAGCCCGCATCGAGAACCGAACCGACGACCTTGTCGGCGGCGGCCTGGAACGCTGGTTGAGGCTTGCCGATGTCCCAGGGCGGGCTGCCGGCGTAAGAGCTGCGAAAGTGTTGGCGGTCGTGGGTCAAGACGTTGTTCCAGAAAAACCTTCTCCCAGTTTAATATATAGAATTGGTGCCAGTTAGTGAACAAACCAGAAGTAGTGCCTGATATATCGGGGCACCTGAAAGGTTCCTCCCAGTACTCAGACCTGCTGGATGACCGTCGCGTTCACGCAACATTAACTGCGCTGTAGCACGCTTGTCTCGTGCCGGACAGCTCCGCTGAGGTGCAGCATGAAGAAACTAGTGCCGATTCCATCCGAGACTGTTTCTGGGCAAGCGCACAGAGGCGCTAGGATGACTTCGCGCTCGTCTTGAGCAAGGCGAGGACTCGCTGGGGAGTGAGCGGGATTCGGCGAGCGTGGACGCCGGTGGCATCGAAGAAGGCAGCAGTTACGGCTGGTGGAACAATCGCGTTGGCCGCTTCCGAGCC
>Ga0187782_10001910_pt1 | contig 15343 bp, 14 predicted proteins | sample 0715_SJ02_MP15_2_FD_132454 | JGI IMG/M metagenome (GOLD analysis project Ga0187782, IMG submission 132454) | Tropical peat soil microbial communities from peatlands in Department of Meta, Colombia - 0715_SJ02_MP15_20_MG | ecosystem: Environmental > Terrestrial > Soil > Wetlands > Peat | place...
AAGCAGAGGAAAGCGCTTACGCGTACCTCGCATCTAGGGTCGCCCCCCTCATGATTTGGTTGGCCGTGCGTTCGCACCGTTGCGAACCACTTGCCAATCCCAACATCGATCGGCAGACCACAACCCGAGCCGGAGCACGTCGCCACGCGCGCGCATACGCGCATCAGGACCGCGTCTGAGGCGCCTCCCTCGCCGCGAGAGTGCGATCCCGTGCACGACGCGCGGGCTACGACCCAGCTCCTAGCCTGGCACCGCCGACCGAAATCCAATGAGGGGAACAGCGACAACAGCGTCCAGGAGGAAACAAAGCACCGCAGGAGATACTACGGCACAGCGCCCCTCACAGGACTCTGTGCCGCGACAATCTGCACCGTAGAGTCCTCTTCGGTAACCCGGCTGACCCAGAGGGTCCCGTGGCTTTGCGTCCCCGAATTGCTTCGGGTTTGCCCGTTCGGAGGCAGTGCTGGCTATTAAGTTGTGCCGCAATTATGGCTTGGTTCAGGAGCGCTGTCAATCGCATTTCTGTGTTCGGCGCGATGCACGACGCAACACTGATCGAAAAATCTTCTCTACGCAAATCCTCCGGCGTCTTACCGCCGATCCTCGCGCGAGCTTTCCCGCGCCGGCACCGCATTTCCAGACCGCGTCCGATGGACTTACGGCCGCGCCGAAGTTACGGCCGTGGAATCCACACGGTGCCGCCGGCGATCTCCATGTTCGAAGGCACCGGCACCTTCGTTATCCCATGGGGCCGGATCACGGCGGCCAGCGTCGTGGTCACCGCCCCCCTGATCGTGTTGGTATTGCTCTTCCAGCGGCGCATCACTCGGCACTTACAGCGGGGGCGATCAAGGGATGAAGTGGTGGCAACGGGGAATCATCTATCAAGTCTATCCGCGTTCTTTCATGGACGGCAACGGCGACGGGACGGGCGACCTGCTGGGCATCACAAGCCGCCTGGACTACCTCGAGTGGCTGGGCGTGGATGCGATTTGGATCTCGCCCATCTTTCCGTCGCCGATGGCCGACTTCGGTTACGACGTGTCCGACTACACGGACGTCGATTCCCTGTTCGGAACCCTCGGCGACTTCGATCGGCTCCTGGCGGGGGCACACTGTCGCGGCATTCGTGTGGTGCTGGACTACGTGCCCAACCATACATCCGACCGGCACCCCTGGTTTGTGGAGTCGCGGGCGTCTCGCGACAACCCCCGGCGAGGCTGGTACGTCTGGCGCGATCCGTCACCGGACGGTGGGGTCCCCAACAACTGGCTCGGCGCATTCGGCGGCAGTGCCTGGGAATGGGACCCGGCAACCGGCCAGTACTACCTCCACACGTATCTCAGAGAACAGCCGGACCTCAACTGGCGCAACCCCGAGGTCCTGGCCGGCATGCTCAAGGTCCTGCGCTTCTGGTTCGACCGGGGCGCGGACGGCTTCCGCATCGACGCGCTGCGCCAGGTCATGAAGGATGACCGGTTCCGAGACAATCCGCCGAACCCCAACTGGACGCCGGAGCAGCGTCCATACGACTCCCTGCTGCCCGTCTATTCCTCGGACCGACCGGAGAACCTGGAGATCGTACGCCATTTCCGTGAGGTCGCGGACTCCTACCCGGACCGGGTGCTGATCGGCGAGTTGTGGCTCTCGATTGACCGGCTCGTGGCGTACTACGGGAAAAACGGCCTGCACCTGCCATCCAACTTTCACCTGATCTTCACGCCCTGGACCGCTCGCTCCGTCTCCGCGTTGATCGAGACATACGAAGCCGCCCTGCCACCGGGCGCCTGGCCCAACTGGGTGCTCGGCAACCACGACAGGTCGCGCATCGCGAGCCGGGTGGGGCAGGCACAGGCGCGAGTCGCGGCCATGCTGCTGCTCACGCTGCGCGGCACGCCCACGCTCTACAACGGCGACGAGATCGGCATGCACGACGTCCCCATCCCACGGGAGGCCGTGCGGGACCCATTTGAGCGCAACGTTCCCGGCCTCGGTCTCGGCCGCGACCCGGAGCGCACACCGATGCAGTGGGACGCTGGGCCAAACGCCGGGTTCTCGACCACCGCCCCATGGCTGCCGCTCGCCGACGACTACCCGCGCATCAATGTCGCGGGGCAGTGCGGCGATCCACGTTCGATGCTGACCCTCCATCGGTCCCTGATCCAGCTTCGGCGGACAACACCTGCGCTGGCGGTGGGCGCCTACCGAACTGTGCACACGGACGACAACGTGCTCGTATACGACCGCGTGGCCGGCAGTGAGCGACGTCGTGTGGCCCTCAACTTTTCGAGCGCGCCGCGCGAGCTTGCTTGGTATGGCCCGCACCTTCGGATTCTACTGTCCACACACCTCGACAGATCCGGAGCATGCTCGGCCGACCGCCTGGAACTGCGCGCCAACGAAGGCGTGGTGCTGGATATCGGAGCGTAGGCCACTCGAACTCGGTACAGGGTGTCTGCGACGTCCGGCTCAGGGGAAAAAGACGGAGCGGTCGCGTCTCGCCGTGACCTTCCTCGGTTGCGCCGCAAAGCGGCCGTACTGCGCCTGAGAGGCGCCTAGGCGCCCGCTTTCGATTCCTCGCGCTGACAGGGGACGATCGCCGCATCGCCCGCAGCCAGGAGTGACCGTGCAACGCTGGACCCGACTTCCTCGTTGACACGCCGCCACGCACGGCAGGTCATTGACGGCCGGCGCGCCTGGAGCGCGGACGGAAGATCGTTAGGTCACTCCATTCACGGCCACGTCGAAGGCGTCGAAGTTGCGCAGCGTGCCCCAGGCCAGGCGGGCCGCATACTCATCGGTCAGCGGGTGCGACAGGATAAACGGAACCTCGCGCTCGGCAAGACCGCCGTGCGACCGCAACCGGTGCCCCACCAGCCCGCTCAGATCGTGGTCCACGCGACGGGCCCCGAGGGCCGTCCCCCGGTCGGACAGGACGACGAGATCGGCCTCCCGGTCGCGCGGCAACTCGTAGGCGCGGCACGCCGCGTCGGCGTCCAGCACCTCCACGACACCGGGCAGCTCCCGAATCAACCCCGCCAGCGCATCGGTGTCGGCGACCGTGCGCGCGTACACCCGCACGAATGAGCCGAGCGCGCCGTGGTGCCGCACGAACGGATCGGCGATCGGACAGATGACCCGGGCAGCTCCCCGCCCGAAGCGCGCCGCGAGCTCGTCTTCCACGTACACGACGTTGGGCGCGCCCGAAGGCGTCGACTTGTCGTTCATGCCGTGATCCGCCACGACGGCGACGGTCGCGCCGAGCGCCCACAGCCGGCCGACCCGTTCGTCGACGTCCCGGTGGAAGGCGTTTGATTCCGGGGTCCCCGGCGCGTAGGCGTGTTGCACGAAGTCCGACAACGACAGGTACATCAGCTCGGGCCGGTCGCGCGCGAGCAGCCGGACACCGGCGTCGAGCACGAACAGCGACAGGTCCGCCGAGTACTGGTCTGGCGTCCTGCGCCCCACGAGTCGCTCCACGTCCTCGATCCCGTGCTCGGCGAGCGTGCAGCGATCCGCACACTCCGACGAGAAGCAGATCCCCCGAATCCGGTGGCCCAGCAATTTCCGGAGCTTGTCCTTGGCGGTCACGGCGATCGTCGTGACGCCGGCGCGGCTCATCTCGCCGAGAATAGTGTCGCACCGGAGGAGGGTGGCGTCGGTGATCATCACCTCCGCCCCGGTCTTGCGGTCGAGATAGAAGTTCCCGTTGATGCCGTGCACGCTCGGCGGTGCGCCGGTGACGATCGAAGTGTTGTTCGGGTTGGTGGTCGTCGGAACGACGGCGAGAGCGCGCGACGCGAACCCGCAACGGTGAAACTCGGAGAGCGTCGGAAGCGTCCCGGAACGCAGCCCCCACTCGAGATACGCAGGGTCGAAGCCGTCCACGCACACGACGACCGTCGGCCGAACGGGCCTCCGGTACGCCCGCCCGTTGACCTCAATGCAACCCCGGCCGTTTCCCATCCGCCCTGCGCCTCCGACCGCGACGGCTGTCCCGGGCGTCTCGGACGGCGCCGCTCGCACGGGCGGCCGTCGCTATCCCCGTCGACCCGAGTGCTCGACTGCGGTCAAGCTCTCGTCCAGGATTCTGAGAGCATCGCCGAGCTCCTGCTCGGTGATCACGAGCGGCGGAGCAAGCGTGAGCACGTTTCCCATCGTGACCTTGAAGCTGAGACCGCGCGAAAGCGCGGCGTACATGACGGCCTCCGCCTCCTCCACGGCCCGTGTGCGGCGGACCCGGTCGGTCACGAGCTCGACGCCGAGCAGGAGCCCGATGCCCCGCACGTCCCCGATGAGCGGATGAACGTCCATCATCGCTCTCAGGCGGTCGAGCGCGAGCCGTCCGAGCGCGTAGGCACGGGCGGCGAGCCCCTCGCGCTCGATCACACCGATCGTGGCGAGCGCCGCGGCGCACGAGACGGGACTCTTCTCGTGCGTGTAATGACCGAGCGCCCCGTCGCGCGCCACGTCGAGCTGAGGACGGCCGATCACCGCGGCGAGCGGCACGACTCCGCCGCCCAGGCCCTTGCCGATGACCACGACGTCGGGTACGACGTCGTACTGCTCACACGCAAACATGGTGCCGGTACGGCCGAGTGCCGTGGGAATCTCATCGAGGATCAGGAGCGCACCGTGGCGGTCGCATGCGGAGCGCACAGCGCGCCAGAATTCGGGATGGGGCACGACCGGCGTGCTTCGCACCGTTTCCGCGACGACCGCTCCCACGTCCCCCTCCTGTTCGAGGACGTACTCGATGTAGCGCGCGCACGCAAGATCGCAGCCGCCCCGCGCGTGGCACCCCCACGCACACCGGTACGGGTCCGGCGGCGGCACGTGCTCGGCGCCCGGCAGCAACGGCCCCATGCCGCGGCGGAAGATCTCCTCGCCGCCCACCGAGATCGCGTCCAACGACGCGCCGTGGAACGAGCCCCACATCGAGATCGTCTTGTGGCGGCCGGTCGCGGCGCGGGCGAGCTTGAGGGCGATCCCAATCGCGCCGGTGCCGCTCGGACAGAGGAGGACCTTGCCGAGGTCGCCCGGCGCCAGCGTGACGAGCTTGCGCGCGAGGTCCACGGCGGTTCGATTCGTGTAGCGGCGCGGGCAGAACGCGAGCTCATCGATCTGGGCCGCGACGGCGGCGACGACCTCGGGATGGGCGTGCCCGACCTGGTGGACGAAGTTGCCGTGAAAGTCCAGGTATCGCCGGCCGGCGAGGTCCTCGACAAAGACGCCGGCGCACGCCCGCAACGCGCTCAGGCACGGGGTCGAGAGGGCCTGGTGGAAGAAGAACCGGGCGTCGTCGTCCAGGATGGCGCGGGTTTCGGAGTCCACATGATCGGCCTGCCAGCGGGCGCGTCTCCCGGAGAGGTTGATGTCGCCCTCCGACCGCAAGCGTGCGGGGTCAGCCATGCCCGGACCAGCGCGCGGCGCGCCGCGTACGCGCCGCCATCCACGACAGCAGCACCAGCGCCGCGAAAGCGACCGCGAGCAGCACGGTGGCCACTGCGGCGCCCTGGTAGTAGAAGCCCCGCGTCGCCAACTGGTAGATTGTGAGGGTCATCGTCGAGAAGCCGGGCGGATACACCATAAGCGTGGCCCCGAGCTCTCCCATCGACAGGCAGAACGAGAGGATGAACCCCGACGCCACGCCTGGGAGCGCCAGCGGCAGCACGATGCGGAAGAACGCAAGGGCGTCGGAAGCGCCGAGTCCCACCGCCGCTTCCTCCAGGTGCGGATCGATCTCGTGCAGCACGGCGGAGACCGTGCGAAAGGCGAACGGCAGCACGATGAGCAGATGGGCCAGGAACACGGCTGCGGGCGACTCCGTGAGGGCGAGCGGCGGCCGGTGAAACGCGAGCAGCAGCGCGAGCCCGATCACGACGCTCGGCAGGGCGACCGGGCTCATCATGAGGAGATCGAACACACCCGGGATGGGAATCCGGCGCCGCTGGATGACGTACGCGGCGTACGTGCCGAGCGCGGTCGCGATCCCGCCGGCGGACAACGCGAGGACGAGGCTGGTCGTGAGCGCGTCCAATTCGGCGCCCCCGATGGCGTCGTACCAGCGCAGCGTGTACGCGGACGGGAGCACCGTCATCGTCCACGTCTGCGCGACGCTGCTCAACACGACCATGCCGAGGGGAAGCAGGACGAACAGGCCGAGGAACAGCACGAGCGCGGTCCCGAGGAGGAACGCCTGGCGTGGTCCGAACAGAGTCGTCACGAGAGCATGGACCGCAGGGCCCGCCGGTAGATCGAGAACAGAAAGAGCGACATGGCCGATGCCACGACGGCGGCCGCCGCGCTCATCTGCAGACTCTGGTTGACGAACGCTTCCGAGTACACCACGACCGGGAGCGTCACCACCGAGGTGGAACCTAGGAACAGGACGACCCCGATCTCGTTCAGCGCCAGGAGAAAGGCCAGGCTCGAGCCTGCAAAGATCCCGGGGGCGGCGAGCGGCAGCACGACTCGCCGCACCGTGAGACCGGTTCCCGCCCCGAGGCTCATGGACACCTCGATCAACGCGGGATCGATCATGCGGAACACGGCGAGGACCGCCTGAAGGACGAACGGCGTGAACACGATCATGTCCGCCATGACGACGCCCTTCCACGAGTACAAGAAGTCCACCGGCGGTTGGGCCGCGCCGAAGAGGAACATTGCTCCCACGTTCACCAGTCCGGAGGTCCCGTAGACGAAGATCAGGGCGAACGCCACGAGAAACGACGGCACCACCACCATCAGGGTCACCAGCTGTTCGATCGCGCTCCGCCCGGGGATGCGCCCCCACGTCAGCGCGAGCGCGAACAGCACCCCGAACCCGGTCGAGAGCGCGCTGGTGGCCGTCGCGATCAGCAGCGAAGTCCCCAGCGCCGCCTGGTAGTACGACGTGGTTGCGAGGGTACGATAGGCATCGAACGTGAACCCGTGCGGCCCGGCCAGGCTCTGCGCGCCGAGCAGCGTGATAGGGTAGATGGCGAACACGGCCAGGAAGACCGCGACCGGCATCGCGAGACCCCAGCGACGCAGCCAACCGACTGCGCCCCAGGCCGGCGCGGCGCGCGGCTGGCGCCTCATCTCGGCGTCCAGCAGAAGCACGTCCCCTGAGGGGACCTCGGCTACCGCATCCGTCGAGCCGAGCTCCCAACGATCCGAATCGGGTTGGCGGTCAACGCTCAAGCAGCACGCAGTCGGCGGGATCGAAGGAGCAGTCGAACGCGGCGCCAACCGTGGTCCCGTTGACCGTCGCGCTCGGAAGGTCCAGCTCAAGTTCCGGCAGATCCTCCGCGAGGCGCAGCCGCACCGTGGCAGCCCCGCCGCGGTAGACGACATCCCGCACCTCGCCGCGCAACCGGTTCACCGCGGTCGGCCCGGCGCGGACCCGGTCGGGCCGGACCCCGAAGACGATGCGTCCGTTGGTGGTGCCAGGGACATGCGGCAGCACAACGGGCCAGGGCCCTACGCGCACGCGAGGAACGCCGTCTGCGCCCGCGATCCGCTCGCCCTCGAGGATGTTGCGCATGTTCAAAAACTCGGCGCAGAAGCGCGTGCGGGGCCGCTCGTATACCTCGCGGGCCGTGCCGACCTGGACCACCGTCCCGGAGTTCATGACGACGACGGTGTCGGAAAGGGCGAGCGCTTCCTCCTGGTCGTGAGTCACGTACACCATGGTGGTATCGGGAAGGCGCCGGTGCAGCGCCCTCAGCTCATCCCGCAGCTCCACGCGCAACTTTGCGTCCAGCGCGCTCAGCGGCTCATCGAACAGCAGGATGTCGGGGGCGATCGCGAGCGCGCGGGCCACCGCCACTCGTTGCTGCATGCCGCCGCTCAGCTGACGCGGGTGCGCCCGTTCCCACCCCACCAGCTTGACGAGCTCCAGCACCTCTCCGACGCGGCGGCGAATCACGCCCCCGGGTAGCCGTCTCACGCGGAGGCCGAACGCGACGTTCTCGAACACGGTCATGTGCGGGAAGAGTGCGTAGTGCTGGTAGACCATGCCGATCTGCCGCCGGTTCGGCGGCAGATCGGTCACCTCTTTCCCTCGCAGATAGACCCGCCCCTCGGCCGGCCGAATGAACCCGGCGATCACGCGGAGCGTCGTGGATTTGCCACAGCCGCTCGGCCCCAGGAGCGTGACGAACGAACCTTGGTCAACCGTCAGGTTGACGCCGTCCAACACCCGCCGGTCGCCGTAGACAACCGCTACGTCGTGGAGGCGTATCGCCTGCCCGCCGGCCATCGGGCCGCGCCCCGATGTTCCCGCCATTGGTGCCACTACGGCCACTACGGCTTCTTGACGTTCGTTTGCTTGTTGTACGCCTGCGCCACGTCCTTCAGCCACTCCGCGTTCCAGGCCTTCAGGTTCGAGGAAACGGTATCCCAGTCCAGGTACAGCACCCTGACGCCCTTCATCGCATTCATGACAGCCTTCGCGCGCGCGTCGGTCGCGGGCACATCCGAGCGTACCGGAATGCCGTAGACGTCCGTCACGTGCTGCTGCGCCACCTTGGAGATCAAGAAAGCGACGAGGCGCTGGCCCGCCTCCTGGTGAGGAGCTCCCGCGACGAGCGAAACAGTGCCTGGTGCCGCGATGGCCACGGGCATGCTCGACGCGTCGGCGCGGAGGAACACCACCCGGATGTTCATGCTCTGGTTGATCTGGTCGCTCAGATCCATCTGGAGGTCGCCGTTGGCGACGTAGACCTCACCCCGGCTCACCAGCACGTCCAGGTACGACGTGCCCTGCGTGTGGAACTTCACGGAGGGCTCGAGCTGCTTCAGGAAATTGAAGGCCCGATCCTTGTCCCACACCGTTGCGAGCGTCTGGACGACCAGCTGTCCGTCGTCCGCGGTCGCGGGGTTGCTGTACGCCACACGGCCCCGGAGCTCGCTCCGGAGCAGGTCGCTGAACGTCACGGGCGGCTGCCTCACGAGCGACGGATTGTAGATCCACGACGACACGTCGCCCATAAACGCGTACCACCGTCCCTGCGGGTCTTTCTGGGCGGCCGGCAGCGCGCTGGCCTCAGCGGGCGTGTAAGCCGCAAACAGCCCCTGCTTCGCATCCGCCTGCGTGAACGGCGGGTACTGCACGGCCACGTCGGCAGCCGGGTGATCCTTCTCCAGCGCGAGCCGGTTGGCCACCGCCCCCGTACCGGCCGTGAAGGTGTTGACCTTGACCCCGTACTGATTCTCGAAGATCGGAATGACCTTGGCGTAGTAGTCGTCGAGCCCGTCGGCCGTGTAAAGCGTCACCACGCCTGCCGCCGTCCCAGCCATCGTCGTCGACGCCAACATGCCGCCGGCGATAAGGGCACAGATTGCCACGAGCACGAGCCCGCGTACCCGTCTGCTCATTTCCCCCTCCTGTTCGGCACGCACACGCGTGCGGTTGAATTACCTGAAACGTCATGCCTGGTCTCGACAACACCGACCCGACGCGGCGGGGGGCGATATGGACACCGGACCCGCGCACGGAAACGAGGAGCTTACGACCTCACGATACTCACGACGGTCGAAGATCACGTGCGGGCGTATGGGAAGAATAGGTTAAGCTTGACGAAAAATCTGCGGCGCGCCGTGCGCGACCGGGATGCTCACCCTTCGCCAGGCCGTGCAAGCGACGCGACCGGGCCGGACTCGACCACGTCCAGACGATCCTCCACCTCGGCCGCGACCGCGTATCGCGGCCGGTATGCCCATTGGCCCGCACGCATCACGCCCATGACCTCCGGCGTCCCCTCGACGAGACGCACGACGATAAGGTCCGCCCATTTGCCCGGCTCGAGCGACCCGGTATGGTGCGCCAGGCCGGCCGCCTGGGCGGGATTGAGCGTCGCCAGCCGCACGGCCGCGGGAAGGGGAAGCCGGCCCGCACCGAGCTGGAAAACCGCGGAAAGAAGCGCAGCGGGATAGTAGTCGGAACAGAGCACGGACGCAGCGCCGATCTCGATCGCGTCAAGCGCGCGGATGCCCGCGCCCTGGGAGCCGCCGCGCACCACGTTCGGGGCACCCACGCACACGGCCATCCCGCACGCGGCCGCGTGACACGCCGCCTCGAGCGTCACCGGGAACTCGGAGATAGTGGCGCCTCGCGCGAGGGCGGCCTCGATGCTTGCCGCCGAGTCGTCATCGTGCGAAGACAGCGGCACGCCGCGCGCCCGGCCCGCCGCGGCGAGCCTTGCAAGCCCGGCCGCAGCGTCACGACGCCCCCGGTGCTTGAGGACCATCAGCCGGGAGAACTCCTCGGGTCGCGTACCGTACGCGTCTGCGAGGAACCGCCGGTACTCCTCGGCCTCGCGGTACTGTCCTTGACCCGGTGTGTGGTCCATGAATGACAGCAAGTGCACGCGACCGCGCTCGACCAGCTGCAACACCGCGGGGAGCGCCGACTGATGGGTGACCTCGTAACGCAGGTGCACCCGCAGCCGGATCGGCGATATCTCGGCCCTCCGGTGCGTAGCCTCGACAATCTCCCCGGCCAGCGCCCGGGACCGGACGCCAAATTCCTCCTCCGCGAACGATATCGAGTGGTACGCGGTCGTGATCCCGCTCGCCACCAGGCGCCCTTCGAGCGACCGGAGGGCGACGGATGCGGGAAACAACACTCCGGTTCGGGGTTCGAGCTCACGCTCGATCGCATCACAGTGCAGGTCGATCAACCCGGGAAGCACGTAGCATCCGGCCACGTCGACGCGTATCCCCCATGCGTTCTGCGGCTCCTCCGTGATCGCCGCGATCCGTCCGCGCTCGACGGCGATGCATGCCCGCTCCCGGACTTCCTCGGGCCCGACCACGATCCCGCCGCAGATCTGGAAGCGGTTCATGAGCCGCCTCCGAGCACGCCCGCATGGGCCGGGCCGGTCATGCAGACGACGTGATCGACCAGATCGCCCACCGCGTGGTCGTCGTGGAATGCGACGATCATCGCGGTGCCCGCGCGCTTGAGGTCACGCAGCATCTCCACGACCACCGCCGCCGCCTCGGGGCTCAACGCGGACGTGGGTTCGTCGAGCAGGAGCAACCGCGGCTGCAGGACGATCGCACGTGCCAGGTTGACGCGTTGCTGCTCCCCCCCGCTGAACGTGACCGGCGAGGCCGGCCATAGCGCCCTGGGGATTGCGAGCCGGTCGAGCACCGCGTCCGCGGCCAGACGTCCCTGCTCGACCTCGAACCCGAGGTGCCACAACCCTTCGGCGATGACGTCGCGGGCCGGGACCCTGGGCACGACCCGCAGAAACTGCGAAACGTAGGCGATCTCCCGGCGGCGCAGCGCGAGCACCCGCCGATCATCCGCCCGCCCCAGATCGACCATCTCTCCGGCGGCGTCGCGGTACCGGATCGTGCCGGACGTCGGCCGGTACGTACGGTAGACGCACTTCAACACCGACGACTTGCCAGACCCGCTCGGGCCCGCGAGCCGTACGCAGTGGCCGGGACCGACGTCGAACGACACGCCGGCGCATCCCCGCACCAGCGCGTCCCCAAGCGCGTACAATCTAAACGTCTTGGTGAGGCGATCGACCGACACCAGCGCCGCACCCTGTGGCATGGCCCCACTACACCTGTGCTCCGACCAGGAGCTGAGTGTACTCGTGCTGCGGATCCTCGAGAATCTGATCGGTCAGGCCGACTTCGACGATCCGCCCGTCTTTCATGACCGCCGTCCGTGAGGCGAGGAGGCGGATGACGCCGAGGTCGTGCGACACCACGATCATCGCGACGCCCAGGCGTCGTTGCAGCTCACGGATCAGGTCAAGCACCCGCGCCTGCACGGACGCGTCGAGGCTGCTCGTGACCTCGTCCAGCAGCAGAATCGGCGGATCGTTCGCGAGGGCCTTGGCGATCTGTACTCGCTGCTGCATCCCTCCGCTGAATCGGCGCGGCGGCTCGTCCATCCGGCCCACCGGTACCTCGGTGCGCTCCAGCAATCCCTGCGCCCGCGCGCGGATCCGGCCGAAATGCCGCTGGCCGACCATCAGGAGCCGCTCGGCGATGTTGGCGCCGCTGCTCAGGTCCATGCGCAGTCCGAGCGACGGGTGCTGGTACACCATTCCAAGCAGACGAGTGCGGATCTCGTGGCGGCGGCGCGGCGGGGCCTCGAACACGTTGGCGCGACCATCCTCCAGAGACGCGAGGCGGGCGCAACCCGATGTCGGGCGCTCGTCCCCATAGAGGCACCGCAGGACCGTGGTCTTCCCGGAGCCACTCTCGCCAACGATCCCGAAGATCTCCCCCGCGTCCACGACGAGCGAGACGTCCGCGCACGCGACCACGGACCGGCAGCGGGGGCACACGTTCGTGCCGACGTCGGGACCCGTAAGCGCCACGCAGGCCGGGCAGCAGGAGCCGTAGATCTTCGTGAGCCCGTCGACTCGGAGCAACGGTGCGCCCGCGGTCATCGGGCGGTCTCCTCGAAGCGGAGGGCGGCCATGCGGCGCGTGCAGTAGTCCGTATCGGAGCAGACAAACGTCCTTGCCCCGGTCACCGGATCGAAGCTGGCGTTGAGAAAGGACGCCTCGCTGCCGCAGCGGCGGCAGCGAGCGCCCCCAAACTCTTCGACCCGAAACGGAACGTCGTCGAACGCGAGCGGCTCCACCTCGGTGAACGGTGGGACCGCGTAGAGACGCTTCTCGCGGCCGGCGCCGAACAGGTAGAGCACTTCCGCTCGGTGCAGCCGCGGAACGTCCCACCGTGGAATCGGGGTGGGATCCATGACGTATCGTCGATGCACCCGCACCGGATACTGGCTCGAGATCGTCACCTCGCCCCAGCGCACGACGTCCTCGTACAGGCGGACCCACATCGCGCTGTAGTCCCCCTCCGCGTGCATCCGGCGCGCCCTCACCGTGCTCGGCTCGACGTGGCGCAGCGGCTCCGGCTCCGGCACCTGGAGCACCAGAACCTGGTCCGCCGTCATCGGCTCCTCGGGGATGCGGTGCCGGGTCTGTACGACGGTCGCGTGGCGCGTGTCTGTGGTCGTCCGGACGCCGGTGGTGCGGACGATCAGCTGACGGAGATTGACGGCGTTGACGCTGTCGTCCGCTCCCTGATCGATGACCTTCAAGACGTCGTGAGGCCCGATCAGCGCGAGTGTGATCTGCAGGCCGCCGGTGCCCCATCCCCGCGCGATGGGCAGCTCGCGCGAGGCGAAGGGCACCTGGTGCCCCGGGATCGCCACCGCCTTCAGCAGGCGCCGCCGCACTTCGCGTTTGCTGTGCTCGTCCAGGTAGGCGAAATTGTACCGCCGCTGGCGGTCACGCGGCAGGGTGAGGAACTCACGAATCGACGCCATCGGCCTTCCGGTGTGCGGCATGCAGCTGCGCCGCCTGCAGGCGGGCCACGTCGGCTTGAAACGTCACGTAGTGCGGGAGCTTGTAGTGCAGCGCAAACCCCGACGACTCGACGGGATCCACGTGCGACAGCACGAATTCCTCGTTCTCGGCGGGCGCGGTGGCGACGGGCTCGTTCATCGCACGGTCGAGCACCGCCATACAGATCGCCTTCAGTTCGTTGTGACCGAAGCACAGCCCGTATCCCACGGTAAACATGGGCCCGCCGTTTCCCTCGGGGGCGGCGAATCGCGCGATCACCTCCGCCTCCGTCGCGAGTACCCAGCCGGCCATGACCGGCACCCCGTGCTCCGGGTGGCAGACCCGCAGCGGCATGTACCCGACCCGCAGGTCGCCGATCGTCGGATGAACGTCGCCGTATCCGCGCATGCTCGAGTACGCGAACGCGAGGAGACCGCCCGTATCGCCCCGCGCGAGCGCCTGGAGCCGGGCCGAGCGCGGCGCGGGAAACGTCAATGCCTTTCGCGTGATGTCGAACGGCCGGTCAGCCTCGGCGGCAGCCCGGCGCGGCGGTGAAGCCACCATGCCCTCGGCCCGGAGCACGTCGAGCACTTTGGGAAACACGGGTGAAGCGCCGTCCGTCTCGATTCGCGCCCCGTTCACATACTGGGCAAGGAACTCCCGCACGTGCTCCTCGCGCTCATCACACAACGCGAACTCGAACAGGCGCTGCGCATAGTCGCGGGTCGGCCCGAGCATCTGTCCACCTGGAACTTCCTGGAACGCCGCGGAGATCCGCCTCACCACTCGCATCTCCGCGGTCCGCGCGACGCCAGAGACGTGGCTCCGCGGACACGTGGAGGCGAACGCCCTCAGCATCAACGCGCTCTCCGACACGTCGCCCTCGGTCTGCTTGAGCGCCAGCGCGGCGTGGAACGGGCTGTAGAGCGAGCCCTCCCCCATTACCCGGTCCACCGCGAACCGAAGCTGTTCCTGGATCTGGCGCACGTCGACCGGCGCCGATCCGCCGCGGAGGCGGAAGTAACGCGCGAGCTGCTGCGCTTGCTCGATCGCCTCGACTCCGCCCCGGGCTGCAACGTATCCCATCAGCGCGCCGTTCGGCGGGCGAAGCACACCGTGCGAGGGAGCCCGATCACCTCGCCGGATTCCGAGACCACAAATGCGTCGATGCCGAGAGGAAACTCGGCGTTCCGCCGCGCTAGCACCGCCAGGTTAGCCGGGTCCAGGCCGGTGATCCACACCTTCGCTTCGAACTCGATTCCGGGACCCGTCAGAACGACCTCGACGGGCGCCTCGGAATCCGCCGCGGCCGCCCGTACCGCCGGTCGAGCAGGCGAGCAGCGACGTACCGCGAGCACGACCGTCGCGCCGTCCTCGGGACATTCCGCGGTCCCGGCGGGCAGCGCTTCGATCTCCGCCACGGGTGCGCTTCCGGAAGCAAGGAGGAACGCCGCGCCCTCCGGAACGGTTACCCGGCTCCCGGTCAGCAGGCCGACATACCGCGCAAGCGCCCCATCGCCGGCCGTGGCGAACGTGACCTCGGCATCGAGCAACACGAGTGCGACCTGCAGCAATCTGGGATCGACGCCCGTCGGTGCGTGGGGCGGCGCCGGGAGATGGGTAACGGTGCCGGGGCGCGCCAGGCCGTCCAGCAGCGCCCGAAACGCGGCCTGGGTCTCGAGGACATCGTCGCGGGCGCCCTGCCCCGGACTGATCATCCCTCGAGCACCTCGAACCTCACCCGGCTTCGCTCGAGAAGCCGTGACTCCGCGGCATGCCTGCTCCGCACAAGCTCGGCCTCCGCCTCGAGCGCCGCGGCGACCGCAGCAGCAAGCGGGTGGCCGCCCGAGAGAGCTGCGTCGAGGATCGCCGAGCAAAGCGCGCGGGATGCGTCGGTCCCAAGCGCGTACCCGTAGCCCGGCACGTCCCCGACCATGACACGACACTCCTGGATCAGCACCTCGCCAAGGAAGAACGCACCGTCCGTGATCGGGTCGTGGACTTCCATCATCACGAGATCGTTC
>Ga0187782_10001911_pt1 | contig 15341 bp, 13 predicted proteins | sample 0715_SJ02_MP15_2_FD_132454 | JGI IMG/M metagenome (GOLD analysis project Ga0187782, IMG submission 132454) | Tropical peat soil microbial communities from peatlands in Department of Meta, Colombia - 0715_SJ02_MP15_20_MG | ecosystem: Environmental > Terrestrial > Soil > Wetlands > Peat | place...
GGCATCCGTGACGTTGTCAACACGCGCCTTGGGCGGACAGCTCGGCCCAGGCGAGGTCTGTGCCGGTGCCGCGCACGGAACCAAGCCCAGCGCCAGGGCGCAGCCACGCAGGACGTTGCAACGGATTCGGTCGATCCCTCTACGGAACGTTCGCGATGTTCTCGCCAAACGCGCCTCCCGATAGGTGATGTGCCAGCCAGCACCCTACCGTTAGACGGCAGGGGTTGCCAGAAGTATCTACGCGGATTCAGCGGTTGTCGGCTCGGCACGCCCCGCTCTGCCGGAGGCAACCTGTTTATGGCGCCCAATCACCGAGTCCCGCAACCTCCACAGGAGCAGCAGCCCGACGAGGAATCCGTATTCGATCGGCTTGCGCACGTCCGACTTCACCAGCCAGTAGTAGTGAATGACGCCGGCGATGGCCGTCACGTAGATGGCGCGATGCAGCATCTGCCACCGCTTACCACCGAGGCGCCGAATCCAACCCGCGGTCGAGGTGACTGCAAGCGGGATCATCAGCACAAAGCCAAAGAAGCCAATGGTGATAAACGGCCGCTTGTGCACATCGGCCCACATGTCTCGCCAGTCGAAGAACTTGTCAAGCACCATCCAGGTGCAAAAATGAAGACAACCATAGAAAAAGGCGAACAGACCGAGCATCCGTCGGAAGCGGATGAGTTGCGGAATTTTCAAAAGCTTGCGGGCGGGTGTAATCGCAAGGGTAATGACGATGAACCGCAGCAACCAATCGCCAGTTCTGTGGGTGATGAATTCAATCGGATTGGCGGTTAAATAGGTCTCGAGCGGCAGCCCCTGCCACAGCGCATGGACCGCACGCCAAACCAGACGTCCAAACGGGACGAGGCACAGCAGAAAGACGACAACTTTTGTCCCTTTGCTGGTCAGGATCTTGTTCACGAGATGCTTTAGAAATACTTGCGCAAGTCCATTCCCGCATAGAGGCTGGCCACCTGATCGCCATAGCCGTTAAACATCAGCGTAGGCCGCTTAGGGAACTCCCCCAAGCGGCGCTCTTTCGCCTGGCTCCAGCGCGGATGATCTACGTTGGGATTCACGTTGGCGTAAAAGCCATATTCCGGCAGCCCGTTAAAACCGGTGTACATATTCCAAGTCGTGGGTGGTTGATCTTTGACGAAGCGGATTCTGACGAGCGACTTGGCGCTCTTGAAGCCGTATTTCCAGGGAATGACCATGCGTACGGGAGCGCCGTCTTGATTCGGTAGCGTCTCACCGTACATGCCCACGCAAAGCAGAGTGAGGGGATTCATTGCCTCGTCAAGCCGCAGCCCTTCGAGGTAAGGCAGTTGGATGCCCGCTTGCGCTCCGAGCGGCATCTGCTTCGGCTGATAATAGCTCTCGAAGGCTACATACTTTGCCTTGGGCGTCGGCTCAACGATCTGGACGAGGTTGCTGAACGAGTAGCCGATCCATGGCACGACGATGGACCACGTCTCCACACAGCGGTGTCGGTAGATCCTTTCCTCAAGAGGCGCCAGCTTCAGAATCTCGTCCATACTGAACTTCCGGGGCTTGGCAACCTCGCCTTCGACGGAAACGGTCCACGGCGAGGTTACAAAATTCTTTGCATTTCTCGAGGGCTCCTCCTTGGCGGTGCCGAACTCATAAAAGTTGTTGTACGTGGTGACATCGCTTTCCGGCGTCACCTTCTCAGTGGTGCTGAAAGGACTTTTGCCCACGCCACTCAGAGGCACGGGAACCGAACCGGTAGGCGGCCCCGCGAGCCAACTCGGCAGCCTTTTCCATGCGGCCACGGCACCGTACGTTCCAAGCAAGCCCAACAGAAAATTACGCCGGCCCATGTACAGGCCCCTTGGGGTAACGTCCGCGTAGGTTAGGTCCCCTTGGCGTCTGACGACCATGCTTATCCTCCCGCCCCTTCTACAATCATACTACGCGTGGGGGGAAGCGATCGGTTTTCGGAATATCGAAACGATCCTCGCTACTGGCTCGCTAGTTCAGTCAAGAGTTCATGTCGAAGGCGTTCCTGATGCCCGGGAGCTAGCTTGGCTCCCTGGGAAGTGAGGTAAAACGCGTCGATGGCGGTCTGGCTCTCGGTTTCGATGATGGCGATTTCGATGTTGCAGTTCTCGCGCGCAAATAAGGAGCTGATCCGGTAGAGCAAGCCGGGTTGATCCTGCGTGATCACTTCGATCAGAGTACTCTGCTCCGAACATTCGTCGTCGATCTCGATGCGCGTATCTACCTTCATTTTGGGCGTCGTCTTCTTCTCCGACTTCAACCGGTCACGAAGCATGCGATCGAGGTCGGCCTTTCCCATCAAGACATCGTGGACGCTGGTCTTGAAGCGTTCCCACTCCGGCAGATTCAGTTCGAGTGTCCGGAACCGGTCCGTGAAGTAGAGCGTGTCCACAACCACCCCCGCACCGTTTGAGAATGCGGTTGCCTTTACGATGTTCATTCCCCACGCAGCCAGCGTGCCCACCAGTTTGGCAAACAGGAACGGACGGTCGCGCGTCACGAGCGTCAACTCATACCAATGACGCCCTCGCGTCAACTCAACCTGCACCGGATCCTGCTCGAGTCGGTTCGCCATTTCCATGTGACGGATGACGTCACTGGCTGCCTGCGTGCGGAGGTAGCGCCGCGGCAAGCCGTCGAGGAACGCGTCGAGCCTGGCTCCGGCGGCGGGCATCAGGGTCCGCAGGTGAGCCATCACTTCCTCTTCGACGTCCCCATGCAGACGCTGGTCGGCGCTCCGCATCAGGGCGTTTGCCGCACCGATGTAGAGCTGCCACATATTTTCGGCCTTCCACGGCGTCAGTGCTTCCGGATTGACCGCCTTCACATCCGCATAGGTGAACAGGCAAAGCATCTTCAGCCGCTCCGATGTCCCCATCGTTTCCGCGATTTGAGCGATTGTTTCCGGAGCGAAGATGTCTCTACGCAGCGCCGAACCCATGTCCAGGTGGTGTTTGATCAGGAAGAGCACGGTTTCCCGATCCGAGGCCTCCAGATCCAGACGCGCGAGGGAGAGTTCCGCGATTTCGAGGCTTCCCGCGATATGGTCGGTTGGTTTGGTACCCTTGCCGGTATCGTGCAGTAGCAGAGCCAGATAGAGCAGCTCCGGCTGCTCCAACTCGTCGAGGAGCTCTGCGTAGCCCTGATCCCACCTCGATTGCGATTTGCGCAGTGCATGGAGGTTTTCAATGGCTACAAAGGAGTGTTCATCGACGGTAAACCGGTGCGAGAAATCTCGGATCACTAGCGAATCGATCACCTGGAATTCCGGAAGGAGCAGTGTGAGCAATCGAAGAGAATGCATCGTCCGGAGCGCCTCGGCGGCGTGCGGCGCAAGCAGAATCTCCTGTAGGTAGTGCCACAACTCCCCGCCCTTGGGTGGCGCGGCGGTCAGCGCTGGCAGGTTCTGCTCCAGCTGGTGTTCGGTGGCGGAGCTAAGACTCAGACCGTGCCGCGCCATGAATCGGAACATGCGCAAAGGTAGTTCGGGGTCGCTCAGTGCCTCTTGCCGCTGCAAGAAAATTCTGCCATCCACGACGGCAAACTCAGCATTCGACAGTCGCGACCGGAGAGTTTGAAACTGGCGATAGAGCGACGGGCGCGCCGCCGGAAACTCGTCCAGCAACTGTTCTGCCACGCGATGAATCAGCCGTGCGCGACTGAAGTAATTCCGCATCCACTCCGAAGCGGTCAGCGGCGCGTCATCTGGCACGCCGACCCGGGCCGCTGCCGCTTCGTCCTGCATCGCCCACACCAGCGTATTGTCATCGCGGCCGTGACGAAAATGCAGAAAGCAGCGAACCGACATGAGAAAGCTGAGAGCGTCATCGAATCGGTGCCGGAGCCATGGCGGCAGAAGCGTTGCTTCCCCGGGCCAGGCACTCTGTTCTTCCATCGCAGCGATGAGTGCGAGCCACAGCGCGAGATTGTAGTCGCGTAGTCCGCCCGGGCCGTCCTTGACGTTCGGTTCCAGGTGGAAGACCGTGTTACCAAACTTGTTGTAGCGCGCGTGTGTGAGGTCCGTCAGCCTTTGCACAATCGCTCGCGACTCACGCGCCACAACCTTCGGGATAATCTGGTCGTGCAATCGGGCGAACAGATTTCGATCACCCGCGAGATACCGGCAATCGAGCAGGGAGATCGCAAATTCGACATTGCCTGGATCAAACTTCTCGCATTCAGTGAGCGTGCGGTTCGCAGGACTTAGTTTGAGCCGCAGATCCCACATCTGCTGCGCAAAGACCCGTACGCGATTCCTTAGCTCGGAGTCCGACTCGCCGCCATCGTGAAGAAAGAGGATGTCGATGTCGGAATAGGGGAAGAGCCACCGTCGCCCATATCCTCCCAGTGCGAGCAAAGCAAAGCCGCGCGGACCTTCCAGATCCGAGGAGACCAATTCCTTCCAGAGGCGGTGCGCGACCGAATCGACGAGCGCGGTGCGGCCGTGGACAGCGGCGCGGCCATCGCGGCCCGAGGAAAATTCCTCGCGCACGCGTGTCGATTCCGTCGTGTAGAAATCGCGCAAATCCTTGGCCAGTAGTGGGTTCGCGACCATTCTCTTATGGGTACCCGTTCGTTCGGCATCCCGGCTCGTGCCAAGCTTCCGGTAGCTTGCGCTGTCGGCCCTCCCCATCGCATTGAATCACCTTGCTGGGCCAACCTAGAGCGCACTGTCGCCGCGCTCGTCGTTGCGAATCCGAATGGCGTCGTCGATCTTAGAGAGAAAGATCTTGCCATCCCCGATTTTGCCGGTGCGCGCCGCCGACGCGATCGTCTGCACGACCTGCTCCACCCTCTCATCAGCGACGACAAGCTCAATCTTGATTTTCGGGATGAGATCGACCGTATACTCCCGACCCCGATAGAACTCCGTATGACCCTTCTGCCGACCGTGTCCGCGGGCCTCGAGCACCGTCATGCCTTCCACTCCAATTTCGTGAAGCGCGTCTTTCACGGGATCAATCTTCGATGTCTGAATAATTGCTTCGATCTTGATCATGTTCATCCGCCTCAGCCGCCAAAGTCTCCGGCTAGTGCCGGGAAGAGGGTACGCCCAAATCCGCGTATCTGCTATGTGGAGGTGCCCAGTGGTAGCCCTCTTCGCCGTGCTGAGTTAGATCCAGCCCTTCGCTTTCGTGCTCGGTTGAGATGCGTAGACCGATCGCCAGGTCGACAATCTTGAGAATGATCAGCGTGCCCGCGATCGCGATCACCCAGGCGATCGCAATCCCAGTGAGCTGACTGAAGACCTGATGAAAGTTGCCCTGGATCGCACCGGAAGGCAGAACCTTTCCCCCAGTATCCTTGAAGATCGGATGGATGACGCTCGATGCAAACACGCCCGTCCGCAAGGCTCCGACCGTCCCTCCCGCTCCATGCACGCCAAAAGCATCGAGTGAATCATCATAGCCGAAACGCGACTTACTATATGTCGTCATGCCAAAGCAGCTCTTGCTCGCTGCCAAGGCAGGACAGCAATAGAAGGACGGAAAGTGGCTGAACAAACAGTCGTCGCATGGATTTCTATCTTCCTGGGCACACCCAGCCGCTCCCTCACACTATGAGCGTCCGGGGTGCCTCGTTGGCAATGTAAATTTTGATCCGCCGCATCGGCAAACGCGATGCGGTTCCAAACCCGGGGAATTATACACACTTTCGCTCTCTGCCCGCGGGGATGCGCAAAGGCCTTCCGATGCAAAGCGAAAAGATTCTCGGAGAGGGACTTAACCGCAAGGCGACACCTGTACGGACGGCCAAGATGCGGTTTTTCTCCTTGCCACTCTAGACTGATTGCAAGTCAAGTCGTGAAGAGCCACAGCCTTGGAAGGTTCCTTTCAATCAACTGAATGCCAAAAGGATAGCGGACCGACGCTCGGGCGTGAAACTTTGGTTGCGATCGTGGGTTCGATCGATTGTACGGCTTCTTTCCACCGCATGGCGGAGCCGGCACTTATAGGAACCCTACGGATAGAGAGGAAGATGATCATGAAGACAAAGGCACTTATCGTCAGCGGTGCGGCCCTGCTGGCTCTGGCCGTTTCACCTGTCTTTGCACAGCAGTCGACGACCGGTACACCGGATCCTTCGATCGCACAACGCAAGGACAATCAGCAAGAGCGCATTGCCAACGGGGTCCAGAGTGGACAGTTAACCGCCGGCGAAACCAAACGGCTGGAGACCAGCGAAGCCTCACTCAATCGGGAAGAAAGCAACATGCGTACCGCGGACGATGGCCACCTCACGGCCGCTGACCGCGCCAAGCTCACCAATCAGCAGAACCGCTTGTCCAATCGAATCTACGACGACAAGCACAACGCCAACACGGCCCACTATGGCAACAACGAGGTTGGCCAGCGTCGCGAGAATCAACAGGACCGCATCGCGCAAGGCATCAAGAGCGGGCAACTGACTGCCGGAGAAACAGCGAAGTTGGAGCGGCAACAACAGAGTATTAATCGCGAGGATGCGTCGATGCGCGCGGCAAACGGCGGAAAATTGACCGGGGCGGATAAGGCTGCGCTGAATCAGCGCCAGAACAACGCCTCCAAGAATATCTACGCCAAAAAGCACAACAGCCAGACGCGGTAGATTGCTTACCGACCGAGCCCTTCGCCAGGGGGGAGATATCTCTCCCCTGCCCACCCTCTTCGACGCGATCCGCCGCGGTCCCCATCGATCGTATCGGCGCTCATCGTTTGGTGGCGTAACCGTTCGGATATCTCTGCTGCCACTCCCACTGCGAGCGAAGGATCGTCGCCAAGTCTGATTTTCTCGGCCTCCAGCCAAGTACCTTCGCGGCCCGAGAGGCGTCGGCGACCAAGCGGGCCGGATCGCCCGGCCGCGGAGGTTCGATGCGGATCGGAATGGGACGGCCCGTGACGTTTCGGCCGCGTTCGATCACTTCCATCACGGAATAGCCATGCCCGGTCCCCAGATTTATGAAATCGGAGGCGCCACCTCTTCGAAGATGATCCAGAGCGAGAATGTGCGCATCGGCGAGATCGGACACATGAACGAAATCGCGGATGGCGGTGCCGTCCGGTGTTGGATAATCCTTTCCGAATACCGACAGCACTGGAATTTTCCCCGAGGCTGCCTTCAGAACGTTCGGAACCAGATGTGATTCCGGCTCGTGGTGTTCGCCGCAGCGTTCTGTAGCCCCCGCCGCGTTAAAGTAGCGCAGCGCGACAAACTTCACTCCGTGGGCCTGGTCGAATGATTGCAGCATCCTTTCCAGGGCGAGTTTTGTCCAGCCGTACGGATTGGTCGGCCACTGCGGGGCATCTTCAGAAATCGGAATTTTCTCCGGCTCGCCATACGTCGCACAGGTCGATGAAAACACGATGGAGCGAACCCCGGCATCGAGCAGCGTCGTGATCAGCGCCACACCTTGCTCCACATTGTTCTCGAAATACTTGGCAGGCTGCTGAACCGACTCGCCCACGTAGGCCAGTGCCGCAAAATGGATGCACGCCTCGACCCTCTGCTCGTTCAAAATTTTCTTGAGGATACCGCGATCGCCCGCGCGGCCTTGATAGAAGGGTACGTCAGGAGCGATCGCCGAGCGATGCCCCCGGACGAGATCGTCCAGCACGACCACCGACTCACCCTTCAAGCCCAGCTGCTCCACCGTAACACTTCCGATGTACCCAGTGCCGCCTGTCACAAGGACTGCCATTTCTCTCCCCTCGACCGACCTGGCGCCCGCCACGCCAATCGGTTGCTCGCTCATTCCAAAGCGTTTGATTATAGCCGACGCGGCGCCGGATCGGGCGCGCGCCAGAAACAGCGAACCGGCTCAACGCGTAGTAACATGGAGGTTGAGATCGTGAGGAATGACGCTATGGCGATCCGGAGCGACCGGGTCGCTCGGCACTATCAGATGGGCGAGGCGCTGGTTCGCGCCGTCGATGACGTCAGCGTAGAGATTCGCGCGGGCGAATTCGTGGCCCTGCTCGGCAGTTCCGGCTCGGGCAAATCCACTCTGCTAAATCTGATGGCGGGCCTCGATCGCCCCACTTCCGGCGCCATCTTTGCCGAGGGCCGCAATCTGGCGGAGATGCGATCGGAGGAGCTCGCCAAACATCGCAGCCATACGATTGGCATCGTTTTTCAAGCTTTTAACCTGCTTCCTCGCATGACCCTCGAAGAAAATGTCGAGCTTCCGCTGCGCCTCGCCGAAGTCGACCACGAAGAACGCAGGGCGCGCGTTCGGGAGGCCATCGAACGAGTGCGCCTTACGGCCCGCCTCACCCACCGCCCCAGCGAGCTTTCCGGCGGCGAGCAGCAACGCACCGCGCTCGCGCGCGCCCTGGTGAATCGACCTTCCATCCTGCTCGCCGACGAGCCTACCGGCAATCTCGACAGTGCCACCGGCGAAGAGATCATGCGCCTTCTCGGCGAAATCAACGAAACGGGCATGACCATCGTCATGGTCACGCACGAACGGGCGCGTGCGGAACGCTTCGCGCGTCGCATCCTTGTCATGAGCGACGGCAAAATCGTCAGCGACGGAGGTGTCGCGTGAAGGGCCGCGATCTTGCGGAGTTGGCCGTCCGCAACCTCCGCGAGGCCTTCCTCCGCAACTCGCTCACGACGATCGGGATCTCTGTGGGCGTCGCATCCTTGGTTGCCATGTTATCGCTCGGAGTGGGTTTGCAAGATCTCGCGTCAGATCGTCTGGCCCGTACCGGTCTGTTCGATGCGATCTTCGTGACGCCGCGATCGAGTGCCGCGGCCTATCGCGGGGCCGGTTCGGCTCCGGCCGAGCCACCCAAACCGCTGGACGAAGAGGCCCGGCGAGAGATGGCGGCCCTGCCGAATGTGATCGAAGTCTATCCGGATATTCGCTTCCCCATCGAAATCCATTATGCCGGCAACTCGTATGCAACGGTGGCCGCGGGCGTGGCCCCATCGGCCCGCAAGGACGGAGCATTCGATGGAATGAAAGGCTCTTTTTTTTCTGGCCCGTCTGCGGATGAAACGATTTTGCAGATCGATTTGGCGCGCCAGCTCTCCGATTCTCCCGATACGCTCGTTGGGAAGGATCTCAGCCTGCGTTACGCGGAGCGCCAACCCTTGCCTCCGGATCCGGCCAGCGGCAGGTCTGAGTCGGATGGCTTTTCCATCGTGCCCAAGGAAAAAAACCTGCGCATTGTCGGCATTGTGGAAACCGAACCAGCGGGCGGGATCGGAAGCCTCGGCCGCGGGCGGCTCCTGTTGCCCCTACAGCTCGCCGAAACGCTGCGCACGGCCCGGACCAATGACGTACGCGACCTGCTTCGTGATGCTCCGAATCGACACAGCTACGAAAGCTTGACGGTTCGGGTGAACGACCCTCCGAAGGTTAAGGCCGTCGAAGACTCGATCAAGCAGATGGGCTTCACCGCTTTTTCTCTGCTCGATGCAAGCAAGAGTCTGAGTTTGGTTTTCACGGTCTTCGATCTCTTCCTTGGCATTTTCGGCAGTCTCGCGCTGGTCGTCGCTTCTCTCGGAATCGTGAACACGCTGGTGATGGCGATTCTGGAGAGGCGCCGCGAGATCGGAATTCTCAAAGCTCTGGGCGCCTCAGACAAAGACGTGCGCAGCCTGTTTTTCGTCGAAGCCGGCGCCATGGGATCGCTCGGCGGTCTCCTCGGCGTGTCGATCGGGTGGTTGATCGGAAAAGGAATCGATTTCGGCACGAACATCTATCTGAAGGGACGCAATCTTCCCGCCATCCGGGTCACCGCAGTGCCGTGGTGGATGGTTGCTGCGGCGATCGCTTTTTCGATCGGGGTAAGCCTCGCGGCGGGAATTTATCCGGCGTCGCGCGCTGCCCGTCTCGATCCGGTCGAGGCGCTACGGTATGAGTGAGCCGGATCGGGGAGGACCGTACCTGCACCCCCGATGGAAGCAGCCTCGGACCCCTTTCGGGATGGTTTTGAGTTGGGTCTTGCTGTCGGGCTGCCTTTTTCTCGCTCGACCGGCCACCGCCGCGGGCCGCGCCGAATGCCGCTCCCTACCCAGCACCCTTCTGGGACGCAAGGTCGCTTACTGCGTGCTGCTGCCGCCCAGTTACGACGGGGAGAAAACTCACCGCTACCCGGTGCTCTATTTTCTTCACGGGCTCGGAGAAAACGAACAGGTACTTCCGAACTCTGGCGGCTGGAATCTGATTCAGGACCTGTGGGATCAAAAGCGCATCGGTGAGTTCCTGATCGTCACACCCGATGCGGATAGGAGCTTTTACATCAACTCGCGCGATGGCCGCGTTCGCTATGAGGACTTCTTTATCCGTGAGTTCCTGCCCTACATCGAAACTCACTATCGCATTCGCGCGGATCGCCAACAGCGCGGCATCTCGGGAGTCTCGATGGGAGGTTACGGCTCTTTGCGTTTTGGATTTCGCTACCCCCGGCTGTTCGGTTCGGTGAGCGCGCACAGTGCCGCGTTGGTTGCCAAGCTGCCGCGCGCGCAGCTCGGCCCTCCCGGTGAACAAGCGCTGTCGATCGCTCTCGGTGGCGCATTTGGCAACCCCTTCGATCGCGCCTTTTGGGACCGCGACAGCCCGTTTACAGTTGTGCGCAACAGTCCCCGCCCGGTCGGCATGAAGATTTACTTCGATTGCGGCACAGAGGACGAATACGGCTTCAACGTGGGGGCGCAGGCCTTTCACGACTTGCTGGTTTCGCGCGGCATCCCGCACGAATTCCATCTCTATCTCGGCGGGCATGACGAAGCCTACGTCGCCCAGCATCTTCCCGCCTCGCTCGGCTTCCACTCCCGCGCCTTCGGTTTCCCCTGAGCAGGGGTGTGCCTCAAAGTAACGTTTTTTGAGAGACAGGGAGGGCTAGAAGAGGCTTCAGTCGGTGGCTTGCGCGGCCACGCGCTGAAAATTGGCAAACGTGCCGCCGGACTCAGCTAGCTCCTTCAACAGCCGCGCCGGTTCCCAGAGTGCTCCATGACGCTGATAAAACTCGAAGACGCGGCCGTAGACTTCTTTCAGTCCCACGGTATCGGCGTACCACATCGGCCCGCCGCGATATGCCGGGAATCCGTAGCCGTTAACGTAGATCGTGTCGATATCGCCGGCTCGGAGCGCGTAGCCCTCCTCCAAAATTCGCGCGCCCTCATTGACCAGGCTATAAATCTCCCGCTCGACGATTTCTTCCGCCGAAATCTGTCGCTGCGGAACACCGGACTCTCTCACCCATTTCTCTACCATCGCTGGGATCTCCGGATCGGACGCGGCGCGGCGCTCGGCGTCGTACTTATACCAGCCCGCGCCCGTCTTCTGCCCGAGACGGCCCATCTCCACCAGCCGGTCTTCGATGAATGGCTGCCGTGTACCCGGCTTTTCGAGGTGACGGTACTCCTTCCGAATGCGATAGGCCACATCGAGCCCGCCCAGATCCCCCACCGCCAGCGGTCCCATGGCCATGCCCCAATCGACCAGCGCTTTGTCCACCGCCTCCGGCGCCGCCCCTTCCTCGACTAGGAACTGCGCTTCGCGGATGTACGGCAGAAACATCCGGTTACCTACAAATCCTCGGCAATTCCCTACCAGCACGCCGACCTTACCCAACTTTTTCGCCAGCTGCATCGACGTGGCGATCACCTCTTTAGCCGTCCGGCGCCCGCGCACGATCTCGAGCAACCGCATCACGTTCGCAGGACTGAAGAAGTGCATACCGATCACCGCTTCGGGCCGTGACGTGGTTGCCGCGATTTCGTCAATGTTCAGCGTCGAGGTATTGCTCGAAAGAATTGCTCCCTTCTTACAGACGCGATCGAGCTCCGCAAACACCTGCTTCTTCAAGGGCATCGTCTCGAATACGGCCTCGATCACTATGTCCGCGTCGGCAAAATCGTGGTAATCCAGTGCAGTGCGAATTAGTTTCACCCGTTCGTCCACGTACTGCTGTGTGAACCGCCCGCGCTTCACAGACATCGCATAGTTTTTCTCAATGGTCGCGAGCCCCCGATCGAGTGCCGCCTGATCGGTGTCCTTCAGAATCACCGGCAGGCCTGCGTTGGCGCAGACCATCGCAATGCCGCCGCCCATCGTCCCCGCGCCTACAATCGCCACCGAATTCACGGGGATCACCGGCGTTTCCTTCGGGATGTCGGGAATCTTGTTCACCTCTCGCTCGGCGAAGAAAACATGGATCTGCGCCTTGGATTGATCCGAGTACAAACACTGGTAGAAAAGCCTGGCCTCTTCCGCGCAGCCCTTTTCAAACGGCAGCTTGGTTGCCGCTTCAATCGCGTCGATCGCAGCCAGCTGGCAAATCATTCCACGATATTTCTTTCGCGCCTGTTCCCGAGCCGACGCGAAGATGGGCGCATTCTCATCGGCGTTACCTAACTTGTCGCTTCGCTCGCGCGTCTTCAAAATCGGTTTCCCCGCCACCTCGCGGGCAAAGCGAATCGCTTGGGGAAGCAGATCGCCCTCCATCACGCGATCGATCAGACCAAACTGCGCTGCCTCGGCCGCCTTGACGGGCTTGCCCGTGGTGCACATCTCGATCGCTCGCTCAATTCCCACCAGCCGCGGCAATCGCTGGGTGCCGCCCGCGCCAGGAATGATCCCGAGGTTCACCTCGGGCTGTCCCACCCGTGCGTCTTGAGCGGCCACGCGGTAATGGCAGGCCTGCGCGACTTCGAGCCCACCCCCGAGGGCGTTTCCGTGAATCGCAACCACAATCGGCTTCGACGAATCTTCGATCTTGAGCAGGTGCGCTAGTATCCCGATGTCACCTTGGTGGCGGCCCGATGTCAGCTTCACAAACTCCTTGATGTCCGCGCCGGCGATAAACGTCTTCCCCGCCCCGATGAGCACCGCGGCCCTTACATCGCCGTCCTTTTGAATCTCGTCGACCGCCGCCACAATTCCCTCCGGCACGCCCGGGCTCAGCGCATTCACCGGAGGATTGTCAATCGTGATAACGGCAATGTCCTGCTCCTTCGTCCATCGAACGAAATCGCTCATTCTGGTATCTCCGAACGCCAACACGCTCTCTCGACGCTGCTGCCGATTAGAGAATCTGTACCACCGGCGCTGTGCCGGAAAGATTCACCACCGAAATTCTTGCCGCCACGTTCCTCGCCATTCGGTAGAAGCTCTGGGAGCCTGGCGGATCCGGGCCCAGCGACGCCACCGGCTTACCCGTGTCGCCACCGATACGAATCAGCGGATCGATTTCGATCTCTCCTAGGAATGGCAGCTCAAACATCTTCGCCAGCCGCTCGCCCTCGCCGTGGCCAAAGACGTCGATTTTCCCATTGCAGTGCGGGCAGGAAAAATAGCTCATGTTCTCAACGATCCCGAGAATGTCCACGTGCACCTGCCGGAACATCTCCACCGCCTTGCGGACATCGGCCAGCGCTACGACCGATGGCGTCGTGACCACGACCGCTCCACTGACCGACACGCTTTGAATCAAACTCAGTTGCACGTCTCCGGTACCTGGCGGCAAATCCACGATCAAATAGTCGAGCGTCCCCCACCGCACACTGCGAAGAAACTGCTGCATCACGCTATGGAGCATCGGTCCGCGCCAGACCAGCGGTCGGTCGCCCGGATTCAGCAATCCCATCGAAATCAACTTCACGCCGTACGCCTGGATCGGGATGATCGTTTTCTCGTCGAGCATTTTCGGCTGCTCGGTTGTTCCCAGCATCACGGGCACGTTCGGGCCGTACACGTCGGCGTCGAGTAGGCCGACGAGCGCTCCCATATTTTTGAGCGCGATGGCGAGATTGACGGCAACGGTCGTCTTGCCCACACCGCCCTTGCCGCTCGCGACGGCGACCAGATTCTTCACGCCCGGAATCGGAGCTTTGTCCTCGAGTCGGCGTGCCTCCGGCACCGATGCGTCGAATTTCAAGTCGACCGAATTTATGCCCGGAACCTTGGCGAGCGCCGCGCGGATGTCTCTCTCAATCGTTTCGCGCAGCGGGCATGCCGGCGTGGTCAGCGTCACGAGCAGCGACACCCGTCCGTCATTCACCTGGATGTTCTTCGCCATCCCCAGCGTGACGATATCCTTGTGAAGCTCGGGGTCGATCACCCCGCGCAACGCTTCGATCACTGCCGCTTGGTCGGCTCCTGCCATCCCTGTCTCCCCGGCGCGCGCCTCTCCCCAGGGCACGATCGCTAATCATAGACTCCCGCTTTGAAACCGGCAACCGCGCCCTGCGCTCGCAAACCTCGCGGACGTGGCTCTTCACGCCGGTGGCCATCTCGCCGCCGTCATTTCTTCCCGTATGAGCTTCTGTACCATTCCCACGTGCGACGGAGGCCTTCCTCAAACGTGACCAAGGGCGAATAGCCAAGGACTTTTTTCGCGAGCGAAATTTCCGCTTGCGAGTCCCGGATGTCTCCGGCGCGCGGCGGTTCGTATCGGACCGGAATTTTCTTTCCGGTGATTGCCTCCATCAGCTTCACGACTTCATTCAGCGTGATCCTCACCCCCGTGCCACCATTAAACACTTTCCCTGAGGCGTCGCTTGCCTGGCATGCTCGCAACGTTTCGTCCACTATGTTCGCGACGTAGGTGAAGTCGCGGGACTGCTCGCCGTCGCCATAGATCGTCAGGGGCGCTCCTTCGATCACAGCCAGCATGAATCGAGAAAGAACACCCGAGTATTGTGACGTCGGGTCCTGGCGTGGGCCGAACACATTGAAGTATCGCAACGAAGCGTTTTCGAGCCCATAGACCCGCCCAAAGACCTGTGCATACAGTTCCCCCGCGTATTTCGTCACGCCGTAGGGAGAGATCGGCTCGGGTTGCATGGTCTCTACTTTTGGCAGCGTGGGAGTCTCGCCATACGCCGAAGACGATGCCGCATAGACGATCCTCCGTACCTTCGCATCGCGGGACGCTACGAGCACGTTGAGCGTACCGTCGATGTTGACGCGATTGGTCTCCCGCGGGTCGATCACCGATCTCGGTACAGACGTCCGCGCCGCCAAATGGATCACGTAGTCGGCTCCTCGGCAGGCCTCTTGCACGACCGCCAAGTCCGTGACACTGCCCAGATGGAAAGCAATCTGGCTACGTACGCGTTCCAGATTCGCCTCTTTGCCCGCGGAGAGATCATCGAGCACAACAACTTCCTGCCCGCGCCCCACCAATTCGTCCACGATGTTCGAGCCGATGAAACCGGCCCCTCCCGTTATCAGGTAGCGCATCCCCTAATGCCCCTTTTTCTGGAAGCGGCGCGACACACACGGCGAGATGATTGTGTCGCACGTTTCAGGTACGCTTGAATATAGTCCGGCTCTTGCGATCCGGGCAAGAATCGAGCATGCAAGCGCGGTCCGTTCTCCGGGA
>Ga0187782_10001912_pt1 | contig 15341 bp, 15 predicted proteins | sample 0715_SJ02_MP15_2_FD_132454 | JGI IMG/M metagenome (GOLD analysis project Ga0187782, IMG submission 132454) | Tropical peat soil microbial communities from peatlands in Department of Meta, Colombia - 0715_SJ02_MP15_20_MG | ecosystem: Environmental > Terrestrial > Soil > Wetlands > Peat | place...
CCGCGGTCGAAGCGGACTTGCGCCAGCTCGATCTCCTCTTCGCGCTGCATCGCCGTATGGGCGCGGCGATCGACACGCGAGAGTTTCGCCACGAGGTCGCGGCGAGGCTGCGCGAAGAGCTCGACTATGCCCACGAAGCAAAATGCGCGGCGCTCTACCGGCTCATGTTGAGCGACTATTCCGACATCCAAGTGCCGCGCGTGCGCCCTGAACTTTCAACCGGCCGCCTGATGACGGCGGAGTGGCTCGACGGCGAGCGGCTTCACGCGGTCGAAGGCAGGTCGCAGGCGCTGCGCAACGCGGTTGCGACGGCCTTGTTCCACGCTTGGTGGGTCCCGTTCCTGCGCTACGGCGTCATTCACGGCGATCCGCATTTGGGAAATTATTCTATTCTCCGCGAGGGCGAAGAGCTGCGCGCCCTCAATCTTTTCGATTTCGGCTGCGTGCGCGTCTTTCCGCCCTCTTTCGTCGAGGGCATCGTCTCGCTGACGAGGGCGCTGAAAAACGGCGACGGCGAGGCGCTCGCTTCCGCCTACGCGCGTTGCGGCTTCCGGCGCCTAAGCCCTGCGGCGCGCGACGCCGTGACGATTTGGGCCCGGTTCTTATGCGCGCCGATCTTGGAGGATCGCGAGCGTACGATCGCTGACGGCGTGAAGCCCGGCGAATTCGGGCGCCGCGAAATGGGCCGCATGATGCGGGCGCTCAAAGGAGAAGACGAGGCGCTCGCGCCGCCGCGCGAATTCGTCTTTTTCGACCGCGCCGCGATCGGGCTTGGCGCCGCGTTCTTGCGCCTTGGCGCCAGGCTCAATTTTCATCGCCTGTTCGAGGCGCCGATCGCCGATTTCGACGTCGAGGCGCTCGCTAAGCGCCAGCGCGAGGCCTTGAGCGCGTGCCGGCTCGAGGCCGAGGCGCGGCGCGGGGCGTCGTAGCCGTCCGCGAGAGCGACCGCGTCAATGCGCGAACCGCGCTGGGAGCTTTAGGCCCAGCGCGTAATTGAGTTGAATGGCGATGATGACGAGGACGCCGAACGGCGGACTTATGAGCCCGATCAGCATGCCGATCCCGTAGAGCGTCTGCGCGTAGACGATTCGCTTGCGCATGGCGTTCCCCAGTTCCGGGGTGTAAGGGCGCTTCGCGAGCCCCGCGCGCTCCGAATAGGCCCAGCAGACGTAGAGCGTGGCGCCGCAAAGCATAATGTTCGCCCAATAGATGGCGAACGCCGTTCGATAGGTGAAGAAATCGGCGAGCAGCCGCGTGGAGAATGGCAGGGCGGTGACGACCGCCAGGAACGCGAAATGCAGCCAGCACAAATTGCGGTCGGAGCGCTCGAGATTATCGAGTTGCGTCGCTTGGCCAAGCCAGAAAATGCCGACCGTCATGGCGCTCAACAGCCACGTTAGGAACTTCGGCGCGAGCGCGCCGAGCGCGGCGATAAGCGCCTGCTCGCTTGAAATCTCCGGAGCCTCAGGGAGCCTTACGTCGAGGAAGAGCAGCGTCATCGCGACACCGAATATGCCGTCGCTCAGCGCCGCGATGCGGCCGAGATCGTGGCCGGCGATCAAATTGTAGAAGCTGGGTCGGATAGCTGCCGGAGTTTCTGCTGTCTCGCTCATGCCCCCTCGCGTGGCGCGCCGATGTCGCGAAGCCACGTTGCGACGGCGCCGCGCAGATCGTCAACGCCGAGCCCCTCGCGCGCCGAGGTCGCGAACACGCGGGGAAACGCGGCAGGCCGCTTGGCAAGCGCTTTTGCGGTCTCGTCGATGCGGCCGCCGCGCTCGCCTGCCTTCACCGCGTCGACCTTTGTCAGCGTGACGGCGTATGAGACGGCGGCGGCGTCGAGCGCCGTCATCGTCTCAAGGTCGTTGTCTTTCAGCCCATGGCGGGCGTCGACGAGGAGGAGGGCGCGCAAAAGGTTCGGGCGACCGCGGAGATAATTGCGCGCCAGCGCCTGCCATGCCTTGACCTTGGCCTTCGGCGCCTCGGCATAGCCGTAACCCGGCATGTCGACCAGGGTGAGCACGCCGTCGAGATCGAAGAAGATCAGCTCCTGCGTGCGCCCAGGCGTGTTCGAGGCGCGCGCCAGACCGCTGCGGCCGGTCAACGCGTTGATGAGCGACGACTTGCCCACGTTCGAGCGGCCGATGAAGGCGAGTTCCGGCGCGCCGATCGGCGGCAATCCATCAGTCTTCGCAACCGCGCGGAGGAACCTGCATGGCCGGGAGAAGAGCTTTCGTCCCGCCTCGCTGGCGAGCGCCTCCTCGGCGATCGCGTCGTTCACTTCTTAGGCTTCTGGCCAATGAGGCGCGCAAGGTTGTCCCACAGCTCGAACTTCACGCCGGCGCGCCTCATGATGAAATATTGCTGGACGATCGACAGCAGGTTGTTCCACGTCCAGTAGATGACGAGGCCCACCGGAAAATTGGCGAGCGTGAAGGTGAAGATGAGCGGCATCCACGTGAAGATCGCCTTCTGAGCCGGGTCCGTCGGCTCGGGGTTCATCTTCATCTGCAGGAACATCGACAGGCCCATGATGAGCGGCCAGGCGCCCATGAAGAGGAAGTGCCCGAAGACGGGAATGACCGACGGATCGAACGGCAAGAGTCCGAACAGGTTGAAGACGTTCGTCGGGTCGGGCGCGGAAAGATCCTTAATCCAACCGAAGAACGGCGCCTGGCGCATCTCGATCGTCACCAGGATCACCTTATAGAGCGCGAAGAAGACCGGAATCTGGATTAGCATCGGCAGGCAGCCCGCCACCGGATTCACGCCTTCGCGCTTGAAGAGCTCCATCTGCGCTTGTTGCTGCTTTGTGGCGTCGCCGGGGTAGCGCTCCTTGATGGCGGCGATCTCCGGCTGGATCTTCTTCATCTTCGCCATCGACTGGAAGCTGCGATTGGCGAGCGGGAAGAAGACAAGCTTGACGATGACCGTGACCGAAAGGATGGCGAGGCCGAAATTGCCGACCAGACGATAGATTGCGTCCATCAGCCGGAAGAGCGGCTTGGTGAAGAAGAAGAACCATCCCCAGTCGATGAGATAGGAAAAGATGCGGATGTCGAGTTTCGATTCATAGGCGTCGAGCGTCGACACCTCCTTGGCCCCTGCGAAAATATGGGTCACGACCGGGTTCGTAGCCGTCGAGTCCGCTTTGACGTCCGGGCCGGTGAAATCGACTTGGTAGTCATAGGCAGTCGGGTCCCCGCTCGCCGTGAAGCGCGCCTCGATCGGCTCGCTCTTTTCCGGAATCACGACCACGGCCCAGTATTTGTCGGTGATGCCGAGCCAGCCGCCGTCGCCCCTCATGGCGATCGTCTTGTCGGCGGCCTTCTCGACGTCGGAATATTTCTGGGAATTGACGCCGCTCTCGCCGACGACGCCGATGAAACCCTCATGCAGGGCCGCATAGCCGGCGAGCGGCGGCTTGCCGTGCCTAAGGATGACTGAATAGGGCCGCACGGACGGATCGACGCCGGCAGACGCCTCGACCCAATCCTTCACAGTGAACATGTATTTGTCGTCGACGGAAATCTCGCGCCTGAAAACGAGACCCGCGCCGTTGTCGAAACTCAAAGTCACCGGGCTTTGCGACGTCAGCGTCGGCCCGTTTGCGGTCCAAACGCTTGCGCGATTGGGCGTCTTGACGCTTGCGTCGGCTGACACGAATCCGGTCTCGGCCCAATAGGGGGCAGGGGAGCCTGCGGGCGAGAGCAGAACGATGTTTGGGCTGCCGGGATCGGTCGTCTCTCGATAATCTTTGAGCGTCAGATCGTCGATCTCGCCGCCCTTCAAATTGATGGAGCCGGAAAGCGAGCGCGTGTCGATCTTGACGCGCTGACTTTCGGCAAGCGCTTCGGCGCGCGTCTCGGGCTTGGCGGCGGCCGCGCCGGCGCCGACTGAGGGGTTCGCGCTTACGGTCGCGCTAGGAGGCGAAGCCGTCGCCGTAGCGCTCGGCGTTGGGGTCGGGGCCGGCAGGCGGGCCGGCTGAGGCGGCGGAAACACGAAGTTCCAGCCGATCAGGACCAGCGCCGACAGAACGATGGCCAGAATGAGATTGCGGGTCTCTTCTCGGTTCATCGCCTTCAGTCTTTATCCGTCCTGTCGGGGCGCCGAGCCTCGGCGTCGCGCCGCTTCATCCGCTCGCGGCGAACGCGTCTCAACGCGGCTTGCAAATCGTCGATCAAGGCCGGCAAGCTCCTGCGCAAGGCCTCGAGTCGCGCGACGACCACGTAGTCAGTGTCGCCCTCCCACTCAATGGGCTGAGCTTTGGCGGCTGCAGCTTTCAGTCGTCTTCGAATGCGATTGCGGATCACCGCCCCGCCGAGCTTGCGGGTAATGGTGAAGCCAAGCCGCGGGCCGGTCGCGTCCTGTCGCGCGGCGGCTTGTAGGATCAGGCTTTCCGCGTGCGCGCGAACGCCTTTCGCGGCGCGCACGAAGTCTAACCGACGGCGAAGCCGCTTAAGCGTGCCGCCGCCGGGGCGGCTCGAATTTGCGTCGGACACCCGCGCTGGCGCTCCAGCTGCAAGCCTGTCCGCTGCGCTGGCAGGCCAAGAGCGCCTCGGCCTTTCTCAGGCCGAGAGGCGCTTGCGGCCGCGCGCGCGCCGCGCGTTCAACACCTTGCGGCCGCCGACTTTCGCCATGCGGGCGCGGAACCCATGCCGGCGCTTGCGCACGAGTTTGCTCGGTTGAAAGGTCCGCTTCACGACGTCGCTCCAGATCAGGCTCTGCGGCGCCGGCGACGCCGCCAAAGGGCTTTTTCCGTCAAAGGCGGAGGCCCTAGAAATTTCGGGCGCAGCTTATAGGGGGAGCGTCGCGCCGAAGTCAATTGCGGCGAGCGCTCGCCCAGCGTCAAGCAATGCATGTCGCCCGTCAGCCCAACGCCTTGAAATCGGCCGTCGAATTCAGTCTGTGCGACCGTGTGCGGGCGTGCGTCATTGCACCAATCTGACCTCGGGCGTGATGGCGACGTCGCGAATTGAGGTGTTGAGCGCCAGTAGCTGCGCGAGCAGCCCGAGGACGCGCTTAGTGTTGATCGCTCCGTTTTCCGGAACGCAATAGGCCTGTCCATGATAACTGACGCGCAAGAAGCAGTCGCCCCGCCCATCGTCGGCGAGAAAAAAGAGATCGTCGTCGGCGAGCGGCTCGCGGCCGATGGCTTCCTCTGTATGCAGCTTGATGCGCCCGCTGTCGCCGGCGGCGACGATGCGGCCAAGAAATTGGAATATTGAATAGGTCGATCGCGGAAACACCTGGAGCCTCGTCTCGACGCCGTCGCCGTCGACGAACGAGACCATGCGCTCGTTCTTCAATCGGTCGGAGGACCCACAGAGAGGGCGATTGCGCGCCGGCTGCACGCCGGCGCCCCAGAGCGCGCGGTCGAAACATAGCCGCCAATGAGCGGAGTGGGCGCCCCGCCCGCCCGAGTCCGATGCGTCCCCATTGAGCGCGGAGACGCTCTTGGAGGCCGGCTCGGGTTCGGCCGACAGGCCATATCTCGTCGCAAGATCGACGTAGCGCTGAAAGGCCTTGAAATTCGGATCGAGCGGGTCGTTCAGGAACTGCGCCACCTTGCCGCGCTTCTCTTCAACGACTTTTTCGGTGAACAGATAAAAGAGCGTCTCGCGCGCGACGCCCTGCTCGCTAAAAAAGGCGAGCGTCTCCGGTTCGACCGTCAGCAGCAGCCCGCGATAAAAGTCTTGTGTCTCAGCGGGCGTGACGTCGAAGCTCGTCGATCCGGAAAGGGTCGCCATATTGGGCGAAAAGCTGGAGGCTTGTGGATCGGCGCCGAAGACCAGCGTCGACGTCGGTCCGCTGGGCGGCAAGGGGGCCCCGAAAACGACGGAGGGAAGGCCAAGCTGGCCCGAGGTCGACGAAGTGCCGGTCACCCTGCCGAGTTGCATGAATTGCAGGGGTTCGGCGCGGCTTGCGCGAACGACGTTGGTTAAAATCATTTCGTCGCGCACGCGCTCAGACGCCTCGTCGAATCGGGCGGCGCGCGAGTCGAACTGATCGGTCGCCGCGCAGCCCGCTGCGATCAGGCACGCTAAAGTCACGCTTGCCGCCCGGCTCGCCCCCATTCGATTGCCCCGCGCGTTGCGCCGATTTTGTCCGCCTGCGTCCGCGGCTTCGTCGCCCGCCAACCTGCCTCGGCGGACCTGTGATGGCAATGCCCGATCGCGCCAACTCGACGGGCGCGTTTTTTGCTCCGTCGCGCTCGGCGGTCGGCTTCAGGGCGGTTCGTCCGTCGCCGGCTTAAGCTCCAAATCGCGCGGTTGCGGCGTTGAGAGCGAGGGCGAGGCCCGGCGCGCCTGAGCGCGAAAAGGCTAGCGAGGCGTCGGTTGGTTCGCAGACGGGTCCGCGACGTCGAGGCAGTTGCGCCTTCCGGCCTCCAAGCACGCCTCGAGCTTGCGATGTTCGTCGAGCGCCCTCATCAGCCAAATCGCGCCGATCGCCAGAATGAGTATGACGATCGCCGCCACGAGGTTGATCAGCGTGCGCCGCTCGCGCTCTTCGCGGGCTTCCTCGGTTGGGCCTTGCGCCGTCACGCGATCAGGCTCTTCTTGCCCTTCTCGGGCTGGTCGAGCGCGGCGAGGGCGCACGCGACAATCGCCCTGGCGTCGAGGCCGGCCTCGGCATATTGCCGATCCGGCTTGTCGTGATCCTGGAACCGATCGGGCAGCGCCATCGTGCGAATCTTCAGGCCGCGGTCCAGAGCGCCGCTCGCCGCCAGATGTTTGAGCACATGCGCGCCGAAGCCGCCTTCCGAACCTTCCTCGATCGTGATGATCAGCTCATGACGCGCGGCAAGCCGCGAGACGAGCTCGATGTCGATCGGCTTGGCGAAGCGCGCGTCTGCGACGGTCGTCGAGAGACCGCGCGCGGCGAGTTCGTCCGCGGCCTTCAGGGCTTCGGCAAGCCGCGCGCCAAGCGAGATGAGGCCGATGCGGGTCCCTTCGCGCAAGATTCGCCCTTTGCCGATCGGCAAGGGTTCTCCACGCGCCGGCAGGTCGACGCCGACGCCCTCGCCACGCGGATAGCGCACCGCAATTGGCCCGTCGCCGTGGCCCGCGCAGGTCGCAACCATGTGGACGAGCTCGGCTTCGTCGGCGGCGGCCATCACCACGAAATTGGGCAGGCACGTGAGATAAGCGACGTCGAACGCGCCGGCGTGCGTCGCCCCGTCCGCGCCGACGAGCCCTGCCCGATCGATGGCGAAACGCACCGGCAGATTCTGGATGGCGACGTCGTGGACGACCTGGTCGTAAGCGCGCTGCAAGAAAGTCGAGTAGATCGCGCAGAACGGCTTGTAGCCTTCGGCCGCGAGGCCCGCGGCGAAGGTCACCGCGTGCTGCTCGGCGATTCCGACGTCGAAGACGCGCTTGGGGAAGATTTCCGCCATCCGGTCAAGACCGGTCCCCGACGGCATGGCCGCGGTGATGGCGACAATTCTTTCGTCCCGCTCGGCCTCTTGGATCAGCGACTGGGCGAAGACGCGCGTATAGGTCGGTGCGTTCGACTTTGCCTTGGCTTGCGCGCCCGTCACCACGTCGAATGTTGCGACGCCATGATACTTGTCGTCCGCGGCCTCGGCGGGCGGGTAGCCTTTGCCCTTTTTCGTGACGACGTGGACCAGAACCGGACCCTCCGGCAGGTCGCGCACGTTCTTCAGGACCGGGAGCAGATGGTCGAGGTTGTGGCCGTCGATCGGCCCGACATAATAAAACCCCAGCTCCTCGAAAAGCGTGCCGCCGGTCCAAAACCCGCGGCCATATTCTTCGGTCCGCTTGGCCTTATCGTACCAAAATTTCGGCAGACGCCGCGCAAGCTGCTTCGCCACATCGCGGATCGAACGATAGGTGTGACTCGAGACGAGTCGCGCCAGATAGGCCGACATGGCGCCCGTCGGCGGAGCGATCGACATGTCGTTGTCGTTCAAGATGACGATGAGGCGCGAATGCATCGCCCCGGCGTTGTTCATCGCCTCATAGGCCATGCCCGCCGACATGGCCCCGTCGCCGATGACGGCGACGACGTTGTTCGTCCGTCCGTCGAGGTCGCGCGCCGCCGCCATGCCGAGCGCAGCGGAAATCGAGGTCGACGAATGCGCGGCGCCGAACGGGTCGTATTCGCTCTCCGAGCGCCGCGTGAACCCCGATAGGCCCCCGCCCTGGCGCAGCGTCCGGATGCGGTTCCGCCGGCCGGTCAGGATCTTGTGCGGATAGGCCTGGTGGCCAACGTCCCAGATCAACCGATCGCGCGGCGTGTCGAAAATATAGTGCAGCGCGACCGTCAGCTCGATTACGCCAAGCCCCGCGCCGAGATGGCCGCCAGTGACCGAAACCGCGCTAATCGTCTCCGCGCGCAGCTCTTCTGCGAGCGTCTTCAGGGCGCTTTCCGTGAGCTTGCGAATGTCGGCCGGCTCGTTGATCTCGTCGAGCAGCGGCGTCTCAGGCCTGGTCACACACGTCCTCAATTGGGCTTCTACGCGCCCTTGCCCCGGTTACACCGGAACCAAAGGGCGCGGCAATCGGTCAACAGCGAGCCTCTCGGCGTTTTGAATATCCTGCGAGGCCGAGCGAACGCGAAGACGGCTCGATCCTTGGCGCCGACACAGCGGCCAGGCCCGAGTCTGCCGACTCTTAAGGCTCCAGCTCGCTATCCCAGTAAAGATAGTCAAGCCAGCTCGTGTGCAGGTAATTAGGCGGGAAGAGCCGCCCGTTGTGGTGCAGGTCCTGCACGCTCGGCTGGTAGGGCGCCCGCGACGGCCACATCCGGGCGACCGAAGGCAGGAGGTCCGCCTTCTTCAGATTGCAGGTCGAGCAGGCCGCGACCACGTTCTCCCAGGTCGTGACGCCGCCCTTCGAACGCGGCACGACGTGGTCAAACGTCAGATCGTCGCGCGATCCGCAATATTGGCATGTAAAACGGTCTCGTAGGAAGACGTTGAACCTCGTGAACGCCGGATGACGCGTCGGCTTCACGTAGGATTTGAGCGACACGACCGAAGGCAGCCGCATTTCAAAGGAGGGGCTGCGAACCGACGTCTCGTATTCGGAGACGATGTTCACGCGCTCCATAAACACCGCCTTGATCGCGTCCTGCCAATGCCAGACGGATAGCGGATAATAGCTCAACGGGCGATAATCCGCGTTGAGCACAAGCGCCGGACACGATTCCGGCGAGCTCGCCAGGACATGGGCGGTCAAATCGTCGCTCCGTTCCTCCGTTCCCGTCGCACCCGGCGAATCCACCTGTCCTTACAATCTACAACCGCCATGACGAGCTTGTGAAGGCGGCTGAATTTCATTCGGTCTGAGCCTCGATCGCCTCCATGTCCGCGTCGGAAAGGCCAAAATGATGGCCGATCTCGTGGACGAGGACATGGGTGACGACGTCTGAGAGCGTTTCTTCCCCTTCGCACCAAAAGTCGAGCAGCGGCCGGCGGTAGAGAAAGATCATGTTGGGCGGCGCGCCCGTCGGTTCGACCGCGGCCCGCTGCGCGAGGCCCTGGCCGCGAAAGAGGCCTAACAAGTCAAAAGGGCTCTCCGCCCCCATTTCATCCAAGGTCTCGTCGTCGGGGAATTCAAGCACCTGGATCACCAATCCCTCGCACAACTTCCGAAATCTCGCCGGCAGCGCCCGGAACGCTCGTTCTGCAAGGCGGTCGATGTCCTCGCTCGAAGGGGCCTTAAGCCCGGCCAAGGGCATGGGGTCCTGCGTCGCCATGATCATGCTGCGGCGAGGGCCGCCTCCTCAAGGAGCGGTCAGCCGCTCGTGAAACCGCGCCGAGGGGCAGACCGTAATGATCGGGCAGAGAAAAGGGGAGTGCCCGTCATGTCAAACCGCTCACGCGCTTTCGCCGCCGGCTTCGCTATCGACCGGGAGACGGTTCGGCAATCCGCGCAACGACAGCTGCAGATGGCGCTCGCTCTTGGCGCTGTCGCCTTAGCCGCGATCACTGTCGTCGCCGTCAAGCCCGCGCCGACGAACTTCGCCAATTCCGAGCGCCCGGCTCTGGTCGTCGCCTCGCATTGACCGCCCTATTGCGGATCATAGAGACGTTCGAGCACCTCCTCGAGCGCGGTCGCCAGAGCAGCGGTGCGCGCCAAAATCGCGTTGCGCACGTCGGCTGCGACATCGGGAAACTCGCCGACCACCCTCAAGAAAGTGGCGCGCGGAATATGCAGCGCCTGGCTAGCTTCGAGCGCACGGGCGTCGCAGGAAGCGACGCAAGGCGCCAAAAGGGCCGCCTGCCCGAGCAAAGTTCCCGCGCTCGCGGTCCGGGTCTGGCTCCCGCTTTTCAACTCAAGCGAGCCCGACAACACGAAATCGCCGCCGTCGCGCGCCTCGCCTTCCTTAAACAGCAGGGCGCCCTCAGAGATCTTCCGGCGCTGCCCCGCAAACACGATAAGTTGAACAACTTCGCGCGACAGCCGGTCAAAAGGCGGCGTGCCGGAAAGCAGGCGGACGTCGCTGGCGAGGCTCACGGTCGGGGCCTGGAAGGAAACCTTAAGTCTTAGGCAAGCAGCTTGTAACCCTCAGGGTCGGTCACCAGCAACTGCGCGCTGTTTGGATATGTCTCCATCTTTTGCCTGAGGCGATAGATGTGGGTTTCGAGCGTGTGAGTGTCGACATTGGCGTTATATTCCCACACCTCGCGCAACAGCGTCTCGCGGCCGACCGGGCGACGGTCGGCGCGCAGCAGATAGCGCAGGATCGCCGTCTCTTTCTCGGTCAGTCTAACTTTCTTGCCCTGCAGATCGGTCAATGTCTTCTGCGACGGGCGAAAGATATAGGGTCCGATCCTGAACTCCGCGTCTTCGCTCGCGTCGAGTTGGCGCAACTGCACGCGAACGCGGGCGAGCAATTCCGCGAAACGGAAAGGCTTGGCGATATAGTCGTTTGCTCCCGATTCGAGGCCGACAACCGTGTCAGCCTCCGAGTCGCGGCCGGAGAGGATGATCACCGGGCGACGAAACGCGCGTCGTCTGAGATCCCGCACGGCGTCGCGGCCGTCCATGTCGGGCAGCCCGACATCCATGATAACGAGGTCCGGCTGAAGGGAGAGCGCGCGCGCCACGCCTTCGCTTCCGGTCGCGGCCTGCGCGACCTCGAATTCGCCCGAAAGAGCCAATTGCTCGGCGAGCGCCTCGCGAAGCTCCTTGTCGTCGTCGACGATCAACATTGAGCGGAGTTGGGACATGAGCTGGGTCTCGATTCCTTGACTGCCAACTATATGGGGATTGCGGCGCCGGAGCGATACGATTTCGAAAAATCGCCGCGATTCATTCATCTTCCGTCCAGGCGCGCGGTGCAAAATGGGTGGGCGATGGCCGCCGATTCTTAGAGAGACCGCCATGAGCGTGGACCCGTCCTGGATCGTTGCGTTCAAGCGTTTTGGACTGGGCCCGCGGCCCGGCGACGTCGAACGCGCCGGCGACCCGCGCGAGGCGCTGCTTGCGGAGATCGCCTCGCCCGAGGCCCTTAAGCTCGACGGTTCCGACCTCCTTTCGACGACGGCGATCCTGCAGGCCGTCTATGCCGACGAGGAAGTCAAGCGCATGCAGCGCCAGCGGCTCGCCGAGGCCGCGAAGGTCGCCATGGGCATGCCCGCGCCAAGCGTCGCGGCGCTCGAGGTCCCTGCCGCGACGGCCGCAACGAACCCCAGCGCGCTGAACTGCTCGACGCCGCCGATCCCGGTCGTCGTCAACGGGTCGATGGGGCAGCAGGCGAACGCCGCTCCGTCGATGGCGCCGACCCCTTTACCAGCCGCCGGGTCGATGGGGTGCGAGGCGAACGCCCCGGGCAAGCAGCCGGACCCGGAGACCCAGGCGTTCCGCGCCGACGCGATCGCTCGCATCGACCGCGCCTGCTCGGCGTCGATCGGCTTCGGCGAGCGGCTCGTCGCCTTCTGGTCCAATCATTTCTGCGTTTCGACGGCGAAATCGAACCAAGTGCGGGCGACGGCCGGCGCGCTCGAACGCGAAGCCATCCGCCCCCACGTGCTCGGCCGCTTCTACGACATGCTGGTCGCCGTCGAACAACATCCGGCGATGCTGCATTTCCTGGACAACGCGCAGTCGATCGGGCCGGACTCAAAGGCGGGCAAGAATCGTAAAGCCGGCCTCAACGAAAATCTCGCGCGCGAGATCCTCGAGCTGCACACGATGGGCGTCGGCTCGGGCTATACGCAGGCCGACGTGACGCAACTTGCGCGCATCATCACAGGCTGGACGGTCGTCGGGCGGGAAGGACGGCTCGGAGAGCCGGGCACATTCGTCTTCAACGTCAACGCCCATGAGCCCGGCGCGCCCACTGTGCTCGGCCGCGCTTACGATCAGGACGGCGTCTTGCAAGGCGAGACGGCTCTCGCCGACATCGCCGCCGAGCCGGCGACGGCAGAGCATATCGCCAAGAAGCTTGTCCGCCATTTCATCGCCGACAATCCCGATCCCGAGCAGGTCAAGCGGCTCGCCAGAGTTTTTGTCGATACGAAGGGCGATCTCGCCCAGGTGTCGAAGGCGCTGGTGACGGATCCGGCGTCGTGGGCCGCGCCGGAAACGAAGTTCCGCAATCCGTGGGAATTCATCGTGGCGAGCTTCCGCGCCTTTGCGCGGTCGCCGAACGACCCTGGCCCGGCGATCAATGCGCTTAATCTCCTCGGCATGCCGCTGTGGCGCCCGGCCGGCCCCAACGGCTTCAGCGACGACAGCGCGGCTTGGCTGTCGCCGGAAGGCATGAAGACCCGCGTCGAAATCGCCGCGCAGTTCGCCCATCAGATCAAGGACGCGCCCAACCCCGTCTCTTTAATCGACGTCATCCTCGGGCCCAAGACCTCGATCGACACGCGCCAAACCATCACGCGCGCCGAAACGCCGGAGCAGGCCTATGCGCTGCTCCTCCTCTCGCCCGAATTCCAGCGCAGGTGAGTCATGACCTTGTCCTTCATGCCCCCGCTTTCGCGCCGTTTATTCCTTGGCGCGACCGCCGCGACTTTCGCTTCGGCGTCGATCCCACGCTGGGCGAGCGCCGCGCCGACGCGCGATCCGCGACTTGTCATCGTCATTCTGCGCGGCGCGCTTGACGGACTTTCCGCAGTCGCGCCGATCGGCGACCCCGATTACGCCGCCTTGCATGGCGACCTCGCGCTGCAGCTTGGCGGCGACCATCCGGCGCTGCCGCTAACAAGCTTCTTCGCGCTCAACCCGGCGATGAAGAATTTCGCGCGGCTCTATGACGCCAAACAGGCGCTTGTCGTGCATGCGGCGGCGACCAATTATCGCGAGCGCTCGCATTTCGACGGGCAGGACGTGCTCGAAAGCGGGATGCTGACGCCGGGCTTAACCCAAAGCGGCTGGCTCAACCGCGCCGTCGGGGCGTTGCCTGCTGGCGATCGCGTCGGACAGAAGGGCGGGGTCGCGGTCGGCGCCGTCGCGCCGCTCGTCATCCGCGGTCCCGCGCCGATCCTCGGCTGGGCGCCCTCGGGGCTCACGCCGCCGACCGACGATCTCATTATGCGGACGATGGCGCTCTACTCGCATGTCGATCCGGCGCTCGCCAAGCAATTGCAGGCCGGATTGGATGCGGAGCGCATGGCCTCAAAACAGGGCATGAACGAGAAGCCGACTGGCGACGTCGTCGCCGCGATGCGCGTCGCCGCGGAGGGCGCGGCGCGCCTGATGACGGCCGACGACGGGCCGCGCGTCGGGGCGCTGGCGATCGACGGCTGGGACACGCACGCCAACGAAGGCGGGGCAACCGGGCGTCTCGCGCAATTGCTTGGCGGTCTCGACGGCGCTTTCGCCGCGTTCGAGACGGAGCTCGGCGATCATTGGAAGGATACGGTCATCGTCGCCGTCACCGAATTCGGCCGCACCGCGCATATCAACGGCACGACCGGCACCGACCATGGCACGGGCACGGTCGCGTTCCTCGTCGGCGGAGCGGTCGCCGGCGGACGCGTGATCGCCGACTGGCCAGGCCTGAAGACAGAACAGCTTTACGAGGCTCGAGACCTTAAGCCGACAACCGATCTGCGCTGCGTGCTCAAGGGCGTCCTCGCCAATCACCTCGGCCTTTCGGCGACGGCGCTGGCGACCTCGGTGTTCCCCGACACGCTTGGGGTCAAGCCGATGAGCGGGCTGATCGCCGCTTAAAGCGGCGTTCGACCTCGGTCAGAGCGGCGGCGGCCCGCGCAGAACGCCTTCCCGCTGACGCGCTCCTCGCAACGGCGTCAGCGTGCCCGCTTCATAAGCCGCCAGCGTCGTCCGAATCGCCTCGAGCGGCGTATCGCCGAACGACTGCACGCAGATCGCCACTTGTCCCGGCGTCGCAGAGCCGATGAGTCGCGCGACGCCCGAAACGTCGAGCCGGGTCGCGTCCCAATGCGAGCGGCAGAGGCCTTCGCTCGTCAGACTGTGCACGGCGCGCGCGCGCGGGTCGTGCGCGACGAACGCGCCGTAGATCGAGTATTCGGAGAAGTCGCGCTCGCGGCAAAGCGCCTGCGCCCACGGCTTTCCCGTCACGCGCTCGATGCGCGCGATCATCGCGCTGACGGTTTCGCGATCCCAAACGACGATCTGGTCGATGAAGTCATCCGCGGGCACAGGCGCCAATACGAGACCGAGCACGCGTCGCGCGGAATTTGTCCATGATGCGTGACGAGAGCGCGGATCGACGATCGCCTTCGGGCGCACGCGCAAAGGAACGGGGCGCGGCGGCGCGAGCGTGCGCGCGTCGAAGTCGGCGAAGAACGCATTGTCGGAATCGACGAAGCATGCGCGCGCCTCGGGAATCCGCGCCGCCGCTTCGATCTTCACGAGCTGCTGAGCGTGCCAGCCGCTGATCGGGGCCGCGCGCGTCGACCAATAATAGCGTCGACCGCGCCAACGCACGAGAGGCGCGCGACGCAGCCAGCGCGGCAGGAACTCGCTGAAGGGCAGCACAACGCGCCGCGCCGAGGCAAAGCGCTGGAACAGCCGGAGGTCCTCGTCGTGGACGATGAGATAGTGGAGCGTGTAGCCCTGGACGCGCCGGTCGATCGTCTCGACGAGGAGGGCCACGCGCTCAAGATCGCCGCGATGGCTCGGCGTCGCCAGCGCGACGCCGTCCGCGATTGGCCGCTTCGCGCTCAACGCGCAATCCTCGGCGTGAGGAATATTGAGACGGAGAGGCGTGAGCCGGCATAGAAGGCGGCGTAAGCGACATTCATTGCGAACGCCCAATGAAGGCCGTCAGGCAGCAGGAGCAGCAGCAGCGCCAGCGCTAAAGATTTGAGCACGACGAAGGCGCCGGCGAGCCAGCCGCGGACGTCGAGCCGATCGAGGCCGAAAAACAGCTCGCCG
>Ga0187782_10001913_pt1 | contig 15326 bp, 11 predicted proteins | sample 0715_SJ02_MP15_2_FD_132454 | JGI IMG/M metagenome (GOLD analysis project Ga0187782, IMG submission 132454) | Tropical peat soil microbial communities from peatlands in Department of Meta, Colombia - 0715_SJ02_MP15_20_MG | ecosystem: Environmental > Terrestrial > Soil > Wetlands > Peat | place...
CCGCCCTTATAAGTCGGCTCGACGGTGTAGGGGATCGTCAGGATTGGACCGAGAAAAGTCTGCGTCCCGCCCACATGGCCGCTGATTTCCTGTACGACATCTTTGGCCCGATTGGTCCGCTCGTCTACGATGTTCACCACGAAGAGAGCAGGGATCGCCATAAGCAGAGCCAGAAAACTGACCACAATCAGCTTGACGCCCATGGATCGGGAGCGATTGCGAATCACCGTCATCAATGATGAGGAAGAATCCGGACTCAAGGGGCCTCCTATTCGAACATCGCTAATTTACCACAAATAACTTTATGATGTAAAGTGTGGTTCCCGCGCACACAGAACGCGCCGAGCAATGGGGCATCTGCGGCTCGGCTGCGCCGGCGCGCGAGGGGCCCTTCGGCCTCACTCAGGGCAGGCTTCTGCGTCCCTCGCCACAGGGGCTCTGTATAATCGCTGGTTAGGGTTTTGGATCATTCCTTCAATCCACATCGGAGTACTTCTTTGAGCGCACATACACCGCATCAGCATGGACAGCCGCAGGCGGGGCCACAGCCCTTGCCGGGCGTGGACGCCATTATCGCCGTGGGGTCGGGCAAGGGAGGCGTGGGGAAGACCACGCTTGCCGTCAACCTGGCCGTGGCTCTGGCCAACATGGGACATAAAGTCGGGTTGCTCGACGCCGATGTGTATGGGCCGAACGTGCCGCTGATGCTGGGCGTGAATGCGCAGCCGCGGATGATTGGCGAGAACCGCATTGAGCCGCTGCAGGCGTTTGGGCTGAAGGTGATTTCGGTGGGATTCCTGAATCCCGGCGACAAGCCGATTATCTGGCGGGGGCCCATGCTGCATCAGATTGTGCGGCAGTTTTTGGGGCTGGTGGAGTGGGGACATCTGGATTACATGGTGGTGGATTTGCCGCCGGGGACGGGCGATGTGGCGCTGTCGCTGGTGCAGACGGTGCCGCTGACGGGGGCGGTGGTGGTTTCGACTCCGTCGGACGTGTCGCTGCAGGATGCGCGCAAGGCGATTGAGATGTTCCGGCAGATGAAGGTCGATGTGGTGGGCGTGGTGGAGAACATGAGCTACTTTGTGTGTCCGCATTGCGAGCATGAAGTGGATATCTTTTCGCGCGGCGGGGCGGAGAAGATGGCGGCGCAGTTCGGAGTACCGTTCCTGGGAAATATTGCGCTGGATGCGGAAGTGCGCAAATCCGGGGATGGTGGCAGGCCGGTGGTGCTGGAGGGCGAGAACTCGCCGCATGCAAGGTCGATTTATGCGTTCGCGCGCAAGGTGGTGGAGCAGGTGGGGCAGATTCAGGCCAGCGCGCCGGCGGGCGTGATTCAGATTCAGTAGGTTTCAAAGTTTCGGGGTTTCAGGGTCGGGCCGGCTGAGGCGGATTGGCGAGGTGTTCCTTCACCACCGAGGGCACAGAGGAGCACAGAGGCTTCGGTCTTTGAAACTCTAGAACTTTGAAAACTTGAAATGCTGAAACCTTGAAACCTGGAAACGCGAACTTCACTCCCAAACACTGTCTTCCGCATCTACAATAGTCCGGTAAAATGAATGTGGAGCCGTTTCTCCCCCTGGCTGTGACCGCCCGGATGTGGACAACCGACAGAAGTCTGTATGCCTCCTGACCCTAATATCGGGACGCGCGAACGCGAGATTTTGACGGCGATCGTCGAGACATTTATTTCGACGGGCGAGCCGGTGGGGTCGCGCACGCTGGCGCGATCGAATCGCGAAGGGCTCAGTCCGGCCTCGATTCGCAACGTGATGGCGGATTTATCGGACGCCGGGTTCCTGGAGCAGCCGCACGCTTCGGCGGGACGGATTCCGACGACGGAAGCGTATCGCTACTACGTCGAGCAGATTTCTGGCAATGCGCGGCTGGCGCCGCAGGAAGAGACGATGATTTCGGAGTCGCTGGCGGGGATCAGCGACGTGCAGGAGTTCATGGAGCGGACGTCGCATGTGCTGTCGCTGATTTCGCGCAATGTGGGCGTGACGGTGGCGACCAGCGGTCCGAGGAACGCGCTGGAGCACGTGTATTTTTCGCGGCTGGGCGACCAGAAGGTGCTGGCGGTGCTGGTGACGCGATCGGGACTGGTGCGCGATCGCGTACTGCGGCTGGATCTTTCGCAGGCTGATCTCGACCTGGCGGGACGCTACATCAACGAGAATTTTCGCGGCTGGACGATGGAAGCCATGCGCGCGGAACTGGCGCGGCGCATCGAGAAAGAGCGCAGCGAATACGACCGGCTGATGAACTCCATTGAGCAACTTTACAAGCAGGGTGCGCTGGCCGGCGATCAGGGCTCGGAAGTGGTCTTTGTAGAAGGAGCGGCCAATCTGGTGGCGGGAGAGCAAGACCGCGAGCGGCTGCAGGAAATGCTGAAGACGCTGGAAGAGAAAGAAAAAGTTGTGAAGCTGCTCAGCGCGTACCTGGATGTGAGGCAGGAGGCGGTGCGAGTGGTGATTGGGCTGGACCAGGCGCTGCCCTCGATGCGAAATTTTGTGCTGATTGGCGCGCCCGCGCACGCCGGAAATGAAGTGATGGGGTCGCTGGCGGTGATCGGTCCGACAAGAATGGACTATCAGCATACGATCACGGCGGTGTCGTACATCGCGCGGCTGTTCGACAGGATCTTGAACGAATCGGAGTAATACGCAGGTATGGGGAAAGCCAACGGACAATCGGAAGTGGCGAAAGGGAGGTTGGATTTGGAGCATGAACTGCCTCCGGCCGAGCCGGACGACGGCTCGGAAGGACGCGCCTCAGCCCCGCCGACTGGAGAACTCTCGGAATTGGAGAAAGTGAAGGCGGAGCGTGACTCGCTGCTCGACCGATTGGCGCGGGCGCAGGCCGAATTTGAAAATGCGCGCCGCCGCGCCACGAAAGAACAGCAGGATTTCCGCGACTTCGCTACGGTGGATGCCATCAAGACGCTGTTGCCGGTGATCGACAATTTCGAGCGGGCTTTGCAGGCAAAATCCGACGGCGCAGAGTTCCGTGCCGGGGTGGAGCTGATTTACAAGCAGTTGCAGGATGTTTTGTCGAAGCTGGGGGTGAAGGCCATTGCCGCCAAAGGGGAGCAATTTGATCCGCATGTGCACGAGGCGATTGAGATGGTCGAGACCCCGGATGCGCCTGACCACGAAGTGCTCGAAGAGTGGCAACGCGGCTACAAATTCAAGGACCGCTTGATCCGTCCGGCGATGGTGAAGGTCGCGAAGAACCCGGGGAAATAAAGGTTTCAAGGTTTCAGAGGTTCAAGGTTCGAGGAAGATTGAACTCGCGCCTAAGCTTGCGGCATTCACAACTTTGAAACCTTGAAACTTTGAAACCTTTCGTAATGACGTACTGCCGGACCTGAGGCGCACAGCCGGTTCCGGGGTGCGACAGATTCATGCAGACGATTTTTCCACTTCTCAGGTATAACGACGCACGGGCTGCGATGGACTGGCTGTGTTCTGCGTTCGGCTTTCGAGTGGAGTTCGCGGTACCGGATGCGGGACCGGTCGTCCGCCATGCACAACTGAAATTGGGGACGAACATCATCATGCTGGGTTCCCCACGCAGCGGCGATGGCATGAAGAGTCCGAGCACGCTGGGGGCGGCCACGCAAATGATTTGCGTGTATGTCGACGATCCCGATGCGCATTATGAGCGCGCACGCGCGGCGGGAGCGAAAATCTTGTCGCCACCTGCGGATACGGACTTTGGCGCGCGCGAATATCACGTTGTGGATCTGGAAGGGCATCCTTGGACGTTTGGCACGTTCCGGCCCTGAGTCAATTAGGACCCTAGGTGTTCCAGTCTGAGCAAGAAGAAAGACTGCATTGGCGACGAACGGAAAACGCGATTACTACGAAGTGCTGGGCGTCTCGCGCACAGTGACTGAGATGGAACTCAAGAGCGCTTACCGAAAACTTGCCCTGCAGTATCATCCCGACCGGAATCCGAACAATCCGGATGCGGAAGAAAGATTCAAGGAAGTCAGCGAGGCCTACGCAGTATTGGCCGATTCGGAAAAGCGGTCCGTCTATGACCGCTACGGTCACGCCGGGTTGGGCGGCGGTTTCGGCGCGGGTGCGGGGTTCGATCCCGGCATCTTCCAGGATTTCAGCGACATCTTCGGCGAGTTTTTCGGATTTGGCGACATGTTCGGCGGCGGGGGCGGACGGCGGCGCAGCCGGGTGCAGCGCGGGGCCGATCTGCGCGAAGACCTGACGCTGGAGTTCGAGCAGGCGTATTTTGGAACGGAATCGCGCGTAACGGTTCGGCGCCATGAGGCTTGCGAGGAATGCCGCGGGTCGGGCGCGGCTGCGGGCAAGGGGCCGACGACCTGCCGCTCGTGCAACGGACGCGGGCAGGTGCGCTATCAGCAGGGATTCTTCTCCATCGCGCGCACCTGTCCCACGTGTCATGGAACGGGCAGCGTGATTACCGATCCGTGCGCGAAGTGCAAGGGCGAGGGACGCATTCTGCGGCAGCGCTCGGTGGACGCCAAGATTCCCGCGGGAGTGGAAGATGGAACGCGCATTCGCTTCGCTGGTGCGGGAGAAGTGGGACAGTTCGGCGGTCCCGCGGGCGATCTGTACGTGGTGCTGCATGTGAAGGAGCATCCTTTCTTTGCCCGCGAAGGGAACAATCTGCATTGCGTTGTCCCGATCTCGGTGGCGCAAGCGGCGCTGGGAGCCGAGATTCGGGTGCCGACCATGGATGGCGAGCATGTGCTGAAAATTCCCGAGGGCACGCAACCCGGAACGACGTTTCGCATTCGGCACAAAGGCGTACCGCTGCTGAACGGCCACAGCAAGGGCGATCTGTTTGTCGAGGTGCGGGTGCAGGTTCCGTCGCGTTTGAACAAGCGGCAGAAAGAGCTGCTGCAGGAGTTGGACGCGCTCTCCGCCGTCGACAATCAGCCGCTGCTGCGGTCTCTGCTGGGCAAAGTGAAGGACATGTTCGGATAGCGTCCGGCCTATGCATTTCCCCACGGAGACACGAAGTCACGGAGAATTTTCTTTCTCATTCTTGTTTCCTTTGTGACTCCGTATTTTTGTGGCTTTCGCAAATGACCCGAAGACGATGGATCGCCGACGAAGTTCGCGGCAACCGTGCTGCACTGACCGGCGATCACGCGGATCATCTGGTGCGGGTGCTGCGCGCTCGCGTGGGGCAGGAATTCGACATTGCCGCCGGCGATGCGGTGCGTCGCGGCCGCATCGTGACGATTGCCGGCGACCGGGTGGAATTCGAGCTTGGAGAGCAACTTCCGCTCGCCGTCGCTTTCGACCTTGCGCTGCTGCTCTCGATTTTCAAGTTTGACCGCATGGAGTGGGCGATCGAGAAGTGCGTCGAGCTTGGGGTGTCGCGGATCGTGCCCGTAATTGCGCGGCGCACCGACGCTCATCTGGTGACGGCTGCGGCGAAGCGTGTGGAGCGATGGCGCAGAATCGCCGTGCAGGCGGCGGAACAGTCGCGGCAAGCGTCTCCACCAGAAATCGAGGATCCGATCAAGTTGCGCGAGGCGGCGAAATTTCCCGGCGGGTTGCGGATTGTGCTGGCGGAATCCGAACCGCAGGCACAACTTCGCGATATGTTCACCGCTGGGCGGGCTGGAGCGACGCTTCTGGCGGTTGGTCCCGAAGGCGGCTGGGCAGAGGAAGAACTGCAACTGTTGCAGCAGTCGGGCTGGATTTCAGCGTCCCTGGGACCGACGATTCTGCGGGCTGAGACGGCGGCGATTGCAGCGGTGGCCATCGCGATGAGCGCGCTTCGTTAGTGCGCATGCGCCCATCGATGGCGCACCATTTCCACAATCGCTCCGATGAAAGCGTACGTCAATGTATTCGCTACCAAAGCCCAGAACAGGGAAACGGGAAAGTTCAGGTGAGTGCTGGCGGCGGCGATGGGACAGGTAAACTCCGCCAGGAGCCAAAGTGGATCGGCGGAGGTCAGTACCGGAGGCGAGGTGAGCGCTGCGTAAAGAGCCCACAAACCCGCGACCAGGAGGCCTGCGAACGCCCAAAACATGATTCGTCGAATCATGGTGCTCCGCCTCCAACGGATGTGGCAATCATCTCACGCTGCCCAATCTTCCTCAAGGCTGCAAGTGGTATTCTGAGGCGCGATGCTGGCTGCGAAGTCCACTTCCCGTATTGCTCCGTCTAATCCTGCTTCGTTTATTCCCGACGAACGCCAACGCGAAGCCATCGAGCACGCGCATGGGCCCATGCTGGTGGTGGCAGGCGCGGGCACCGGCAAGACCTCGGTACTGACGCATCGTATTGAATGGTTGGTCGCCGAAGGGCACGCCAAACCGGAAGAGATTCTGGCGCTCACCTACACGAATAACGCCGCGGACGAAATGCGCGGGCGCGTGGCATCCCTACTCGGCGGCAGATCGGTTCAGGCCGCCACGTTTCACGATTATTGCCTGGACCTGCTGAAACGCGCGGGCCGGGACTTCGGAGTTCTGGACAAAGAAGATCTCTGGATTTACCTGCGGCGCCGGCTGCGCGACCTGCATCTCGAACACTACATCCGCGCCGCCAACGTCGGCCAGTTTCTGAAAGATCTGCTGGAGTTCGTCAGCCGATGTCATGACGAACTGGTCACACCGGAGCGGTATCGGCAGTATGTGGAGAGTCTGGAGCGGGGTGAACTGCCCATGCCGCGCGTTGCTAAGTCGAACAATGAGCTTGAAGACGCGGAAATTCTGGGCCGCTGCCGGGAGATCGCTCGCGTCTACGCCACCCTGGAGTGCTGGTTGGCCGAGGACAATCTGGGCACGTTCGGGCACATGATTACGCGGGCCTACGCGCTGTTGCAGGGGGATGAGAGAGTTTTGGCGGAAACTCGCTCGCGAGCGCGCTTCATTCTGGCCGACGAGTTTCAAGACGCCAATTTCGCGCAGATCAAGATTCTCACTCTGCTGGGCGGGCAGGAGGGAAACATTTTCGCCGTGGGCGATCCCGATCAGGCGATCTATCATTTTCGCGGCGCATCCAGCGCCGCATTTACTCTGTTTCGTCGCAGCTTTCCCAATGCGCGGCTCGTTGTGCTGGGAAAGAACCGGCGCTCCACTACGCCCATCCTGCGCACCGCGTTTGCGTTGATCGAGGAAAACCCTCCAGTGTTCGGCCGGAATACAGGAGGCCGGTTCGCGTATCGGCGGGAGCCGCTCGAGTCAGCGCGGGAAGAAGAGGCGGCGCGAAAGGGGACGCAACTTCCCAGTCCTCCGGTTTCCGTGGTGGTGTTTGGGGACAAAGACGCGGAGGGGCCCGACGTCGTCAACTTTATCCGCGAGGCGCAGAAGAAGTGGAAGTGCCAATGGTCAGACTTCGGCATTCTGTATCGTCAGCATACGCATCGCGATGATGTGGTCGAGCAATTAGCCGAGGCTGACATCCCTTTCGCGATTGAGAGCATGGATGTTTCCGACACGGCGGAAGCGCGCGACCTGTTTGCCTGCCTTAACGCGATTGTTGCGCCGGGGGACGATGTCAGCCTGTTTCGCGTGGCCGCTCTGCCGTGCTTCGCGGTCGATCCCGAGCAGTTGCGGCAGACAATGCGAGCCATCGCCCGCGATAACCGGGAAGAGAAAGTGGTGCCGCTGTACGCGGCGCTCGATCAGGTCAAGGGGGGAGCCGAGGTGCTGGCGGCGGTCGAGAGTGCGGGGCAGGAGATTCGCCGCCGGGATGCGAAGGCGCGAACTGCGCTCGACGTGATCGTGCGGCAGTTTGCGCTCGATGCAACTTCGCCGGCGCTGCAGGCGGCGCTGCGTTTTGTGGAAGGGTGGGAGACGAAGAAGGTGAACCGCTCGACCAGCGTGGAAGAGCTGGTCGATTACCTGGGATACTTTCGCGAAGCGGGCGGCGTGATTCCGCTGGAGGTGCGCAAAGAAGCGAATGCCGTGCGTTTGATGAGCGTGCATGGCGCCAAGGGGCTCGAGTTCCCGCATGTATTCATCCTGCGGGCAAATTCGAATTCTTTTCCGAGTTCCTACAAAGAGACGCTCGTAGCATTTCCCAGAGAACTGCGGGATCCGGATTCGGTGACGGAGGAAGACGACAAGACGCTGCATGACGAAGAAGAGCGGCGGTTGTTTTACGTGGCGATGACGCGGGCGCGCGATTCGCTGCACATCTATGCCAAGGAGGGAACCGGCAAGGACAAGACGCCGGCCGGCTACCTGCGCGATCCGCTTAAGAATACGGAACTGGCACGCTGGTTGCGGAGCACGCCTGCGACAGGTGCGCAGAAGCCGCTCGATCTGGTAGCGGAAGCTTCGACGATTTATCCCGAGGAGTCGCGAACCACCTTGTGGCTCGACCTGCCGGTGCTCGATGGCTTGCACCGGCGGTTGAGCGCATCTGCCATCGATACTTACGAACGATGCGGGCTGCAGTTTCAGCTGGCGCGCGATTGGCGGCTTTCAGCGCAGCCCGCCGCGGCCATGCAATATGGCGCGTCGATGCATCGCGTGCTGAAAACGTATTTCGATTCCGTGCGCGCAGGGCGTCCGAAGCAGGACGACGAAGTGATTGAACTGTTCCGGCAGGATCTGGACGCGGCGAAGCTTCAAGAAGCCTACCAGCACGAGCTTTATGAAAAACAAGGAATCGCACAGCTGAAAGACTTTCTGGCGGCGGCGCGTCGCGCTCCGGCGGCCGAAGTGTTGCGGACTGAAGAATCGTTCGACATCCAAATCGGCGACACCGTCGTCTCCGGCCGCATCGATCGCATTGACCGGCTGGCCGACGGCAGCGTGGTGGTGGTCGATTACAAAACGGGACGGGCGCGCGATCAGGAAGATGCCGATGAGAGCCTGCAACTGTCGCTATACGCGATCGCCGCCAAGGAAAAATGGGGATACGAAGTGAGCGCGCTGGCCTTTCACAACCTGGAAGGAAACGTTAGCGTCACCACGAGGCGATCGGCGGCAGATTTGCTGGAAACGCATCTGCGCGTGCAGAAGGCGGCGGAGGCGATCGGGCGCGGCGTTTTCGAGGCGAAGCTCGGCATCCATTGCAATTTCTGCGGATACCGGAGCGTGTGCCCGGAGCGAGAGAAGCACGTTTCGCGGCGTGTGGAAGTGGGGGAGAAGAAGAGCCCGGGAATGTTCGATCAAGGGTCAGAGGAAAAGGCTTAAACCACAGAGGACACAGAGCTGCACGGAGGATTGGCTTGGCGATGTGGGGCAGCGATGGCTGCGAAGGGACTGCATAGGTCCTTCGCTTCACTCAGGATGACAATCCAAAAACTTATGGGAATGACAATGCAAAAACTTAGGGGACGCATCGCGCGTCCCCTTGTGACTTTCAACTGCACACGTGCTTAGTGTTTCTTCTTCTTTGCCTTTTTCTTGGTTGCCATTGTTCCTATTCTCCCTTCCATTGTTCATGGAAATTTGCAGTGGTCTTCAACTGCAACTAGTTGATGTATAGAGTCAATGAAAAGTGAAGTCAAGGAAAAAATTACGAACCGGAGGGCGCAGGTCGCGATACCAAAGTCATGAGGAACAGCGTTGCGGGAAAAATTCTGCGGCAATGAAGAACGCGGAGACGGTGCGGTGCGAAAAAAGCGATGGTTCGCAGTCAATCGCGGAGGGCGAGGAAGCAACGTGCGTGTAGAGCTCGTCACGGACGCTTGCGCTGCAAACGAACGGCAGTTCACACCGGCCGCAACCGATCCTGGCAGGCACTCATCTATAATTGGGATCGCGAAAATCTTCGCGGGAGCTTCATCTATGGCCTCTTTTGACGATGTCTTCATCCTTTCCGGCTGCCGCACTCCAGTAGGAAAATTTCAAGGCAGCCTCTCTGATTTCACAGCGCCGCAACTGGGCGCAATCGTGGTGCGCGAAGCAGTCAAGCGTGCCGGAGTCGATCCGGCGCAGGTCGATGAGTGCATCATGGGCAATGTGGTGTCGGCAGGACTGGGACAAGCGCCGGCGCGACAGGCTGCCATCTTCGGCGGGCTCTCGCCGGAGACAGGTGCCATGACAATCAACAAAGTTTGCGGCTCGGGATTGAAGGCGGTCGCACTTGCCGCGCAAGCGATTCAAACGGGAAACAGTTCGATCGTGGTCGCGGGCGGAATGGAATCGATGACCAACGCTCCGTACCTGCTGCCGCAGGCGCGCAAAGGATACCGGCTGGGCAATGCCCAGATCGTCGATTCGATGGTCTATGACGGATTGTGGGATCCGTACAACGATTACCACATGGGCATTACGGGCGAGAACGTTGCCGAGAAGTATGGCATCACGCGCGAGGAGCAGGATGAGTTCGCGGTAAACTCGCATCGCAAGGCGATCAGCGCGAGCAAGGAATGCCGTTTGAAGTCGCAGATCGTACCGGTGGAGATTCCGGCGAAGAAGAAAGGCGCGGCGCCAACGATCTTCGATAAAGACGAATGCCCGCGGGAAGACACGACCATCGAAACACTGCGCGCGCTCAAGCCGGCGTTCAAGAAAGATGGGACCGTGACGGCGGGGAATGCCCCCGGGGTCAACGATGGTGCGGCGGCCTTGGTCGTGACCAGCGCAACGCGGGCGAAAGAACTTGGCGCGAAGCCCATGGTGCGGATTGTTGCGCAGGCCACCAGTGGCGTCGAACCGAAGTGGGTGATGATGGCGCCGGTGGGCGCGGTGCGGAAAATCTGGGAAAAGACGGGATGGAAGAACGAAGACGTCGATCTCTACGAATTGAATGAGGCGTTCTCGGTGCAGGCGCTGGGCGTGATGCGGGAACTGGGATTGAATCCCGAGAAGGTCAACGTGAATGGCGGAGCGGTGGCGATTGGGCACCCCATTGGGGCTAGCGGCGCACGCGTACTGGTTACGTTGATCTATGAAATGATCCGGCGGGATGCGAAGCGCGGGATCGCGGCACTGTGTTTGGGTGGAGGGAATGCCGTGGCGATGGCAGTGGAACGGTAACCGGAATGCGAGAGGTCCCATGTCTTACAACAGCGGCGAGACATGGGCACCTAGTGCCTGCTTCTCCACTTGACTGCCAGGCCTTAGCGTGCATCCAACCACATGCGGTTTGAGATTTGCAGTCTGAGGCGCGCTCATGGCAAGGCTCTTTTCCGTGGTTCTGTTTCTGGTCGCTTCTGTGTTTGCCCAGAGCCGGTTCAACGGCACCTGGGAGATGAAGATGGATACGCTGCAGTTCTCCGGTGCGCCGGAAGAATATTTACTTGCTGGAGGCGTTTATCACTGCGTGAGTTGTGTGCCCCCGGTGGATGTGAAGACGGACGGCAAGGATCATGCGGTCACTGGGCACGAGGCGTTTTTCGATACAATCGCCGTGCGAATCCTGGACAGGCGTTCGGTCCGCTTCACGTTCAAGAAGAACGGCAAGCCCGCGGCGGTCTCGACCGAAACTGTCTCGCTGGACGGGAGATCGATGGTCGAGGAGTTTGCGAACGGCATACAGGTGGATACCGTCGCTGGGAAAGCGGACTTCGTTCGTTTGAGTCCAGGGCCAGCGGGTTCGCACGCGCTCTCGGGCAGGTGGAGCATGAAGACGGTCCAGAACTCCACGCGCGCCGGAACTCTGACCACCTATCAGAGTACGGGCGACGGAATGAAAATCTCAGATGGCAGCCAGAGCTATGAGGCGAAATTTGATGGCAAAGATTATCCCGTGGGAGACGCGCACTCCACGGTCTCGCTGAAGCTGATCGATGAATCCACGATGGAAGAAACCGATAAGCGGGACGGCAGAGTCGTGATGGTCGCGCGCATGACCGTTTCCCGCGACGGCAAGTCGATGAAGGTGGAATCCTCCGACAAAGAACGCGGGGGAACGATGACGTATACGGCGAAAAAACTGCCGTAAGGCCGCAAACCTAGCTCGCTCCTACCGCCGGCAGGGTCACGGTAAAGACCGCGCCGCCATCGGTGGCGTTGGCGGCTTCGATGCTGCCCTGGTGTTCGCGAATCACGGATTTGCAGATGCTCAGTCCCAAGCCTGTACCACGGCCGGGACGCTTGGTGGTGTAGAACGGATCGAAGATGCTGGGCAGGTTTTCTTTGGGAATGCCGGGGCCGTCGTCGCGAAACGTCACCCACACGGAATCTTCGCTTTGCCCCATGCGAATGCGAAGAGTGCCTTTGTCGCGCACTTCGCGAATAGCCTGTTCGGCATTCACGATCAGGTTCAGGAAGACCTGCATCAGCTGGTGCGGGTCACCCAGGGCAAAGGGCAATCCACTTTCCTTCAGGAAATCGACGGTGATGCTGTTCTTGCGCAGCGAATAGGCGTGCAGATTCAGCGTGCGCTCGACTAACTCCACCAAACTGAGCTTGGTTTTGCCGGGAGCGGGCGGACGGGCGAAGTAGGTGAGGTTCTGAACGATTTCGGCGGCGCGGCGGGCCTGTTGCTGCAGCATGGCGAGCTGTTTGCGTGCGGTTTCGTTGGTTTCGCTGTCCTGCAGAAGTTCGCTGACGCCGAGAATGCTGGTCAGGGGATTGTTCAGTTCGTGGGCGACGCCGCCGATCATCGCTCCCATGGCCGCCAGGCGTTCGCTTTGCACGACCTGCTGTTCCAACTTGCGCTCAATGGTAATGTCGCGGATGGAGATAATCACTCCGCTGATGGCGCCCGAGGTGTCGGTAAGGCGGCTGGCGGAGGCGCGCATGGTGCGCCGGGTTGCACCCGGCAAGCGGGCGCCGTATTCCAGGGAAGCGAGGGCCTGCTGACCCGACGCGACCTGGCGATACAGGGAAGTCAACTCGGCCGCGTGATCTTCCAACTCGCCAATCTTCTTCCCCACCATTGCTTTTGGGTCGCGGCCCAGCAGATCGCGGGCGCGCGCGCTGACGAAGGTGTAGCGTTCGTCCAGATCGACCACCAGAATCAAATCCGGGAAGTTTTCGAGCAGGCGGCTGCGGAACTCTTCCTGGCGCACGAGCTGCTCTTCCATGTTGCGTTTCTCGGTGATATCGACCAGAGTTCCCTGGTAGCGGATGATGGCGCCGGAAGCGTCCCACACGGCACGCGAGGAATCCAGAAAAACGGCTGCCTGGCCGTCTTTTTTTCGCAGCTTGATTTCGCGCGTGCGCACGCCGCCGCGATCGTCCACAGCCCGGCCCAGCACGGGAGGCCCGGGATCGAAGTTCAGGGCCGAAGGCTCGGCCAGGAGCAGTTCGCGCTTGTCGGTGTATCCGAGGATGCTCACCAGAGCGGGATTCACGTCCTGCAACTTGCCTTCCGGAGTGCAGAAGTAGACGCCTTCCTGCAGCGTCTCAAACAGTTCCGTGAAGCGCGTTTCTTTTTCGCGCTGGGCGGTGACGTCGCGCCCCAGAATGCTGGCGCCGACGATTTCATCGCCCTGGACGATGGCGTTGACCGCGCATTCAAAGTAGAGGGGACGCGAGCTGTTCTTCAAGCGGATGCAGATCGTACCCGCCCAGCGCTTCTTGTCGAGGAATTGGCCCAGCCCGCGCTCCACTTCCTCGCGGGAAGGTTCGTCGATCACGTCGTAGATCTTGGCTCCGACGAGTTCGTTATAGGGACGTCCGGTCAGCTCGACCACGCGCTTGTTGATGGTGCGGATGGTGCCGTTGAGCGACACCGCGCAGGCGGGATCGTCGAGGGAGTCGATCAGTTCCTTGAAATTGCGCTGCGAGCGCAGGATGACCTGGCTGAGCTGGTCGAGTTGCTCTTCGGAGGGCGCGGCGCCCACGTGCTGGCGTAAATCGCGCAGCAGGCGCTTAAGTTCGCTGACTTCCTGCCGCCGGCCGTAGGCGTAGAAGGCGAACAGGATTGAAAGCGCCAGCACGCCGATGGGGATCGCGCGCAGCGAGAAGGGGATGCTTTCCAGCCGCTCCCAGAGCAGGACCGCCAGGGCGACGGCCAGAAAAATCATGAACCACAACACCCATCGCCACAGTTGCGATTCCTCGCGATCGAAATCTGCGGCTGAATTACGGGTGCGGGAGGGGGGAACCGGTTCCGGGGTCATGGGGGAAGTTGCCTTTTCTATTTGAAGGCCATCCTACCGGCATTGGCAAGCGCGAGCAACGGGATTGTTGGGTACTAAGGTTACCGGAACGGGAACAGCGAATGAAGCTGTGTGGGTGGGCACGGCTGATTCGGGACCGTTGTGGGCAGTTTTTCCACAGGCCATCGTGACATCCGTCACAGCCTGCAAGAGGTTTGCTTCTCTAGCATCGCGGACAGGAGGTGGCAGAGCCTTCGTGTGCTTGTCCGATGCTTTACAAGACCCTGAGTGCCGCCGTTTTCGGAATTGACGCCAACATTATTCAGGTGGAAGTGGATTGCTCGGGCATCAAGTGCGATCAAGACCACTTCCATACGGTTGGCCTGCCCGACGCTGCGGTGCGCGAGAGCCGCGACCGGGTGCGGGCGGCGCTGAAAAACTGCGGGTATGACATTCCTCCGACGCACATCACCATCAACCTGGCGCCCGCCGACATCAAGAAAGAGGGCTCAGGATTTGATCTGCCGATGGCTTTGGGCATTGTTGGGGCCTACGGCGGACTGACCAAGAAAGAGATCGACGACTGTGTGTTCGTGGGCGAGTTGTCGCTGGACGGGGGCGTGCGTGGCGTGCGGGGAGCTTTGCCGATTGCGATCGAGGCGCGCGGGCGGAAGATTTCCCGCATGGTGGTGCCTGAAGCCAACGCCAAGGAAGCGGCGATGGTCGGCGGGGTGGATGTGTATCCGGTGCGCTCGCTGCTGGATGTGATTCATTTCGTGAATTCGGGCAACGGCATTCTTCCCATTAAGGCCGACGGCGATTCCTTGCTGCGTGAAGCGCAGCAGTTCTACGTTGACTTCAAGGATGTGCGCGGCCAGCAGACTGCCAAACGCGCGATCGAAATCGCCTGTGCCGGCGGACACAACATTCTGATGATCGGTCCACCGGGGTCGGGCAAGACGATGCTGGCCAAGCGCATGCCCACGATCCTGCCTCCGTTCACGTTCGAGGAGGCGCTGGAGACGACCAAGATTCACAGCGTGGCTGGAGTGCTCGATCCGGGAACGGGCCTGGTGGGGACGCGGCCGTATCGCGCACCGCATCACACGATATCTGATGCCGGGCTGATCGGTGGCGGAGTGATTCCGAGACCTGGGGAAGTTTCGCTGGCGCATAACGGGCTGCTGTTTCTGGATGAGCTGCCGGAATTTCCGCGCAATGTGCTGGAAGTGCTGCGCCAGCCGCTGGAAGACGGAACGGTTTCGATTGCGCGGGCTTCGATGTCGCTGACCTTCCCGGCGCGCTTTATGCTGGCCGCCGCGATGAATCCCTGCCCCTGCGGATTTCACAACGACCGCACCCGC
>Ga0187782_10001915_pt1 | contig 15314 bp, 8 predicted proteins | sample 0715_SJ02_MP15_2_FD_132454 | JGI IMG/M metagenome (GOLD analysis project Ga0187782, IMG submission 132454) | Tropical peat soil microbial communities from peatlands in Department of Meta, Colombia - 0715_SJ02_MP15_20_MG | ecosystem: Environmental > Terrestrial > Soil > Wetlands > Peat | place...
AGAAGCGCCCGTCGCGCAGCACGTGTTCCTGGGCACCGCCCCGCGCGTAGTGGCTGCTCGCGACCGTCTTCCACGTGCCGTTGGCGTAGCTGCCCTTGCTGTCCGGTGTCAGGATCACCCAGTTGTTGAGCGCCGATCCGTGCGACAGCACGGTGCCGTCGGTCAGCAGCCACAACCCGAAAGCCTCCCCGCCGGTGGCGGGGTTCGTGGGTGCGCGCGTCCACGTTCCCGGAGAGACCTGAGCCTGGGCCGGCGCGACGACCGCGCACCCCGCGAGGAGCGCGGCGAGTACCGACGTCCGGCGCAGTGCCTTCCCACCGGACGATTGCGGTGCGCGTGGAAGTGCGCTCTGGATCCACTGCATTGCGCGGCCGGCGGGCTTCATGGATGCGTAAAGTGCGGGCGCTCTGCGCCCGCGGCTCAGCAAAAGTGGGGCACGGCGCGGCCCCTTTTTTGAGCTACGACGTCGTGCTGCGGGCACTTGTCGCGCCGTGACACCACCGCCGCCCAAGCGTGTTCGCGCGGTTTGCCTGGGATTGACTGCGCTTGCGGCGTGCAGCGCGCGGGCCCTGTCGGCCGCGCCCGACGCGGCGCCCGAGGTGATGACGCCCGCGGACGCCGGCCCACAGCCCGATGCGAGCCTGAGCTCGGCGCTCGACTCGGGAGCGCCGTCGCTCCCCGAGGCGGACGCGGGCCCGGACGTTCAAACATTTGCATTGTACGTCTCCTCCGTCGACACGACGTTCGTCACGGAGGACCACTTCATTGCCTCGGTCGAAATGCAGCTCTCCGGCGAGCCTTTTGCTCAGGCAATGGGGCGCGATCTCGGGGGCTACAGCCGCACCTATTTCTGCTCCACCCGCGTCTGTCAGGCCAGCCTGTACACCGACCCCGAGGGGGATGGCGGTAGCGTGGTCGACCTGCCGGGGTTCTCGTCGGCGGTCGAATCGTACGAGTACTCGAAGCAGCCGATGAACAACATCGCATTCGAGTCGGGGGCGGGGACGTCGCTGCTCTTCGGCTCGGTGCTCAACCCCGGAGGCGCGACCGGCCCGGTCGCGCTGCAGCTCGCGCAAGGCTGGATCTCGCACATGGCGAGCGAGGCCAACACGACAAGTCGCTTCATCAAGAGTCTGGACCCGGTCTCGAATCCGCTCGGCTGGCCGGGCCTCTGGCCGGCGCTCCAGCCTTTCTCCCAGTGGAACCCGGCGATCCAGCCGACGAACGTGGCGGGCTGCTCGATCACGTCCGACGACAATCCTGGGAACGCCAACGCGCTCCTCTCCGACGACTACGAGTGCGATTACAACACGCTGCACTTGCCCGATCGCGCCGCGCAGGTCTCGCCCACGATCGGGCCGGGCTCGTCGGGATGGGTTGACTGGAAGGAGGCGCTCTGGACGCTCAACTACCTGCAGATCATGCACGACGACCATGAGAATCCCATCACCAGCGTGACCCCCGGTCAGCTTGGAGAAGTTGGGATGCCCGGCAACGTGGTCTCCGGTGGGACGCTCTACCCGGGAACGTACTTGGGTTCGAGCGACATCGAGGGATTCCAGGCCGGCAACTTCATCCAGATTCTCGACAATCAGGCGGCGCAATGGCTGCTCGAGCTGACGACGACCGACGGGGTCACCCTGGGAGGATTTGCAAGCCTGGACGATGCCCTCTCGTACAGTCCCTCCAGCCCCCTGCGCTGGTTCCCGTCGCAGATCGACGTGACCGAGGCGCCGGACGATAGCGGCTTTCCGGTGCCCTCGAGTTACACGATTGCTTCGCCGGACAGCTCCCTCCTCGACCTTGCGGGCTTGCTCGGCGCGTACTCTTCGGTCTACTCGCTGACGGATCAGGGAAACGCGCAGGTCGGCGGCAGCCAGCCGGTGATGGCGTACTTCGACGGCGATCCGTTCCCCGTCCAGAATCAAGTGCCGGATGGGGAGCCGACGCTGCACGACCGCGCGCTCGCGATGATGCGCGTCCTGGTCGTCGACATGGATCGGATGCACATCGATCCGACGTCGGGCATCTTCGTGGATCAGGCGACCTTCTCGGCGGGTGCGATGACGCCATCGTCGACGCTCTCGGCCGACGTCGCCGCGTATACGCTCCTGGCCCTTCGCACCGCCCGGCGGGCGCTCGATTCCGAGCTCGCGCTCTACACGAACACGACCCCTGACGCCGAAGGCATTCCGAGCCCTCTCGATTCATTTCCGACCGTCGACGGCCAGACGTTCGCGTCGCGCCTCGACCAGCTCATCGATGCGCTGTCCGATGTGTTCTACGATGTGCTGACGTCGGCCGACGGGACGGCGTTCGGCGGCTGGGACGTCGTCGGCTCGGTCGCGACGGACGACGGGACCAATCTCGATGCGCACACGGCGGCGGTTCGGGGCCTTCTGGTGGCGTACCTGGCGACGGGGAATGTCCAGTTCAGGGATCGAGCGCTGAGCGTCTTCGATCGGATCGAAAGCGCGTTTTACGACCCGAGCGCGCGGATCTACCGCCCGACGGTCGGCGATCGGTCGCTGCAGGTGACTTTCACGCCGCGCCGCTTCGGGCTTTTACAGGGCATGCTGCGCGACACGTACGAGCTGATCGGAGCCCAGCCCGGCCATGAGGCGCTCGGAAGCCTCATCCAGGATCGCGTGGCGCGGCTGAACAAGCTCGTGCTCAACGGGTGGGACGATCGCGACGAGGATGGGCTCGTCGAGTGGCCCAACGAGTGCGCGCACCTCGGCGTCGGCCCGGACGGTCGGCCGCTCGGATTGGGCGCGCTGCAGATGGCCGAGCGTACGCTGTCGGGTGAGACGGGATCCATGCCGGACGCGCCGGATGGGGGCAGGGTGATCGCCACCGATCGCGAGCACGACTGTGTTCCCGAGATCTCCACCGTGGGCCTGCCGTCGGCGCTCGCCAACTCGGTGACCTTCACGCTGGTCGCGTGGTCCGCCTCGGACGAGGGACTGGTGCTGCAGGACGGCGGATGGACCGACGTGCTGCCGGGGGCCTCGCCGAACGCAGTCGAGGACGGCGCGGACGGCGGGGCGGCGGACGCGCAGCCGGACACTGGGCAGGGCACGCCCGAGGCCGAGGCGTCGGAGGACGCTCCGCCGAATTCCTGGTCGGACGACGACGGGGCGCTTGCCGACGGAGGGGTTGCGCCGTGATCCGGCGAACCTTGCAGGCACTGGCCGGTCTGTCGCTCGTCGTGTCCTGCGGCAGTGGCGCGTCGGAGACACCCGGCGGGACGCCGGTCGAGGCCGGCTCCGCGAGCCCTGACGCGGCCGTGGCGGCGTCCGTCGCGCACTCGGTGCAGATGCACTCCGGATCCCTGGCCGTGAGCCCGGACGGCTCGCGCCTTTTCGTCGTGCACCCGGACGCCGATAGCGTGAGCGTGCTCGACCTCGCGACGAGGGCCATCGACGCGGACCTTCTCCTCGCTGCAGCCGCGCCCGCGCCCGATGCGACCACCGGTCGGTACACGCCGGCTGTGCAGCCGCGAGCGCTGGCGCTCGACTCGACGGGAAGCACTCTTTACGTCACCGGGCAGCGGTCGGGCACCCTCTACCAGATCGACGCATCGTCGGCCGCAGTCGAGGCCACCCTGGCCGTATGCTCCGAGCCCGTCGGTGTACTCGTCAGCGCGGACGACTCGACGGTCTTCGTCGCGTGCGCGCAGGACGACGAGATCGTCGAGGTGCTGGCGAGCGGCCTCGTGCCGGTCGCAACCGTGCCCTGCCCGCGCAAGCCCTGGGCGCTGGCCTGGGGGGCCGATGGCCGCACGCTCATGGCCACCCATTTCCTCGGTCCTGGCGTCAGCGCGTTCTCGACCTCCCCCTTCGCCCTCGCCACGACTTGGCCCCTGGCGGACGGGCCGCCGGTGGGCGATCCCGAAGACCCGACCGAGCCGCACGGTCAGGTGCGGGGCATTTACGATGCCCTGGTGCGGCCCGGAACGTCCGAGCTCTGGGTCGGGCATTTGATGCTGGGGACCGACACGCCGCAGCCGATGCTCAATTTTCAGGAGACCGTGTTTCCGTCGCTGTCGATTTTCGATGCGTCGGGCAATCCGCTCGCGCGCCTGTCCGTGCAAGCGAATCCCGGCGACGGCCAGGCCTTCGGCGACGTCGTCTCGGGGCCTCGCGCGATGGCGTTCTCGGGCGACGGCGCGCTGGCATTCGTCGTGGATACCGACAGCGAGGACGTGCTCGTCGTCGACGCGCAGCAGCGTGTGGAGGCTCAGCTCGTCCGGCCGCTGCCGGGCCACCTGCCGGAAGGGATCGTCTGGGCAAATGGCGAGATCTACGTGCAGGAGCGAAGCACGGAGGACATCGCGGCGTTCCAGGTCACGAGCGGGGACGCCGGAGTCTCGGTGGTGGCCGACGGCGCTCCCTTTCCGAGCCTCACCGCCGACCCCATGCCGCCGATTCTTCGCCAGGGGCAGCTGCTTTTCTATTCCGCCAATAGCGACGAGTATCCGCTCACCCAGAACCACTGGGTCGCTTGCGCGAGCTGCCATCTGGAAGGCCGCAGCGACGCGGTGACATGGAAGTTTACCGAGGGTCCGCGCGACACCCCGACCAACGCGGGCGGATTGCTCGACACCGGGTTTCTCTTTCGGACCGCCGATCGCGCTCGTGTGCAAGACTACTGGCGTACGATCGACGTCGAGCAAGGAGGCGATTTCAGCCCCGACCAGGCATCTCAAGCGCTGCTGCTGGACGCGCTGGCGTCGTTCGTCAACTACGCCATCCCGACCCCCATCCCACCGTCGACGGACTCGACGCACGCGATCCAGGGTCAGGCGCTGGCCGAGCTCCGTGCGCAAGGTGCGTCGCTCTTCGTGCAGCTCGGGTGCCCGACGTGCCATTCTGGACCGGCCAGGACCGACTCGGGCGCCGGCAATCCGGCGCTCGATTTGACGGGACCCGTGGTGTCGTCGCAAACCGACGGCGGGGTCTTGCTCCACGATGTCGGGACGTGCGTGACGAGCGGCGACTGGCCGGATGTCGCGCACCAGGACATCGACGGCGATCCGCGAGGCGCGTGTGCGTTCGACACGCCCGCGCTTCGCGGCCTGGCCGATTCCGCCCCTTACCTGCACGACGGAAGCGCCGCTTCGCTCACAGACGTCCTCCCTGTGATGCTCCAAGCAGCCGCGGGAGGCGGTTCGACGCCAGCGGTTCTTTCCGCTGCGGACGAGCAGTCGCTCGTCGAATACCTGCGGAGCCTGTGACCGTTCGGCCGAATGGGGGATTTTCTCAGGCACCTGGACTGCGGCGCCGCCCAGTCCGACCAACGGCGGTCCCGCGTTCGGCCTGTGGCTGTTGACCGATGGCACGGTCCTTTCTCACGGCAATGCGTTGGACCACTGGGTAAAGCTCCCGCCCCAAGGGCAGCTACGCGAATGGGACTTGGACGACCCTGGCCAGCAGCGCGTACGCGCGGGGCGGAGCCCAGGAGCACGTGCTCAAGGACGGCCGCTTCTTCGAGGCCGGGGGCGAGTTCCTCTACGCCTGGCCCGCAGTGGCCGGCGTCGCTGCTTGCTCCTCGAGCTGCACGAACCCTCCGAGCGGTTCGATCTTGTACAAGAACGTCGAGATCTACGATCCGGTGGCCGACACCTGGACGCAGGAGGCCATGGAACTCTATGACATCGGCGACACGGGCAGCGCGACGCTCAGCGACGGACGCATCCTCGACAGCACGCGGGTGTCCAATCAGATTCAAATCTACGATTCGTCGACCAACACGCCATGATGCCCAGCCCGGGCGGCACCCCGGAGACGTGCCAGTTCACCACGCCCCCGACCCTGCCGGCCGGCACCTACGACCTGTACGTGGCGGCCGTCGGTGTGCAGTCCAAAAGTCCGTTTCCGTTCACCGTCGGCGTCGGCGGCACGAGCGACGGGGGAACCATCGGCACGAGCGACGCCGGGGTCGATGCGACCACGGGCGGCGTCAGCGATGCGGGGCCCGGGGAAGGCGCGAGCCCTTCCGCGGCAGGTTCCTCGAGCGCGGGGGCTTCGTCCAGCGGACCTTCGGCCGGCGGCGGCAGTACGCCCGGCGCAGGCGGCGGCGCCACGGGTGGAGCGACGGGTGCAGCATCGCCGAATGGGGACGCCTCGTCCACGACCCATGGTTCGGCCGCCGGGTGCGGGTGCCGTCTCACGAGCGATCTCCGCAATGAGCGCTCGACCGGTCCTGCCGGCGCCGCGCTCTTCGCGCTTGGAATGCTCGCGCTTCGCCGGCGATCCCGGCGGGGCCTGCCAGGGCGGGGCCTGCCGACGCCCTTAGTGGGTTTCGAGGCGAGGCTCTTCCACCGTCTTCGGAAGGCCGGGTCGAAGCTGGAAGTGGTTGCAACCACTCACGCCGGCGACGTGCAGATCGAACGCGGCGAGTGTCGGCTCCTGGCACGTGGCCTGTTCGCTGTCGAGTGGCGCTCTGGCTGGACTGCCGAAGAACTTGCAGTGCCCACAGTGTCCCCACGCTTTCAGTCCGTCGTTCCTTTTCATGGTGACCGCCTCGAGCAGTTGGATGTTGTCCCCTCGTCGACGACGAGAACCACCCGTGGGGCACATCGCGTGCCCGGCGATCCGTGCCCCGTCGTCGCCCCGGAAGCGGCGGATGAGGTCGCGAGCCGGAGATCCCTCGCACTTGCGACCCAGCGGCATTGACCGAGGCATGCGCTCTGCATTAAGGTCGGCTCGCGATGCCCAAACCGCTCGTCTACGAAGTCCTGCCGATCGACAGCACGTGGGTCGTGCGCATCGCAAGCGACAGCCAATCCGAGGCGTTCGAGGCCAAAGCGGACGCTCTGTCTCGCGCGCGCCAGCTCGCCGCTCGGGACGGAGCTGTCGTGCGCGTTCTCAGCGCGACCGGCCGCGTCGAGTCGGAGTTCGCGCCGCCCGGGTCTGGAGCTCGGACGTAAGTGCATCTCAGTGCAGCAGCGCAGGCTCCGATTGCTCCGCCCCGGCAGCAGCGGTCGGCAGCGTGAAATAGAACGTCGTTCCACGGCCCTCGACGCTCTCTACCCAGACTCGTCCTCCGTGCGCCTCGACGATGCCTTTGACGATCGGCAGCCCCAGGCCGGCACCCCGGCGTTTGTCGGCTGTCCTTGCTTGCCAGAACCGGTCGAACACGTGTCCGAGGTGCTCGGCGACAATGGCCGGTCCTGTGTTCTCCACCCAGAACAGGATCTCTCCGTCCCGCGGGCTGGCCCCGACCGTAATCCGCCCACCGGGGGGTGTGAACTTGGCTGCGTTGCCGATGAGGTTCTCGAATACCTGCAGGAGTCGGCTGGCGTCCGCCAGGACGGCGGGGAAATCGGGTGCAAGATCGAGCTTGAGCTCGAGACCGGCGGAACCCACGAGGGCCGTCTGCGCCTCGGTCACGTCCCGGAGGATCGGCTGGGCGACCAGCGGAGCGCATGCGACGGAGAACTGTCCGGCTTCGATGCGCGTGATGTCGAGCAGATCCTGGATGAGGCGGTCCATGCGAACCGCTGCCCGATGGATGATCTCGCCCGGTTTTCGTGAACGACGCTCTCCCTCCGGGCGAACGCGCTGCAGAACCGCGGCCTGCATCACGATGCTGTTCAAGGGGTTTCTCAGATCGTGCGCGACGATGCCGAGGACCTCGTCCCGGAGCCTCGTCGCACGCTGGGCCTCTCGGTAGAGCCGGGCGTTGTGTACCGCGAGAGCAGCCCGAGCTCCGAGCTCGGTGGCGAGGCGAACGTCCCTCGGTTCGTACGGCGCGGTCGCACTCGTGCGGACGAAGACGAGCGCGCCCAGCAACTGTCCCTGGGCCAGCAGCGGAACCGCCAGGAGACACTTCGGGTCGAGATCCTTCAATGCCTGCAGATGCTGGTGGTTGCGGCTGAGCGAAGAGAGATACTCCGCGGTCACCTCGCTCATGAGAAGCGGCTGACGCGTTTCGAGGACCGAGGAGCCGAGAAACGGCCTGTCGGGCCCGAGTTCGATTCGTTGCAGGGCGCTCGTGACGGATGCCTTGGTGGCGTCGCGGTGGACGATCCTCAGCCGTCGGAGCGCTCCGCCCTCTTCCGCCAGGTCGATGATGCAGCATTCGGCGAGATCACGAACGACCAGGCTCGCCACACTCGCGAGCGTCTCTTCGTAGTCGATGCTCGAGCCGAGGACTTCCGAGACATGGGCGAGGAACTGCTGCTCGATCTCGACCTGTCTGCGTTCCGTGATATCGCGCAGGACCACGGAAGAAAGGTTCTTGCCGCGAACTTTGAGCTTCGAGATCGCCGCCTCCGCCGGAAATTCGACGCCATTTTTCCGAAGGCCGGCGATCGGCGTCCGCTCCGCCATTCCGCGCGATTGACTCGGCCCCCCGGCGAACGTGCGAACGTGCTGGCGGTGCCGCTCCCGAAAACGCTCGGGCAGGAGCATGTCGAGGGGGCGTCCGAGCACGTCCTCGCGCTTCCAGCCGAACGTCCGTTCGGCGCCCTCGTTGTAGACGACGATGTTCTGGTGCTCATCGACCGAGATGATCGCCTCCGATGCGATGGACACGATGCCCGAGAACCTGGCCTCGGATTCGCGGAGCGCCTCTTCCGACTGCTTTCGCGCCGTGATGTCCACATTCATCCCGACCCACTCCTTGACGGAGCCATCGGGGCGCAGCAGTGGCACGGCCCGAACGGCCGTCCAGCGCCAATCTCCGCTCACGTGCCGGACCCGGCACTCGATCGAAAAAGGGGTCTTCGTCTTCACCGCGGACTGCCACTGCGAAAGCGTGGGGTACTGATCCTGCGGGTGAACCGCATCGAGCCACCCATGGCCCACCCACTGCTCGTAGGTCTGGCCCGTAAACGCTCGCCATGAGGGCGAGTCGTCGACCACCGCGCCTTCCGCGTCCGTTGTCCAGACAATCTGGGCGGAGGCGCTCACGAGCGCGTGGAATCGAGCCTCGTTGACGCTTGCCCGATCGCGGGCCCGCGCGAGCTCGGAGATGTCGCGGGTGATGGTCCCCATCCCGATGAGCTTGTCGGTCTGCGGTTCACGAATCAGGAAATGCGTGTCGGACACGGGAATCGGCGCCTGCGTTTGCCAATTCCGGAAGAATGTCTCCCCCTGCCAGTGTCCTTCTTCGACCATGGCTTTGACGATCACGTTGGAAGCGAACGCGCGTTGCTCCGGCGTGTAGTATTCGGGGATCTGCGTCTTTTCCACCGCAAGATCGGCGGGCAAGGCCACCATGCGACGGCCCGCGGGGTTCACATAGACCGGCTTGCCGTTCGTATCGGCGATTCCAATGAAGTCCGACGAATTCTCCACGAGAGCGGCGAGCACCTGGCGCTCCTGGAGAATCTTCTCGAGGTTCTTGGTATTGCGGCGATCCCACCACCAGAGGCCCCCTATGAGCAGCACGAAGCCGACGGCGCTGCCGGTGAGCAGAAGAAACGTCCACTGCCTCTTCCACGCTCTCTCGTGGATGCGCGTCGCTTCGAGGCGCGCTTCCTCCCCATCGACCTCGGAAAGGACACGACGCAGGCGGTCCATGACTTCCTTCTCCCGGAGCATGTCGTGCTCGAACGCCGAGCGGGCCGCTCCGGCTTCGTGCTGCTCGTTCGTACCCCTTTCGTGCTGCTCGTTCGTGATGGCAAAAAGCTCGAACGTCTTGCGAATCAGACGCTCCAGCTCATCCAGCCGATTCCGTTGTGTCGCGCTGTCGAGCGTGAGCCGGCGAAGGGTGCTGAGCTGTCCCTCCCACTGCGCATGGGCGGCACTGTAAGGCTCGAGAAAGCGAGGGTCGTCCGTGACGAGATAGCCTCGCTGGCCCGTCTCGGCGCTCACCAGCGTCGCAAACAGGTGGCCGGTCGCGAGCCGGACCTCCTGCGTATGCCATATTTCGTTCGACGTGTTCCTCTGCGCCGTCAGCGAGTAAATCGCCGAAAGGAGCAAGATGAGGAGCAACGCCAAAACGGGCGCCAGAGAGCGCCAGCGCGGGGTCAGGGAAATCCGCAACCTTCCCACGCATGCCTTCTACAAAAGTCGGTCCATGCGAATCCGGCTCGTCCGCTGCGAGGCTCGCCTTCGTCCGTTCGGAATGGTCGTGTTTCTTTTCCGCCACGGCGTCCGCCACGGCGATCGGATTACGCGCGTGGTACTACGTACGAAGCGATATGAACGCCGCCTAGGGCGTCTCGAGCACCGGACCGGCGTCCGACGTTGGACTCACCTGACAGAAGAGCGACAGTCCGCTGGAATGAGGGAGGACGCGAACCCGATATTCGCCCTCGCGCTGCGCGAGCGAGAGCTCGATCGAAAACGACAGCGCGCGCCGCTCACGCACCGCTTCGTCGAGCTTGTCGTGCAGAATGGAGCCCGCCACCGGTAGAGCCTCGAAGACGCTCTTGCCTAGCACCTCGCTCCGCGGGCGCTCGAACGTGTGTTCGGCAGCGGTGTTGAAATCGGTGATCGTCATTGCGTCGTCGATCGCCACGAACGCAGCGTCGATGCCCTCGAGGATGCTGGCCAGACGGTCCGCGGCCCTTCTCCGCTCATCGGCGGCCTGCTTCAGTTGGTCGACGTCGGTGCAGGTGCCGTACCACTTCCCGACCTCGCCCGTCTGACCCCGGATCGGGATCGACCGCATCGCGAACCATCGGAACGTGCCGTCCTTGGCACGCAAGCGAAGCTCTCTGTTGAAGGGCTGGCCCGATCGCACGGCCGTCCTCCATTCGTCGCGGATGGGTTCGCGCTCCTCCGGGTGCACTTGATCGAGCCAGCCGTATCCGAGCTGCTCGGATTCTCCGATTCCCGTGTAGTCCACCCACTGCTGGCTCAAGAAGTCGCACGCGCCGTCAGGACCGCAGCCCCAGACGAGCGTGGGCAGCGAGTCGGCCATCTGACGGAGCTGATCCCGCAGCTGATCCGCTTGATCGCGCAGCTTCGACTCGAGCACTTTGGCGGCGGTCACGTCGGTGAACGTGATCACGACGCCGTCGATGACGTTCTCGAGCGTGCGGTACGGCAGAATGCGCACGACGAACCAGCGCCCGTCGCGGGTCGGTACCTGCTTCTCTTTGAAAATGAGCGTGCGCAGCACCTCCCGCGCGTCCTGCGTCAGCTCGGGATAGTCGAGCTCGGTCGCGATGTCGGTGACGGGACGGCCCGTGTCGGCCGGGATGAGCTTGATGATCTTTGCCGTTTGCGTCGTGAAGCGGCGCACGAGCAGCTCCCCATCGAGGAACAACGTCGCGATGTCGGTGCTGTTGAGGAGGTTCTTCATGTCGTTGTTCGAACGGGACAGCTCGTCGACCTTCGACTGCAGCTCGTGATTCACCGTCTGCAGCTCCTCGTTCATCGATTGCATTTCTTCTTTCGAGGTCGTGAGCTCCTCGTTGGTGCTCTGCAGCTCCTCGTTGGTGCTCTGCAGCTCCTCGTTGGTGGACTTGAGCTCCTCCTGCGACGTCTGCATCTCCTCGCGCGTCGTTTGGTTCTCTTCGCGCGCGTGCTGCAGCTCCCGTTCGAGGTCCGCAAGGCGATTGGCGGCGACGCTGTGTCGCACCTTTCCCGTCGGCTCCAGCGGCGCGGCAACGACATCCGCCATGGCGATCAGCATGCTTCCACGTAGCTCCTTCGGCTCGGAGAGTCGCTGGACGGTGAGGTCGACGGTCTGGCTCGACCCGTTGGTCGCCACCTTGAGGCCGCGCACGACCACCGGCCCCCCCTCGCGGACCGCGGAGGCGAACGCTCCCGACAGCTCGTAGCGCAGGCCTTCGCGCGCCATCGCGAAGACATTGAGATTGGCCTTGCCCGCGGCCGGCTCGAGATACTTGCCGGTGCGCCCGCTGATGTAGAGGATGTCGCCCTTGTCGTTGGTGAGGATGGCCGCGGGCGCGAAGCGCTGGACGATGACGCGGTCGGCCAGGAGGGGCAGATTCGGCGGCGGCGTCTTCGAGGGCTCCATCGACTCCGATTCGGTCACCGCGCCCATAAGAGGTCCCGAGAGTCCGGGGGGGAACTCGACGGGCTGTGCGCCCACGGCGACGTCCAGGCGACGGTAGATGCGGCTCTTGCCATCTAACGGGCCGAACAGAGTCACGTACACGCCGACGGTCTCCGCGCTCCCGAGAAAGAGAATGCCGCCGGGGTTGAGCGCGTAATGAAAGAGGGGAATGAGCTTCTTCTGCAGCTCCGGCGAAAGATAAATGAGCAGGTTGCGGCACGACAGAATGTCGAGCTTGGTGAACGGCGGGTCCATGATGATGTTCTGCGGTGCGAACACCACCGCCTCGCGGATCTCTTTGCGGACACGATATCCCCGCTCGTCCTGGTGGAAGAAGCGGCGCAGCCGCTCGGGCGAGATGTCCGCGGCGATGTTGGCCGGGTAAATGCCCTGCCTCGCCTTTTCGATCGCGTCTCGATCGAGGTCGGTGGCGAAGATCTGGAAGGTGAGGTTCTGCGGCGCGAGCTGATCGAGTGCTTCCGACAGGACGATGGCGAGCGAATAAGCCTCCTCGCCCGTCGAGCAGCCCGGAACCCAGGCCCGCAGGGTCCCTGTCGTCGGCCGCGATCGGAACAGCTCCGGAAGCACCTCTTGCGCCAGGTGGTCCCACGCGGCCGGGTCACGGAAGAAGCTGGTGACGCCGATGAGCAGCTCCTTGAAGAGCAGCTCGACCTCCCGCGGGTTCTCCCGCAGGTAGCGCACGTAGTTGGCGATCTTGTCGATCTGGTGCAGACCCATGCGCCGCTCGATGCGGCGATAGATCGTGCTGCGCTTGTACAGAGAGAAGTCATTGCCCGTGTGGGCCCGCAGGAGGATGAAGATTTTCTCGAGGGCGCTGAGCTGCCTCTGCTCGAGAGCGAGCTCGGGCCGCGCGATGTACGCCGCGTGCTGGTGGTACGCCGCGATGCGCCCGGGGAGCTCCTCGGCCGAAGCGATCACGTCGGCCAGCCCCGCCTCGATGACGCTCCGGGGCATGCCGCTGAACTTCGCGGACCCGAGCGACTGAACGAACCCCGCGCCGGCCTTTTCCTTGATCGCACGCAGGCCCAGCGTTCCGTCCGACCCCATGCCGGAGAGCACGACACCGATGCTGCGCTCCTGCTGGTCCTCGGCGAGCGAACGGAAGAAGAAATCGATGGGCAGGTTGAGGCCGCGTGGCGACGTCTGCGGCAACAGATGCAAAACGCCGTGCAAGATCGACATATCCTTGTTCGGCGGGATGACGTACACGCAATCCGGCTCGACCTTCTGCCGGTCCTTGACCTGCACGACCGGCATACTGCTCGCGCGCTGCAGCAGCTCGACCATCGCGCCCTTGTGCGTGGGTCGAGGTGCTGGATGACGACGTAGGCCATGCCGCTGTGAGCCGGCACATGCTTGAGAAACTGTTCGAGGGCTTCGAGCCCTCCGGCCGAGGCGCCGATCCCCACGACCGGGAATCCACCGGGCGCCGCGAGAGGCTGCTCGGCGTGCGGCACACTTCCTTCGAGAGCGTCCTCTCGGGGTATGTCCGCGAGCTCGGCCGCCTTCGGACTTTCTTTGGGTTGGGCCTTCCGCTTCGCCGGTGAGGGGCCCACCTGGGCCGCCGCTGGCGGCGCCGCGCGCTTGCGCGTCGGACGCGTGCGCTCCGCCGACGGCTTGGGGTTGCGCTTGTTCATCGTGGGGTTTTCTTCCTCGCCGGGAGCGCTTCGCAGTTCACCCGGACGATCGTGGGCTCGCACGATAGACGATCTGGGCCGGCAAGACTCGGGCCGTCGTGTGGACCCGTCGAGGACTCGCGCGGGGGCTGTGGCCCGCGCGGCAATGCGCGGCCGGCGCTCTCCGGACGGCGCTGCGGCGCTCGGGGGCGCAAAGGCCCGGCTGCAATGCTCCGATGGCCAGGCCGGGTCGCAAAGCGATACGGAAACGCGATACGGAAACGCGATACGGAAACGCGATACGGAAACGCGATACGATAAGCGCGATTGGTGACGATCGCGCGTTCCGCACGTAATTTTAGCGCGTATTTAGGGGCGATTCGGGTCGGCTGAAGAAAGCGCGTCCGCGCTCGCACGAACGGACGATCGCCTGGAATTGTACGCTACGGGTCGCACGGTGGACGGTCCTATCTTGCCGTCCTATCTCTTGCCGGGAGGACGACGTGCGCGATTGCGATTCGGCAAGAGGAGGGGACAACTCATGAGCAGCCGAGCCGCGCGCAGCACCGCGCTCCGCGAACGCGCGGAGAGATGGCTCGTGTCGCGCGGCGGCGATCGCTCGACCGCCCCGCAAGACGCCGCGCTTCTCGTGCATGAGCTGGAAGTGTACGAGATCGAGCTGGAGATGCAAAACGAGGAGCTGCGGTCCTCGCAGCAGGAGCTCGAAAAGGCGCTGGAGCGGTACACCCGGCTCTTCGATTTCGCACCGCTGGGTTATGTCGTGCTCGATTCCTCGGGCATCGTGCGCGAAGCCAACCTCGAGGCGGCACGTGCTTTGGGACGGGAGCGGAGCCTTCTCGTTGGTCAACGCTTTACGACGTTCATCAAGTCGGAATTTCAGGGGTTCAGGACCTTCCTCGGAAACGTGCTCGGCCAGAACGACGAGCCTTCCAATGAAACGTGCGAGCTCACGCTCCACGTTCTTGGGCGCGTGGATCTCGAGGTTCGCCTCATCGGCTCGATCCTGTCGGATGGTGCGCCCCGGGCGCTGGTCGCGATCGAGGACATCACGGAGCGCAAGCGATCGGAATCCGCGAGCAAGCTCCTGGCCGCGCGCTTGGCCGGGGCGGTCAGCAGTGTTTCTCATGCATTCGCCCTGTTCGACTCGAAGGATTGCCTCGTACTTTGCAATCGCGCCTACCGGGAAATGATTGGAAACGCGCTGTCTGGAGATCTCGTCGGCCGCGCGTACCAGGAGCTTCTCGACGCTTTCCTCGAGGGCGTCGCGTTTCCGGACCGTGCGTCCCGCGAGCGCCTGCGCATGCAGCGGCTGGCCCGTGATCGCGACCCGAACGCGACCTACGAAGTTCGCACCCGCGACGGCCGATTCCTTCGTGTGACGGATCGGGGTACGGCCGACGGAGGGTTTGTGAAGACGATATGGGATTTGACCGCCGACGAGCGGCGTGCCCGCGAGCTGAAGGAGGCGCGCGCTGCCGCGGAGTCCGCGAACGCCGCCAAGAGCGAGTTCTTGTCCTCGGTCAGTCACGAGCTGCGCACCCCGCTGAATGCCGTTCTCGGATTTGCCCAGCTTCTGATGCGAGACAAGAAAGAGCCCTTGTCGGAGCGCCACCAAGAACGTGTCAGTCGGATCCTCCACGGAGGCACGCACCTCTTGCGCCTCATCGACGA
>Ga0187782_10001916_pt1 | contig 15311 bp, 17 predicted proteins | sample 0715_SJ02_MP15_2_FD_132454 | JGI IMG/M metagenome (GOLD analysis project Ga0187782, IMG submission 132454) | Tropical peat soil microbial communities from peatlands in Department of Meta, Colombia - 0715_SJ02_MP15_20_MG | ecosystem: Environmental > Terrestrial > Soil > Wetlands > Peat | place...
CGTTCTCTACGCGCCCAAATCGGGGCGTGAGACGCGCGAGGACATCCTGCGCGGGGCCGAAGAAGGCCGCGAGTACGTGGCCAACCGCGCTCGCCAGGCGCGGGTGCAAGCCGATCAGTGGGTGGACCGTGGACGCGATGTAATCCAGAAACAAAAAGACCAGTTCACCGCGGCGGTCGAGGCCGGACGCCAGGCCTATCACGAAGCCACGGAAACCGGCGTCAAGAACTCGTAATACGTCCCAACCCCGGAGTGCCTGCAGTCATCCAGGGATGCGGGAACCGATTCGAGCGGGCGGAGTCTGAACTATGGATCCGGTGCTCAAGATTTTCATCTACGCCACTGCGGTGGCGGTCATCCTGCAAATGTTCATCCTGCTGGGGCTGGCGCTCAGCGTGCGCAAGACCAGCGCGAAGGTGGAAAAGCTGGCGAGCGAAGTGCAGGGCCGCGCCCTGCCCATCCTTAGTTCGGCCGAAACCATCATCAACGAATCCCGCGGCAAGATCGACATCGTGATGAACAACCTGGTGGCCGTTACCGGTAGCCTGAAAATGCAGATGGACCGGCTGGACGCTACAGTGAGCGACGTCGTGGACCGCACCCGCCTGCAGGTGATCCGTGCCGATGACCTCGTCACTCGCACGCTCGACCGCGTGGAGGAAACCACCGAAATCGTGCAGAACACGGTGGTCTCGCCGGTGCGGCAGATTTCGGGTATCGTGCAGGGAGTGAGCGTTGGCCTTTCCGCGTTCTTCGGCCACAACCGCAACCGCCGGCGCCGCCCGAATTCCCGCGTGACGCAGGACGAAGAGCTGTTTATTTAGTACCGAGTACCGAGTTGTCCTGCACCAAGCGCTCGGTAGCAGCTCCCTCTAGGAACGCTGACCAAGGCTGCGGCCCAACTCCCGCGCGATGTCGCCGATGCTCTTCTGCTCGACGAAGCCCGCTACCACCACCCGGCGCAGGTCCGGGGCCACGGCATCGGCAGGAGGCGCGGCGCCAGCTGCGCCGCCACCTTCGTGAAGATTGCCTGCTTCGTCATAGCATCATTTTACGTACAGTCGGGGTGCAGTTTCGGCGACGGGGTGGGCAATGCTGCTGAACCGCTGCGACCGGCGTAGTTAGTGAGATGGGGATTTTTCGCCAATTACCCTCTCAATCACTGGCATTTCTCGGTTGCCAGCGCATTGCCGTCCCGGTCTATGACCTTTCCTTGCCCTTGCTCCTGCCAAACACAAGCCCGTCCGTTGTGAAACTGTCCTGCTGAGAGGAACGTGAATGGGATGACCGTATTTCCGTCTTTGTCGATGTATCCCCATTCGCCACCCATCCCGCATTTCGCACCCAGATTGACCGCCGCAAGTCCTTCCGAAAAATCGCTGACACCATCGAACTGCGGCTTAATTGCCCACCGCCCATGCGTGTTGATGTACCCTCCCTTCGCACAGCCTCCGCTCATCCTCAGAGCTGAGTCTGGCACCACGGCGGCGAGGCCGTTCGAGAAGCTAGAGGCGCGACGAACTGAAAGTGGAGGACTTATCTCTCGACCAGAAGAATCAATCCATGTCACCTGTGCTAGGCGAAACTCCCCAGCTTCGGCACCAAGGGGCATCAATGGTTTTCGCGTCACGACTAGCGCATAGCCTTCTTTGAACGGCTGTGCAGCGAAGTATTTTGGACTGATGACGAATCTTCCGGCGCGATTCACGTATCCCCATCGTCCGTTGTTCTCGGCAGGCCGAACAATATCGCTTGAGGCTTGTTCGCTTTGACCAAGTGCGTTGCTCAAACAAAAAACAGCAAGAAACACTAGTGCGGTTACAGTTGTGGATGTGGCGGAGGGACGCATATTCCCTATCGTAATGCCGAGTAGAGCTTTTTGCCGGGGCGGTTCCTGCGCTGGTTGTTGTAAACACGCGTTTACAAAACCGACCGGATTTGCCGCCGAAAGGTTACTGCGTCGGACCGCGGCCCCGGGTGGCATCCCCGAAACCTTCAATCGTTCCTTCTTGCCCGCTTCGGGTAACTTTTTCACCGTTACCAAAGGCCAGCCCTGCGTTTTCACTGTCGGTGTAACTCCCGCTCTAACTTGTAGATAGAGCGACGGCCGAGCGCGCTTCCAATGGCCACTGGTCTGCATTTACAAAAACTGCGCGCTCGAAGGGTGAACCTCGTAAATCCGCGCTCAAGGGAGTAAGTCATGATGTTCGAAAGCACACATCCACAGCCAAAGTCTGGCGGGATCATGAAGATCGTGTTGCCGGTAGTGGCCGGCGCATTCGTAGCCGCCATGCTCCTGTTCCTGTATGACATGCACGGCAGCATCGCCCGGCTGGAGACCACGCAGGCCGCCAACGCCTCCGCGATGAAGCAACTGGAAGAGCGCCTCGAGACCGAGGATTCCACCATGCGTGCTGCTACCTCCGCCCTGGCGGAAAAGATGGGCATGACCGAGCAGCACCTGCATGCCCGCACCGCAGAATTACGCCACGAGCAGAAGAACTATGAAGTCCGGCTCAAGCAGGAGCAGGACAAGCAGTTTGAAGGTGTGCGCACCGAGCAGAAGGCGCAGAAGGACCAGATCGACGGTGTCCGCACTGATGTGACCGCCACGCGCGGCGATCTGGAAGTCACCAAGGCCAAGCTGGAGAAGACGATCGGCGACCTGGGCGTGCAGAGCGGCCTGATCGCGCACACCCGCGACGACCTGGACCAGTTGAAGCGCCGCGGCGACCGCAACTACTACGAGTTCACGCTGGCCAAGGGCAAGCGGCCGATTCGCGTTGCCACCGTTTCACTGCAGCTACGGAAGACCAATCCCAAGCGCGGCAGCTTCACCCTCAACGTGACCGCCGACGACTGGACCATCGAGAAGCGTGACCGCACGCTGTTCGAGCCCATGCAGTTCTACACCGGCCGCGACCGCCAGCTTTATGAGGTGGTGGTGATGTCGGTGAACAGAGATACGGCCAAAGGATATCTGAGCACACCCAAAGAGTACTCCTCTCAGCAGCAGGCGCAGGGGCAATAGCGAAAGACCCACCCTTGGCAACAGCGCGCCAGGGGTGGGTTTACTTCGTAGCTAGCGCGTATTCCGGCGCGTTCTTTTCCTTCCACTTGATGTTGCAGCCCATGCTGGGTTTCTGGTCGGCCGGCGCCGGGCGTCCGGCGAGCACTGCGTCGAGCGCCGCACGCAGGTCCTTGCCGGTGACAGGACGGCCGCTGTTACGACGGCTGTCGTCCATCTGGCCGCGGTAAACCAGCCGGCGGTCCTTATCGAACACAAAGAAGTCCGGCGTGCAGGCGGCGCGGTATTGCTTCGCGACCTCCTGATCTTCGTCATAGAGGTACGGGAAGGTGTAGCCGGCGGCCCGAGCTTCTTGTTTCATCTTTTCAGGGCCGTCGTCGGGAAACTGGACTGTGTCATTGGAGCTGATGCCCACTACGGCGACGCCGCGGACCTGGTACTCGCGCACCAGTTGCGCCAGGTGTTCGCGGACGTGTTTGACGTAGGGACAATGATTGCAAATAAACATGACCAGCAGGGCCGGGGCGCTCTTGAAGTCATCGAGCAACACGGCGCGGCCGGAAACCACGTCGGGAAGCCGGAAAGCGGGCGCCTTCATGCCCAGTGGAGCCATCGTGGATGGAGTCTCAGCCATTGCAACCTCCTTGCTGAAAAAAGCAACAAATTAGGATAGCGGAACCCGAGGGAGCTTCCAACCCCTGTGGTACAATCGCACCCCCTCAGGGTGACATGCGTCACATACCATAGGGGGATTCTGGCGGATATTTGGGGTTCGCCTTGTCCGCCGGGGCTGCGCCTGGTCTTCCTGTCTCCTTCTTGAGATGGCCAGGGCACCGGGCCCGGGTTTGATGTCGCTGTCTACAGCTTCGTTTCGCTCATCGGAACTTGAGTTCCGGAGGAGTCCGACATGAATATCCGGCTGACAATTCTGGTCCTTGTGTTGATCCCTGTCGTGGTGGCGGGAGCTTTTGTGCTGACTCACCGTCCCATGAACGCCACGGTGGTGGCCTTGCTGGGGGCGTTGATGATCTGGCTGGCCTACACGCGTTATGCGCGGCGCATTGATCGTGAGGTGGTCCAGCCCGACCCGAAGAAAGCTACTCCGGCGCGCATGTATATGGATGGCGTGGATTACATGCCCACCAGCCGCAACGTGCTCTACGGATATCACTTCAAGTCCATCGCCGCCGCTGGTCCCATCGTGGGTCCGATCGTGGCGGTTACCATCTGGGGCTGGCTGCCTTCGCTGTTATGGCTCATCCTGGGCGTGACCTTCCTCGGCTGGGCGAGCGACTACTCGGCGATCATGGTTGCCGTCCGCAACGATGGCAACTCGCTTTCAGCAATTGCCCACAGGTTGATCGCTCCGCGGACACGAATCATCCTGTTCGTGTTCATTTTCTTCTACCTGCTGCTGCTGGCGGGTGCGTTCGTCGGCATCCTGGCGGGCATTTTCGATCCCCGCGCCGATGTCCCCTTCGGCATCCTGATGCTGGCCATTATGGGGCTGCTCGCAGGACAGTTTCTCTACCGCTGGAAGATGGACCTGATCGTGGTGACGATTGTGACCGTGGGTCTGACGCTGTTCTCGATCGCGATCGGAGCCAAGGGCTTGACAATGGTCAAGGGGACAACGCCGGATGGCAAGCCGGCCGCAGCCCTGACTTACACGGGTCCGATCAACTCGATCGTGGACAAGATCGACAATGGCATCAATCGCCTGAGCGGAGGCAATGCGTTATACACGGTGGTCGATCCTACCAGGGCCGACCCACGGCTGGCGGTCACCATCGTCAATCCCGAAGGCAAGGTCGTGCCCAAGTACGTGAACCAGAACGGCGCCATCAAGATGCTGCCCTCGTTCCTCTTCTGGTGTCTGTTCGTGTTCGCGTTCTCCTATCTCGGAACGGTGCTGCCCATTTGGCGCTTCGCCCAGCCGGTGAACTACCTGGGCTTCTGGGTGACGTTCCTGACCATTGGATTTTCGGCCTTGGGTGCAGTTGTCGGAGGCATACGGGCGCTGGCGGGGAACGCCGAGCTGGCGAAGGCGATCACCTTCCAGAGCAAAGTATTCACCACCTGGATGCCTATAAGCCAGGTGAAGGACACCGCGGGGAACATTCTGCAAGCCCACCCGGCGATCCAGCCGATCTGGCCGATGCTGTTCGTCACCATCGCCTGCGGGGCCATTTCCGGCTGGCACGCGCTGTTCGGTTCCATCGGCACGGCGCGGCAGCTGGAATACGAGACCGACGGCCTGCCGGTGGGCGGCGGCAGCATGTTCAGCGAAAACGCGCTGGGGCTGCTCTCGCTGGTGGCCATTTCCATTGCCGGCGGCGTGGGCGCAGCCGCCTTCGCGGGCGGCGTAGGCAGACTGCTGGGCATGGTCACGTTCGGCGCCATCCCGCTGGCTTACGGCACGGCACTCGGGTTCGGCGTTTTCGTGGTGATCGTGCTGACGGTGGTGCAGCTCGTCTTCCGCGTGATGCGCGTGGTTCTGGGTGAATGGCTGGGCGAAGCCTGGGTAGGCTTCAAGAACGCCCACATCGCGGCGTTTGTTTCCATGCTGCTTACCCTGCTGCTGGTTCTGAGCGGGACCTGGGTCTATCTGTGGCAGCTGTTCGGGGCCTCGAACCAGTTGATGGCGGCGCTGAGCCTGCTGATCGTCAGCCTGTGGCTGAAGTCGATTGGCAGGAGCCCGCGCTATGCCTTGTACCCGATGCTATTCATGTACGTGACCACCATGGCGGCCATGGTGGTGACCGGCTACAACCTGTACGCCAGCATTCTGTCCAACCCGAAGATTGCGGCGCAGCCGGTCAACGTTTTGGGCGCGGTTGCCATGATCATCGTGTCGGCGCTGCTGTTCGTTGCCTCGGCACTGATTGCGTATGACGCATGGCGTTCCTGGAACCGGCTGAAGCCGACTGGCGTGCCGGCCAAGGAGCCTCAGTTGGCCCCTGCGGCACGGTAGCGAAAGAAGGGCCGTAGAGACGTAGCTCGCTACGTCTCTCGGGAATTTCGTCAGGCCAGTTCGCCGAGCTTGCGCAGGGTTTCGAAGACGGCGCTGGCAGGCAGCTTCTTCAGCTCGGCGAGCGGCCAGTGCACTTCGAAGTTGGGGTCGCCGCGCTGGATGGAGAGTCGCACGAGCGGACATCCGGAAAGCGCGGCCAGATCGAGCAGCCGATTGGCCGAGGGCAGCGGCTCAGGCACGTAGGCGACCAGGGACTCACGCGCGGTCAACGGCTGCCATTTCTGACTGCGCAGATGGGCTTCGCGGCCGCGCGCCGACCAAGCCTTGGGCGCGAAGGCTTCGAACTCGAAGCCTGGCAGGTGATTCAGGCGGCTGCGGAAGATGAACAGATCGCGGCGTCCGCGGGCGCGCGCCAGCCACCACAGAGGTGCGATGTCGCGGGGCTCGAGCACGAACAGGACTTCAGCTTCGCGGAAGGGCCGTTTGGCGTTCTGAATTTTGAGTTGCAGGACGGAAGACCCCATCCAGTGCAAGGTGGTTTTGTCTCCCACCAGGGGAAGGCCGCCCTGGGCCCAGCGCATGGCATCGTCGCCGCGGCGGACATTGCGGTGCGTGCCGAGGGCAAATCCGCCGACGACGAGAATGACCACGAGGATGAAGAGAGCGAGGCTCGGTGACATGATGCGGAGGTCGGGTACACTGACCGGCGCTGATTATGGCACACTGGCAGGCAGGCGGTGAATGCGAGGGCGGATCAGCAAGCGGGTGGGAATACTGAAGACAATACGCGGATTCATCTACGGCATGTACGCTTTTGAATTCGAGCGGCAGGCGGTGGAGATGCGCGCCGAACTGGAATCGGCATTTTTGCTGATCACCATGGGCGACATGCTGGGCGTGCCGGTGATCCCACCGCTCTACTCGTTGCGCATCCTGCCCTACGCGGTGCCCCAGATCGCGACCTGGAAGCGCCGGGTGATGCGCGAGCGCGAACTGTCAGACCGGGAAGAATTCCATTTGCACGGAGTGTGACGGAGTACCGAGTAGCGAGTACCGAGTACCGAGTACAAACGACAGCAGTATCCAGCGGGCTTACGTGATGCAAGGATCGCGGCCTTATGCGGAAGATTTTTTCGTTAGAGATCACGTGTCAGAGCACGGCTTCAGCCGTGCCGTCACGGGCACTTTCGGTCCGCGGGCTTTAGCCCGAAGCACGTGTTTTCTTACGACGCAGTTGGCCAGAAACCAGGAGCTGAAAATGCCAGACACGCCGGAAAAACCGGAAAAGAAAGAAGAGAAGCAGGGATTTTTCAGCCGCGTAAAAGAAATCGCCTACGGGATGAGCGCGCATGATATGTCGCGCTACGCCATGCGCACGCGCGCCAGCATGGAGCACCTGTTCATCCTCATCACCATGGGCGACCTCATTGGCGTCCCGATTCTTCCGCCATATTATTCGCTGCGGTTGCTGCCCTACGTGGTGCCTAACATCTCCACGTGGAAGCGGCGCATGCTGCGGGAGAAGGACGTCTCGGACGCGATGTTCTAGTACCGAGTACCGAGTACTGAGTGCTGAGTGCCGGGTACTGGGTACCCGGTGCGAAGTATCGCAATCATAAGAGGACCTCATGGGACTGAAAGAGACATTCGAGCAGAACAAGGACCGCCGCTACATCATGTTCGGCGGCAAGGGCGGATTGGGTAAAACCACGTTTTCGGCGGCGACCGCCTTTTGGCTGGCACAAAACGGTCACAAGGTGCTGGTCTTCTCGGTCGACCCGCAAGCCTCGCTGAGCGACATTTTCCAGCAGGACATCTTCGGCAAGGGCGCCGTGAAGGTGATGGACAACCTCTACGCCCAGGAGATCGACGCCGACAAGCACATTCATCAGTATCAGGACGAGATCCGCAAGAAGATCATCGATATGTACGGCATGGAGCAGGTGCCGGATGAGATCGAGCAATACATCCAGGCAGCTTCTGCCGAGCCGGCCATGGAAGAGTCAGCCATTTTCGACGCCGTCGTCGACATCGTCGTCGGCGGCGACTACGACTACTACATCTACGATCTGGTGCCGCTCGGGCACGCGCTCTACTACCTCTCCATGGCCAAGGTCTACGACGAGTGGATCAACCGCATCACCAAGCTCCGCGAAGAGATGAAAGAGCACGAGGAGATGGTGGCGCGCATCAAGCGCCAGAAGACCACCGAAGAGGACCACATCCTCACCGAGTTGCAGTACATCAAGAACCGCATCAACCAGTCTTCCAGCATTCTGACGGACAAGAAAAAGACGGCGTTCTTCTTCGTGGTCGTGCCGGAGGAGATGATCATCCTGGACACGGAGAAGGCGGCACAACTGTTCTCCAAGTTCGACGTGCCCATCGCCGGCTACATCGTGAACCGCGTGCTGCCTTCGGACCTGGTGGGCCAGGAAATTCCGCCCTACCTGCAGAACCGGCTGAAGATGCAGGGGACCTACCTGCAGGAGATCGACAAGACCTTCGGCAACCAGGTGGTAGGACGGGTGCCGGAACTGGAGCGCGATGTGACCGGCCTGAAGATGATCGAGAAGCTGGCTGGGCTGATGTACGGCAACGGAAACGGGAGGCGGTGACATGTCACAGATCACGCAGTCAATGACGGACTACGCGACGGCGCATCCCAAGCTGAAGTACACGTTCTTCGGCGGCAAGGGCGGCGTGGGCAAAACCGTGATGGCGGGCGTCACTGCTCTCCACCTGGCGCAGACCGGCAAGCGTACTATGCTGGCTTCCACCAACCCGGTGCACTCGCTCAGCGGCCTGCTCGACCAGAACGTGTACGGCAAGGCGACGGCGGTGAATGGTGTGCCCAACCTGTGGGCGTACGAAATCGACACCAAGGAGACCATCGAACGCTCCAAGCAGGACATCAAGCAGAAGATCCGCTGGTTCCTGAAGTTCGCCGAGATCTCCACCCAGGCCGACGCGTTCGTCGAGAGTGCCACCATGAACCCGGCCTTCGAAGAGTCCGCGATGTTTGAGAACATGGTGGACCTGATGTTCAAGAACGAATACGACGCCTACGTCTTCGACACCGCGCCTACCGCCAATGCCCGCCGCCTGCTGGGCATGAGCAAGGTCTATTCGCTGTGGGTCAATAAGATGGTGAAGTCGCGCGAGGAGGCGCAGTCTCTGCGCGAGCTGTTCAGTTTTACCAAGAAGAAGGAAGCTGATCCGCTGATGGACTATCTGCTCAATTTCCGCGAGCGCATCGAGCACGCCCGCCAGTTGCTCACCGATCCCGAGCTGACCGCGTTCTTCTTCGTCACTCTGCCCGAGGCGCTGCCCATCGCGGTGATCAAGCGCTTCATCAACTGGTTCCACGATTTCGGTATCCCCGTGGGCGGAGTGCTGGTGAACATGGTGATCCAGAAGGACCAGGTGCGCCCCGATTCACCTGAGTTCGTGCGCAACCGCGTGGCCATGCAGGATTCCTACATGCAGGAGATCTGGCGCGACTTCGACAATGTGCGCGCCATCATCCCCCTGTTCGACAACGAGGTGAGGGGCACGGCGGCGCTGAAGATGGTGGCCGATTACGCGTTTCCGCAAACCGTGGAAGCGCGCTAGCACCACCGTCGCGCAGTTCGCGCCCCGCTCACAGCTCGTGGTGATTGCAATCACCGCGCAGGCTGTCGTCCGGGCCCTATCGTCCCAAGAGAACAGGTTCACGCGTGTTTCGCCAAACGCGGAGGAGGTGTCCGGTGCCCCTCTTGCGAGCCCCAGTGCTCATCTCGCTCAAGAACATCCTGTTGGCAACCGATTTTTCTGAATACTCCCAGACAGCGCTTGCGGTAGCCGCGGATCTGGCCCGCCGACACAGAGCCATGCTATGGCTGACGCACGTGGTGCCGGCGCAGCCCAGGTTGTTCATTCCGGGCGAGGCCGTCCCCGTCTGCCTGGATGCGGAATGGATGGCGGCGGAAAAAGACATGGCTTCGCTGAGACTGAGCTCGTTGCTCCAGGGAGTTTCTTACGAATCGGTGCTCGAGCGCGGGGAGCTTTGGCCGGTCCTTTCCGACATCATTGCCAAACATGACGTCGATCTCATTGTCCTGGCGACACACGGCCGTGGCGGCATCTCCAAGCTATTACTGGGTTCTGTGGCGGAAGAAATTGTGCGCCTGGCGCCTTCCCCGGTGCTGGCGGTTGGCCCCGAGAGCTTGGCCAGCGTGGCGCCGCAAGAGACGCTGACGCAGATCCTCTACGCAACGGACTTTCAGCCGGGATCGTTAGCGGCAGCGGCCTGGGCGCTGTCGCTGGCGCAGGAGAACTACGCCCACCTGACGTTGCTGCACGTTCTCGAGATGCAGAACGATGCTGCTAACCACGCTGAACCGCTGCGCGAACAGACGATCCACCGGCTTATGGACCTGATCCCTGCGGAGGCACGGCTGGAACGCATACCCCAATTCCTGGTGGAGTGCGGCCCGCCAGCCGACGTCATCCTGCAAGTGGCAGCGGAAACGAAAGCGGATTTGATCGTCATGGGCGCACGCCCCAGCCGGCATTCATTCATCCTGAGCCATCTCGCCTGGTCGATGACACACCGCGTACTCGCCCTTGCCAAATGCCCGGTCTTGACCGTGCGCGGCTGAGACTTCGCGACTCGGGTGCGGCGGTGCGGGCCTTAATGACCAGCTCAACGGGCAAAGATTCTGCAGGGACAAAACCGTAAAATCCACACGCCCACCCTCCCGATTGCTAGTAAGATATCGGGGCTCGTGGGAGGTGGGGTGTGCCGTTGCTGGTGGTGGTTGCCTCGGTCGTTGCCTTCGTCCTGGTCGTCGGTCTGTTGCTTCTGGCGGACTTGGCGGAACGCAAGCATGTGCGGCAGCTCCGCCTGGGCCCGCTCAGCCAGCCGTTCTCAGCCATCTCGATTGCGCATGCCTTCGATCCCGAGCGCTTCATGCTCTGGGACATCCAGCTACCGCTGCTCGAGCAGCTTGTTTTCGCCGGATCCAGGGGATGTCCGCTGGCGCAGCTCCACTGCTTCTACGCGCAATTGGCGCGGCGTTATCCGGAGCTCTATGATGGTTACGGGTTCGAGCACTGGCTTGGTTTCCTGGCGGAGGCGGAACTGGTGCGCCTGGAGCCGGATTACGCTTACATCACGGAGGAAGGCCGCCAGTTCGTGCAACAATTCGTGAAGTGCCGGGTTACCGCCAGTCGGGCGCCGGCATCAATGTAGGAGCCAGCAAAGCCTGCTCCTTGAGTTCGGTAACGGACGCGAACGCCGCAATCCCTTTTAATCCGTGCTGCTCCGGCTACGCCCGCGGTGTCATGATTGTTTCATCTCGCACTAGGCGGCACCAGCCGATCGACTAGAAGTGAGCGGCTCTGTGGCATGTGCGGCACAGGGTGATGAGGTTCTCCGCTACATCAGCGCCTTGCCGGCTCCTGAATTGACGGTGGTGGACGTCCAGATTCGTGCTTGATCCGCATCGCTGACATCGCCACCCATCGCGCTGCAACACGCATGCACGCAACTGCATCCGGTCCCTTCCACACAGGCTCGTCGTACGGGGCGCGATCGATGTAGGCTGAAACATATCGATCTTCAGGTAGGCCGCGGAACAGCTCAACGCGCTGCTCGACATGAGTGGCCTCAACGACCATCCGATAGCGAGAATCCGATACCGTCCCGATGCTCCTCAGCAGCTTTAGTTCGGATTCGGTGAACGGTTCCTCGCGAGTCAACGAGTACCGCGATCCGAGCCAACCAACGACCACCGACCTGCCGCCGGTTTGTTGGGCAAAATCTCGAGCGGGACCTGACTCACGGTCGAGCGACTGAAAGCTCACGGAGGGAAAGAAATAGCCGATCCCCCCTTTTATCGAATCTCGATAGAGGCCATCGATAAAATGGGGTGCCGGCATCTGAATAGCCCTATGCGGCGGAGGCTACGCCTGCTCTGACGCTTGCATTCGCCTACCCAAGTCCTGTGGACGAAACTCTCTCATTCTACAGTGGGGTTGACAGGCTGATCGAGTCCCTGTTTTGTGACGGATAAAGAGCAGATGCCTGTGGGGGCAACCCATTCTTCACAGCAACAGCATCCGCCGCGAGGTCCCCATGTCACTCATCTCTGCCTTAAACCCAGATCGTGGAGGCGCTCCTTGATCTCCTTCAAGGCGCGTTGTTCCGGTTCGGAGGCGGGTTGCAGACCCTTATGCATGATCCTAATTCGCAGCATCCCCTCTTCCTGAAATTGCCTTTTGGCGTCGAAAACGACTTCCGAGGGAAACGTAATGACCTCCACTGAGCAGGACTCGCCGCTGTGAGGTAAGATCGTCTCCACCAGCTTCTCTAACGCCAGGTAGCCAAGTACATAATCCCGACCAGGGTGTTGCTCATGGCTGGGCTTGATACCGTACACGTCGATATCAAACCCGGCCTGAATCCTCTTTGTGGTTCCGTGCGTTCGTTCCTGCTGGAGTATGTAGTAGGGCAGCACCTGGTAGAAGGCATCGTGCTGCTCAATCAGTTCGTGAATATTATCTGACATGTTCGAAGCGCCTCCTTGACCTGCAACTTAGTACTGCGCCCTCACGACCGAATGACCCGTTGTTTCACTGGCTCCGTATACCTGGCGCCCGGACGGGTACCCCGTGTACCACATCTGCGGGTTGTCATCGATACACAACACAGTGACGGAGTGCATGGCAAGTCTCCTCATGGGCAGGACAACGACGCGACGGGAGGGAGTAAAATTCGTGCGAGGCTTCGTCTCTCCTGCCTGCTATTAAAAAACTACGCGCCGATACAAGGGCATTTGTCAACATGGGCAGTTGTCTGTGATGACCGTCAAAACCGATCTGGCGAAGATTGCCGCCCCCGACGGCATACTCTGGCCACACTTCCCAAAACACATGGTACGTTCCTGCCAACTCGCGGAAATCCGGTTTAACGATGGAAGTAGCCATGGCTATACGCCTTTCATACCACTGGCATCTCGGGCTGCCGCCATTTCAAGAGAAAGGGCTGATCTTCGGCTCGTGGACGGGGGGGAACTGCGATGCAACAGCAATTCAGCCAGGTGACGGATGTCTTCGTCATGGTCGTCCAAAGCCGCTACAAGCTCCTTATGAGCGTCCAAGTTGCGCCTGTCGCGCCATTCCAGATGGCAAGCGAACAGATACAAAGGGTCACGCCGCACTCTCATGGAGATACCTGCGATTTAATTCCCGAGACATGGCCAAGGCGCTTTTCTGAAATATGCAATTGCAGGCGTTCGCAGACGCAGCGCGTGTACACGTTATCCGCAACAAACTCCGCGCCAAGCCGGCCCAGCCACAACAACACCTCTTCGCCGAGCAAGTCGATGAAGGTCACCTCCGCAAGATCCACAACGACCGTCGGCGGGACCTGGTAGCGAGCCAGCGTCATTCTTGCATCTTCGGCGTAGGGGCCGACCAGCCGGCCTTGCAACCGCACGAACAACCTGCCATTCCCATCATGATTGAGTTCGACCCGCAGCATTCTGCTCTCCTTAGCAAGGGGGGCCCTTTCCCAGGCTCCCCCTGGAACAGGGCAAACCGTGTGCCAATGGCCTGGAGCGGTAAGCCATTGAAATGCAAGGCATTCTTGATTTCGCCATCCGCCTCCCGCTGCCCTGCCGCGGTCAACTGCTTCAATCCGGGCACTTCCTCATTACGCATCTGGGCGGGAAGGGTGCGGCAGAACTGCTGTGCAACTTGCCACACCCCTGAAGGAGAAGGGACCCCACGGCAATTCAGACTTCATTCAGGCGACCGGCAACAGTTCGTGAGTCACGCGAGGCGCTCATCGCCTCTCGACCGATGATCCAAGCCCAATAAGCGAACATGATGCTCACGGCGTCGGCCACCAAAACAAAGATGAAACCGACCAGCAACACTGTCACTGCGACCTAATGCGGTCAGTGCGAGTAATCAGCGCGAGTGATGTTCAGGCGGCGCATTTTGTTTTGCAGCGTCGTACGTTTCAGGCCTATGCGTTCTGCCGCGCCGCCCGCGCCCGCAAGCTTGCCCGAAGCACCCTTCAGCGCATCGATGATGGCCTGCCGCTCGGCGTCGTGAAATGTGGACACCGAGCCAGTCCGAGGCGCCCGCATCGTGCTCTTCAGTTCTGCTAGCGGGACATTCAACTCGCTGCCCTGGGTGAGAATGACGGCCCGCTCAATGAAGTTCTCCAATTCGCGAATGTTCCCGGGCCAGGCGGCGCTGATTAGGGCCTCCATTGCGTGCTTCGGGATCGTCTTGATCTGTTTCTGCATTCGGCGAGCCAGACGTGAAACAAAATAATGAACCAGAAGGGGGATGTCGCCCGAGCGCTCGCGAAGTGGTGGGATCTCAATCGGGAAGACGTTCAGCCGGTAGAACAGATCCTCTCGAAACTGGCCGTTACGGATCATTGCGGAGATATCTCGATGCGTTGCAGCAATGATGCGGACATCCACGTGAATGGTCTTTGTGCTGCCCAGGCGTTCGAATTCCTGTTCCTGTAAGGCGCGAAGCAGCTTCGGTTGCAACTCAAGGCTGATGTCGCCGATCTCGTCCAAGAACAGTGTGCCGTGATCAGCCAGTTCGAAGCGGCCCTTTTTCTGCATCAACGCCCCGGTGAAGGCGCCCCTTTCGTGTCCGAAGAGCTCGCTCTCGAGGAGGCCGGACGGAATCGCGGCGCAATTGACTTTGACAAACGTCCGATCCCGCCGAGGGCTGTTGCTGTGGATCGCCCGGGCGATCAATTCCTTCCCAGTTCCGGTTTCACCATGCAACAGCACGGTGGAACCGGTCGGGGCAACGATGGAGATATGGTCCAGCACCGCCCGCAACGCCGGGCTCTTACCGACGATATCCTCGAAGTTGTATTCCGAACGAATCTCGGATTCGAGGTACAGGCGCTCTTCTTCGAGGCGATCCCTCGCTGCCGTGACCCGTCCGTAAGCGATTGCATTCTCGACCGCAAGCGCGATCTGAGTGCTGATTTGGGACAAGAGGTCCAGGTCCTCCTGCCCAAAGCCGTTCGGTCGGCAGCTGCCCATCGTGATCACGCCCAAAGGTCCGGTTGCAGTTGCCAGCGGGGCCAAAGCCATGGCCGCGATCGATTCAGCTTTCAGGTTTTCAGCGATAGGGGCCGGCAGCTTCTCAATGTCTGCCATCGACAAGAGTTCAGGCTTATGGGCACGCATCTTCTCGTGGTCGCCGTCACTGAGTTCGTGAACCACGACGTCGGTCAGAAATCCTTTAGTGTCAGGAAAATCCAAGACAGCAAGCTTGAGC